>Ga0172371_10008868_pt1 | contig 13962 bp, 12 predicted proteins | sample Lak12m_FD_114543 | JGI IMG/M metagenome (GOLD analysis project Ga0172371, IMG submission 114543) | Freshwater microbial communities from Kabuno Bay, South-Kivu, Congo - kab_022012_12m | ecosystem: Environmental > Aquatic > Freshwater > Lake | place: Democratic Republic of the Congo: South-Kivu... | reverse complement strand
CCGCCATTTCCATGGTCGGTGTCACAGACCACTACGATCGTCGCAAGGCCATGCGTCATCTCAAGAGTGGCGAAGTGGTGATCTTCTCTGCTGGAACCGGCAATCCATTCTTCACCACTGATTCGGCGGCCTGCCTGCGCGCGATCGAAATCCAGGCGGATGTCGTGCTCAAGGCCACCAAGGTTGACGGCGTATATTCGGCCGATCCGGTCAAGGTAAAGGATGCCAAAAAATTTGCCCGGCTAAAATATATCGACGTGCTTAAGAAGGGCTTAAAGGTTATGGATGCTACAGCCATCAGCCTGTGCATGGATAACTGCCTGCCGATAATCGTCTTCAATCTTAACCGAGAGGGCAATATTAAACGCGTAGTTTTGGGCGAGAAGATCGGCACTGTCGTCCGATAAGGAGAGGTAATCATTATGACTATCAAGGAGATCTTGCATAATACGGAAGAGAAGATGAAGAAGGCCTTTGAATCCATGAACCGCCAGTTCCACGAAGTGCGCACCGGCCGGGCCTCACCCAGCCTTGTGGAGGGTATGCATATAGATTACTACGGGACCCCGACCATGTTAAAGCAGCTGGCGGCGATTTCGGCGCCTGACGCGCATTTGATCGTTATCCAGCCGTGGGACCCGACGGCGATCGTGGAAATAGAGAAAACGATCATGAAATCCAATTTGGGGATCACCCCTTCTAACGACGGGAAGATGATTCGGCTTTCTGTTCCGCAGTTGTCCAAGGAAAGGCGCCAGGAGCTGGCTAAACTCATACATAAGATGTCCGAAGACGGCAGGGTGGCTATGCGTACCATCCGCAGGGACGCCAAGGAGGCCGTGGAGAAACTGGAAAAGGACAAGATCGTCTCCGAGGATGATAAATTCCGCGGCATCGATGAGCTGCAGAAGGCGGTGGACAGGTATATCGCCAGGATCGACGAGCTCTTAAAGAACAAAGAGAAGGAAGTACTGGAATTTTAAGCTTGGGCCTCTAGCTCATCCGGTAGAGCACCACACTTTTAATGTGGGTGTGCCGCGTTCGAGTCGCGGGAGGCTCATTAATTTGATAACCTGCGGTATTGTTCCGCGCGCTGAAAACTTTCGCCGAGTGCTTCGGTTTACGACTCGCTCTCGGCCGACCATACACTGCGTCGGCCTTCGCTCGTCGTAATTCCTCGCACTCATTTGCCGAAAGTTTTCTAATGCGCGCTCCGCAATACCGCAGGTTATCAAAGGTGTTACCGGTGGCAAGAGGATTAAGGGGCGGATGGTGGAATTGGCAGACACGATAGCCTTAGGAGCTATTGGGGCAACCCTTGGAGGTTCAAATCCTCTTCCGCCCATAAATAACAGGGTATACGTAAATGATAGATAAGATTCAGGTAATGAACCGGGCACGCCTGAAAAAGAGAGCTATTAGAGATAATTTGGTTAAAAAAGAAGCTGCCAGGCTCTTTGAAAAATATAAAGATAATCCCCTGTTCCTTTCAGGTGTTGTTCTTTACTGGGCTGAAGGGACGCGTCCCAGCAAGAATTATAGAAAATATCAATTAGCTTTTACTAATTCGGATCCAAAGCTTGCCGGATTCTACTGTAAATTCTTGGACCAGTATTTCAATAATTTTGATAAAAGAGACTGGCGCGCCGGGTTATATTTGTATCCGGATATAGACCAGGATTGGGCGAGAACTTATTGGTCCAAAATTATAGGTATTGAAGAGGGGCAATTCATTAAGCCCCAGATATTGCGGGGTAAAGATTGGAATACAAATAAGCTAAGATATGGCATATGCTGCGTGTACATCAGCAGTAAGGATGCCTGTCTTACTATGGAGACCTGGATAAAAGCGATAGGCGATATGCGGCGGTAATTCAGCGGTAGAATGCCTGCTTGCCAAGCAGGATGCCACGGGTTCAAGTCCCGTCCGCCGCTTTTATTTACTCTCAATACTTTACTCGAAAGGAGAAACAAATGCAGATAATGGATTTTCTCTCTAAGAAAGCGATCATCACCGACATAAAATCCACCAGGAAGGAGGATGTGATAAAAGAGATGGTCGATCTCTTGATCGCCTCCGAAGAGGTGGAAAAACGCAACCGCAATAAGCTGATCGAAGCCCTGATGGCCAGGGAGGCCCTGGGTTCTACGGCTATCGGCCAGGGCATAGCCATACCGCACGCCAAAAGCGACTGCGTGGATAAGTTAGTGGCCGCTTTCGGCCTCTCCAAAAAAGGCGTGGATTTTGACTCCCTGGACGGGGAACTAGCCTATATCTTTTTCCTGCTCGTGGCCCCGCAGGATTCCGCCGGCCCGCACCTTAAGGCGCTGGCCAGGATATCCCGCCTCCTGAAGGACAAATATTTCCGTGATACCCTGCGTGCCTCTACCGATGAAAAAGCCGTGATCAAGATCATCATGCAGGAAGACGAGAAGAAGATATAATCCTTTATTAATCATGAAGGCACTTTCTATCGGCATCCTAAAATGGCTTTATCCCGGCATAGGCATTAAACGCTGGGTAGGTTTAAGCACCTTCGGCGTCATACTTCTGATCCTGGGTACGGCCAATCTGCGCAGCGAGGAGTTCTGGTTGATCCAGCTGCTGGACGCGCTGGTTGTAATATCCGGTATCATAATTTTGATCTTAGGCATCAAGCGCCTGATGCGCTCTTTTATCACCGTGGTCGCCCCTGCTTCAAGAGGCACGGAGCTGGTTGATATTCTATATCAGAAGAAGCATTTAAGCCGCGGGCCCCGCATCGTCGCCGTGGGAGGCGGAACCGGTTTATCCGTACTTCTAAGCGGGTTAAAGGTTTATTCTTCGAATATCTCGGCTGTAGTTACGGTGGCTGATGACGGCGGCTCAAGCGGACGCCTAAGGCAGCAGTTTGATGTACTTCCTCCGGGGGATATACGCAACTGCCTGGTGGCCTTAGCTGATGCGCCGGCCCTGATGCGCGATCTTTTCCAGTTCCGTTTTGATCAGAATTCCGAATTTTCCGGGCATTCCTTCGGCAACCTTTTTCTGACGGTGATGACCCGTCTGACCGGTGATTTTGAGAAAGCGATCAAGGAGACCAGTAAGGTCCTGGCTCTGAGAGGGCAGGTCATTCCTTCTACTTTGGATAATGTCAAGCTGGCGGCGCATTACCAGGACGGCTCGACGGTTGTGGGGGAGAACCTGATCCCCCAGGAGATGAAGCCGATCAACAGGGTTACCCTTATCCCCGAAAGGCCTTCGGCTACTCCGGATGCTTTAAGGGCGGTCAAGGATGCCCAGATCATTGTTTTAGGCCCGGGCTCTTTATACACCAGCATAATTCCTAACCTGCTGATCAAGGAGATAGCCCAGGCAGTGGCGGAATCCGGAGCGATCAAGGTTTATGTTTGTAATGTGATGACCCAGCCGGGAGAGACGGATAATTACAGTGTCTCCGACCATGTCAGGGCGCTATCCAGCCACAGCTGGCCGCGCATCCTGGATTATTGCCTGGTGAATAACGGGGAGGTCCCGCAAGAGGTTTTGAGGCGCTACTCCAAGCAGAATTCGCAGCTGGTAGTAAATGACCATAAGAAGGTTGAAGGTATGGGTTACCGGGTGGTAGAGGATGATTTCACCATGATCCAGGACGGGGTGATCCGGCACGACCCGGAGAAACTGGCAAGGATAATCTTAAGTTTTATCGAAGAGATATAATAATGGCATTGATCAAGAAAGAACTTACCGTAAAAAATAAACAGGGCTTACACGCCAGGCCCGCGGCTTTATTCGTGCAGGTGGCCAATAAATTTGACTCCCGCATTACCGTGCGCAGGGATGCCGAAGAGGTCAACGGTAAATCCATCATGGGCATACTTATGCTCGGCGCCGAGAAGGGGAGCATTATCGTAATTGAGGCAGACGGCAAGGACGCAGAAGTAGCTTTGCTTGAATTAGAGAAGATAATCAGCAGCGAGGAAGAATTATGATCCGGTTAAAAGGGATTGCCGCCGCAGGGGGAATAAGTATCGGCCCGGCTTATAAGCTGGGCAAGGAGGAGTTCAGCGTCCTGGCTACGCGGATCGCCTGGGATGATATTCCGGCCCAGATCCAGCTTTTTGAGGAAGCGCTGATCAAGACCCGCCGGGAGATCATCGAGCTGCAGAAGAGGATATCCGGGGAGATGGGCCAGGAGGAGGCCCAGATATTTGACGCCCACCTTTTGGTTTTGGAGGACCGCATGCTCATCGAAGAGGTCATCTCCCGCCTCAAGAAAGAGCAGCTCAATGTCGCCTATATATTCTCCGAGGTATTAAAGAAGTACATCAGCGTTTTTTCCAAGATCGAAGATGAGTATCTCAAGGAGCGCACCTCCGACATTAACGATGTCGGTAAAAGAATTCTAAGGAACCTTCTGGGCAAGGAGAAAAGGGGCTTAGGCGAGCTTAAGGAGAAAGCGGTCATCGTCGCGCATGACCTTTCTCCTTCGGACACCGCGGCCATGCATAAGAAGAATGTCGCCGGCTTTGTCACCGATATCGGAGGCAAGACATCTCACACGGCGATCATGGCCAAGTCCCTGGAGATCCCGGCTGTCGTCGGAGTTGAAGGGGCGACCCTTAAGATCAAACCCGGGGATATCCTTATTGTTGACGGCAGCTTAGGCCTGGTGATCGTTGACCCGGATGAGGCCACCCTCAAAGAATATCAGGAAGAATTAGTAAAATTAAAGGGTATCGCCGAGAGGTTCCTTTCGGTAAAGGATCTGCCTGCCGTAACTCCGGACGGCCGGACGATCGAAATAAGCGCCAATATCGAGTTCCCCGATGAGGTGCCTTCCGCCAAATTGCATGGCTGCCAGGGTATCGGGCTTTACCGCACGGAATTCTTTTATATGAACCGCAAGGATTCCCCTACCGAGGAGGAGCATTACCAGGCATATAAGTATGTTGCCGAGGAGATGAGCCCTCACCCGGTGGTCATCCGCACCCTGGACCTGGGCGGGGATAAATTTTTATCGCAATTTAATGTACCGAATGAAATGCAGCCCTTCCTGGGCTGGAGGGCGATCCGTTTTTGCCTGGCCCGGCCGGACATATTCAAGCTGCAGCTCCGCGCGATCCTGCGCGCTTCGGTGCACGGTAATCTTAGGTTGATGTACCCGATGATCTCCGGGATCGAGGAGCTGCGGCAGGCCAATGCCTTCTTCCGGGAGGCAAAGGATGAGCTGAAACAAAAAGGGTTGGCATATAACGATAGCATGGAAGTCGGGGTGATGATCGAAGTCCCTTCGGCGGCGATGACCGCCGATATCCTGGCCAAAGAAGTAAATTTCTTCAGCATCGGGACAAATGACCTGATCCAGTATTCCCTGGCGGTTGACCGCGGGAATGAAAAGGTGGCCTACTTGTATGAGCCGGCGCATCCGGCGGTTTTAAGGTTGATCAGGAATGTTATTGACGCAGCGCACCTGGCCAATATCAAGGTGGCTATGTGCGGGGAGATGGCCGGGGAGCCGTCATTGGCGTTGATCCTGTTAGGATTGGGCCTGGATGAATTCAGTATGCCTCCGCAGATGATCCCGGAGCTTAAATTCATCATCCGCGCCGTAGGGTTTAAAACCGCGCAGGAGATAGCCGGCCAGGCCTTTGGATTTGTTACCGGTTCAGAGGTAGAAAAGTTCGCTCAGGATAAATTAGCGGAGATCCTGAAATAATGAAGGCGTTGATTCTGGCCGCGGGGTATGCTACACGGCTATATCCATTGACCAAAGATTACCCGAAACCCCTGCTTGAAGTAAGGGGGAGGCCGATCATTGATTATATAGTCGGTAAATTAAAAGCGGCCGGCGGGGTTAACGAGATATATGTCGTTACCAACAGTAAATTCATCCGCTTTTTCCGCGGGTGGGCCGATAAAGTAAAATTTCCCGGTAAGATCACCCTGATAGATGACCTGACCAAAAGTAATCGGGCCAGATTAGGGTCTATCGGGGATATGGATTTTGTCATAAAGAAACAGGGCATTAAAGATGATCTTTTGGTGGTCGGCGGGGACAATCTCTTTAGTGCCGGGTTAAAGGGTTTTCTTTCCTTTTCCCGTGCTCACCGGCATGCCCCCTGCATAGGATTATACAGGCTAAAGAACAGGAAGGATGCCTCCCGTTACGGGGTGGCCAAGCTGGACAGGGATAAAAAGGTCTCCGGTTTTATTGAGAAACCCAGTCGCCCGGAGTCAGACCTGGTAGCCATGTGTCTGTACTATATACCCGGGGTTCTCCTGGGTTCGGTGAGGAAATATCTGCGGTATAATAAAAAAGAGGCAGATACTACCGGGGGTTATATCGCCTGGCTTAAAAGCAGGGTGGATGTCTACGGCTATATATTCAAGGGCTCCTGGTTTGACATCGGTGATTACAAGTATTTAAACGCGGCAAAGGAAAAGTTTGCCTAATTCTAATTAAGGAGGGATCATGTCGTCAGGGAAACATTATTTTACTTCAGAGTCGGTAACCGAAGGCCATCCGGATAAATTGTGCGATCAGATATCAGACGGGGTTTTAGACGCTTGTTTGGCAAATGATATTTATTCCCGCGTCGCCTGCGAAACTTACGTGACTATGGGGCTTTTGATCGTCGGAGGCGAGATTACTACCAGTAAATTCATCCACGTGCATGAACTGGCCAGGAAGATAATCGAAGAGATAGGCTATGATCATCCCAAATACGGGTTTGATTTCCATACCTGCGCCATACTTAACGCCATCCATTCCCAGTCCCCCGATATATCGCAGGGGGTTGATACCGGAGGCGCCGGGGACCAGGGCTTGATGTTCGGTTATGCCTGCAAAGAGACAAAGGAATTGATGCCTCTTGCCATTATGCTTGCCCAGAAGCTGGCCATGCGCCTGACCCAGGTGCGCAAGGAGAAGGTCCTTAAATACCTCGGCCCCGACGGGAAAAGCCAGGTGACTGTGGAGTATGATAACGGCAGGCCGGTGCGCGTGGATTCGGTTGTGCTGGCGTCACAGCATACCGAAGATATCCTGGATAAAAGCGGCAAACGCATCACCGAGAAAGCGCGCCGGGAGATCATCGCTGAGGTTGCCGGGCCCGTGCTTAAAGGCTGGGCAGATAAGAACACCAAATATTTCGTCAATCAGACCGGGAAATTCGTTGTCGGCGGGCCGCAGTCCGACACCGGGATGACCGGAAGAAAAATAATCGTGGATACTTACGGCGGAACAGTCCCCCACGGCGGCGGGGCATTTTCCGGCAAGGATCCCACTAAGGTTGACCGTTCGGCTGCCTATATGTGCCGTTATATCGCCAAAAATATCGTGGCCGCTGGATTAGCTGAAAAATGCCTTATCCAGCTTGCCTATGTTATCGGCAGAGCGGATCCTTTGTCGGTTATGGTAAAGACCGAGGGGACATCGGTTATCCCGGAGGAGGGTTTGGTGAAATTGATCCGGCAGAACTTCCAGCTCACCCCTAAAGGGATCATTGAATCGTTGAATTTACGCCGGCCGATCTACAGGAAGACCGCCAGCTACGGGCATTTTGGCAGGACGGAAGCGACTTTTACCTGGGAGAGGACAGATAAGGCGCAGGCTTTGAAGAAGCAGGCCAGTTGCTTATAATTATATACAGGAAAGGGAGAGATGAATTACGATATCAAGGACATTAAATTAGCCAAAAAAGGAAGCTTGAGGATCGAATGGGCAGCCAGGAGTATGCCTGTGCTTGGCCTGATCAAAGAAAGGTTTGGCAAAGAAAAACCTTTAAAAGGCCTGAAGATCGCCTGTTGCCTGCATGTTACTACTGAGACCGCGGTGCTGGTCCAGGCCTTGAAAGCAGGCGGGGCCGATGTGTATATCTGCGCCTCTAATCCCCTTTCCACGCAGGATGATGTGGCAGCTGCTTTGGTAAAAGATTTAAAGATCGGTGTCTTTGCCATTAAGGGGGAGGATACCAAAACTTATTACAGCCATATAAAAACGGCCCTGGCAGTTAAGCCGAATATTACCATGGATGACGGAGCTGACCTGGTAAGCACCATTCACCAGCGCCCGTTAAGCGCTCACGCCAATATTATCGGCGGCACCGAGGAGACCACTACCGGGGTTATCCGGCTGCGCGCCTTGGCGCTGGAAGGAAAATTGCGTTATCCGATAATCGCGGTCAATGACGCCATGACCAAGCATCTTTTTGACAACCGTTACGGCACAGGCCAATCAACCCTCGACGGAGTGATCCGCTCCACCAATAAGTTGATCGCCGGGGCCAATGTAGTGATCAGCGGTTATGGCTGGTGCGGCAAAGGTGTAGCTATGCGCGCCAAAGGAATGGGGGCCAAAGTTACTGTAGTTGAAGTCGACCCTCTGCGCGCATTAGAGGCAACCATGGATGGGTTTTATGTCTCTACCATAAAAGAAGCTAGCCCAAAAGGGGACATCTTTATTACGGTAACCGGGGACATCAATGTGATCCGCAAAGAGCATTTCCAGATCATGAAGGATGGGGCGATTGTGGCCAATTCCGGGCATTTTAATGTTGAGTTAGATATCCCGGGTTTAACAAAAATAAGTAAATCTAAAAGAGCTACCCGGGATTTTGTGGACGAATATACGTTGAAGAACGGCCGGAAGATTTTTATCCTTGGGGAGGGCCGTCTGATCAACCTGGCTGCGGCTGAAGGCCATCCTGCCAGCGTTATGGATATGTCTTTTGCCAATCAGGCATTTTCCGCCGAATATATGGCTAAGAATTACCGTAAACTTAAGAAACAGGTTTACACGGTGCCGGAAGATATCGACAAAAATATCGCCAGGCTTAAACTTAAATCCATGGGGATCAGGATAGACGTGCTTACCCCGGAGCAGAAGAAATACCTGGCAAGCTGGGAGATGGGCACGTGATCAAGAAAATAGCGGTCCTGACAACCGGAGGGGATGCCCCGGGGATGAACCCGGCGATCCGTTCGGTTGTGCGTTACGGGATCAACCAGGGGCTGGAGGTTATGGGGGTATTCCGCGGCTGGTGGGGCTTGATCAATGAAGAGCTCAAGGTCTTAAGCCACCGTTCTGTTTCCGGTATCATCGGCCAGGGAGGCACGATCCTAAAGACCGCCCGCTGCCCGGAGTTTAAGACCGAGGAGGGCCAGGCCCGGGCGTATGAGACTATTAAGAAGTATAATATTGACGGTTTAGTCGTTATCGGCGGAAACGGTTCTTTTGCCGCGGCACACCATTTCTACGGGAAATATAAGATCCCCTGCGTGGGGGTATCCGCTTCCATTGACAATGATATCAACGGCATAGATTATACTATCGGCACGGACACCGCGATAAATACGGCGCTGGATGCCATTGATAAGATCCGCGATACGGCGACCTCCATGGAGCGTATTTTTGTGGTGGAGGTAATGGGCAGGGATTCCGGATTTATCGCCCTGACTGTCGCCCTTGCCGGAGGGTGCGAGGATGTGCTTATTCCGGAGAAGGAGATAGATATTGAGGCGGTCTGTCATGAGATCGTGCACGGCAACCTGGTCGGGAAAATGAGCTGGATCATCGTGGTTGCCGAAGGCGCAGGCAAGGCCGCGGATATTGCCGACAAGATCACCGAGATGACGGGCTTAGAAACTCGGGCGGTGGTCCTGGGGCATGTGCAAAGAGGCGGCAGGCCGACTGCTGTCAGCCGGGATATAGCTTTGAACCTGGGCAAGGCGGCGGTTGACTGTTTGATCGCCGGTAAAACCGATATTGCCTTAGGATTGGCCGGAGGCAGGATCGTAGAGGTTGATTTTGAGACGGCCATCAAGAAAAAAGAACTGAAGATCGCCAATTTCTGCGACCTGATCAAAACCCTCACCTAGGGACGTTTCCGGATCCAAAGCAGGACCGTTTCTGGATCCAATCGGGAAAGTGTCCCCTGTCGGGGATAATCTGGAATGAAAGGAGAAGTAGCTGCTATGGGAAGGAATGCTTTAAGTATTGACAAGTTGGTGATGGACCTGGTTTTAACGGACGACCCTTCGGCAAAAAAGAAATTAGCCGCCAAGATCCGGGCTATCGCTTATAAAAAAGGTATTTATCCATCCAGTATCCATGATTACTATATGGCCCGCGGCCGCAATGAATTCAGCGGCTCTACGGTTCCAGCGATAAACTTACGCTCCCTGACCTATGACCTGGCCAGGGCTATTTTTCGGGTAGGCAAAAAGAATAACGCCAAGGCATTTATCTTTGAGATCGCCAAATCCGAGATGGGCTATACCGCTCAACCGCCGGTTGAATACTCCGCGGTGGTGCTGGCTGCGGCAATCAAAGAAAATTACACCGGGCCGGTATTTATCCAGGGTGACCATTTCCAGGCCAATCTGAAAAAATACCAGGAGAGCGCGGATAAAGAGATGATCGGCCTGCGCGCCTTGATCACCGAAGCGGTGGAGGCGGGTTTCTACAACATTGACATTGATTCCTCAACCCTCGTGGACTTAAGCAAGCCGAAGGTCAAAGATCAGCAATACCTTAACTACGAGGTATGCGCGAAATTGACGCAATTTATCCGCCGCATCCAGCCCAAAGGAGTGACTATTTCCGTTGGCGGAGAGATCGGCGAGGTCGGGCATCAGAATTCCACTCCCGAGGACCTGCGCGCGTTTATGGAAGGTTTTAAGAAGCGCCTGCGTAAAGGGCTTACCGGCATCAGCAAGATATCCATCCAGACCGGCACCTCGCACGGCGGAGTGGTTTTACCCGACGGTTCCATTGCCCAGGTAAAGCTTGATTTCGAGACCTTAAAGAACCTGGGGGAGATCGCCCGCAAAGAGTTCGGCTTGGGAGGAGCGGTGCAGCACGGAGCATCTACATTGCCTGAAGAGGCGTTCCATAAATTCGCCGAATGCGAGGCCTGCGAGGTGCACCTGGCTACGCAGTTCCAGAATATGATCTTCGATTCCAAGTATTTTCCGGCGGAGCTTAAGGCCAAGATTTATGAGTGGCTTAAGACCAATGCCACTTCCGAAAGGAAAGAAGGGGAGACCGAGGAGCAATTCTTCTATAAGACCCGTAAAAAGGCATTAGGCCCGTTCAAAAAGGATATCATGGGCCTGGCGCAGCAAACCCGCGATGCCATCGCCGGAGAGATCGAGAGCAAATTTGATTTCCTCTTCAAGCAATTGAATGCCGTAAATAACGCCGGGCTTGTCGATAAATACGTGGCCTTAAAAAGGGTGATCGTGCGCAAACGCCATGATCAGCCGGGTGTGGTGCATGACGGCGAGGGCGCCGACTAAAAGGAGCGAATATGCGTTCAGATCAGATCAAGAAAGGTTTGGAAAGGGTTCCGCACCGCGCGCTTTTGCACGCCACCGGCTTATCCCGGAAGGATTTAGGCAGGCCGTTCATCGGGGTAGCTACATCCTTTACCGATCTTATCCCCGGGCATATCGGCATGCGCGATATGGAGAGGTTTATTGAGCGGGGGGTCTGTTACGGCGGAGGGGTGCCTTTTTTATTCGGCGTTCCGGGGATCTGTGACGGGATCGCTATGGGCCACTTGGGAATGTGTTATCCCCTGGCCTTGCGGGAGATCGTTGCCGATACGATTGAGACGGTCTGTAATGCCCACCAATTAGACGGGATCATTTGCCTGACCAATTGCGACAAGATCACTCCCGGCATGCTGATGGGAGTGGCGCGTTTAAATATTCCGGCAATTATCGTGACTGCCGGGCCGATGCTTTCAGGCAGGTTCAATAAAAGGAAGCTGGCCTTTGTGCACGATACATATGAAGGTATGGCCCGGGCAAAAAAAGGGGATATCTCAAGCGATGAATTATCCTGCTTGGAGATGGAGGCCTGTCCAGGCCAGGGATCATGCCAGGGTTTATACACGGCCAATACCATGGCCTGCCTTACCGAATCTATGGGTATGTCCATTCCCGGCTGCGGCACGGCTCTGGCCGGTTCAGCCAGGAAACGCCGGATCGCCGAGGCAAGCGGAGAACGGATCGTGGAATTGGTGAGAAAGGGAATCAAACCGCGGGATATTATCACCAGGGAATCTTTGGAAAACGCGATCATGGTGGATATGGCTTTGGGCGGCTCAAGCAATACAGTCCTGCATCTCATGGCCATTGCTCATGAAGCAGGCATTGGCCTGGATCTAAAGACATTTGATAAGATAAGTAAAAGTGTTGCGCATATCTCCAGCATCGAGCCGGCGGGCACCCATTTTATGGAAGATGTAGAATTCGCCGGCGGCATCCCGGCTGTTTTAAAGAGGTTAAAATCAAAATTGAACAATACCTTGAATGTCAGCGGACAGAAAACATTTGAGATTGCCGATAGCGCGGTTATCTATGACGAAGATGTTATCCGTCCGTTCAATAAAGCGTATCATAAGCAGGGCGGTATTGTCGTGCTTTACGGGAATATCGCTGCCAACGGTGCCGTGGTAAAGCAGTCCGGAGTTGGCGAGAAGATGATGAAGTTTACCGGTAAAGCGAAAGTGTTTAACCGGGAAGAAGAGGCGATGCAGGCGATCATGAACAATAAGATCAGGAAAGGCGATTGCGTGGTCATCCGCTACGAAGGCCCGGCAGGCGGGCCGGGCATGCGCGAGATGCTTGCCCCTACCGCTGCGATCGTGGGATTGGGCTTGAGCGATTCAGTGGCCCTGATCACCGACGGACGTTTTTCCGGAGGGACCAAGGGCCCCTGCATAGGGCATATCTCCCCGGAGGCTTCAGCAGGAGGAACGATCGCCGTTATCAAGGACGGTGATATAATAAATATAGATATACCTGGGCGCAGGCTAGAGGTAAAATTGAGCGATAAGGAAATAAGGGCAAGATTCAAGAACTGGAAGCCGGTTGCGCCTAAAATAAGAACCGGATACCTTTCCCGTTACTCAAGATTAGTGAGTTCGGCGGATAAGGGAGCGATTTTAAGCTAAAATGACAGGAGCACAGATATTATTGGAATCTTTAAAGCGGGCAGGGGCAGAGGTGATCTTCGGTTACCCCGGAGGCCAGGTCCTGCCTATTTTCGACAAGCTTTATGACTTTGATATAAAATTTATTTTGACCCGCCATGAGCAAGGGGCGGCGCACGCTTGCGACGGATACTCCCGCGCCACAGGCAAGGTGGGAGTGTGTTTGGCAACCAGCGGCCCGGGCGCGACTAACCTGGTGACCGGGATCGCCAACGCTTACATGGATTCGATCCCGATGGTCGCGATAACCGGCCAGGTGGGCACGCATTTGATCGGTAATGACGCTTTTCAGGAGGCCGATGTTACCGGCATAACCCGGCCGATAACCAAGCATAATTTTCTGGTGAAGGACGTGAAGGATTTGAGCCGGACCATTGCCGAGGCATTTTATATCGCCTCTAGCGGCAGGCCGGGCCCGGTGCTCGTTGATATTCCCGTGGACGTGCAGCGCGCCGAGGCTGAATTTATCTGGCCGGAAAAAATAGAGTTACGCAGCTACCAGCCGACTTATTCGGGACATCCCGGCCAGATCAAGAAGGCCGCCAGATTGATCTCTTCGGCGAAAAAACCGATCATTTATGCCGGCGGAGGGATAATTACTTCAGGGGCACATATTTTGTTAAGGGAGCTGGCGGAAAAGATCCAGGCGCCGGTAACCATGACTTTTATGGGGTTAGGCGGTTTTCCCGGCACGCATAAGTTATCTCTGGGTATGCTCGGCATGCACGGTACTGCTTACGCCAATCACGCTACCATGGAATCGGACCTGATCATTGCCATCGGCGCCCGTTTTGACGACCGGGTGACCGGCAGGTTAGATACTTTTGCTCCCTATGCCAAGATCATCCATATTGATATCGATCCTTCATCTATCAGTAAAAATGTGAAGGTGGATGTTCCGATAGTAGGGGATGCCAAAAATATTCTCGGGCCCCTGATCAACCAGATCGAAAAAGCCCCCGATACTTCGGCCTG
>Ga0172371_10008867_pt1 | contig 13962 bp, 13 predicted proteins | sample Lak12m_FD_114543 | JGI IMG/M metagenome (GOLD analysis project Ga0172371, IMG submission 114543) | Freshwater microbial communities from Kabuno Bay, South-Kivu, Congo - kab_022012_12m | ecosystem: Environmental > Aquatic > Freshwater > Lake | place: Democratic Republic of the Congo: South-Kivu... | reverse complement strand
GGAAAAAAGAAATACGCAACAATCATTCCAACAACAGCTACAACAATAGAATAAACAAATAGCAATACCGGGTTATTAAGTAAGTCTTTAGTCTTGAAAAGATGCTCTAGTACCATATATACCAATAGAAATAGGATGAAAGAATTTATAAAACCATTATCTCATACAGTTACTTATGGCTAGAAAAGCAGTCCCAGACTTATTTAAAGGTCTTAAAAAGAAGGAAAAACGAGTGGTTATGCAAACTCTTCGAGAAGAAGTACTAAAACGAAGAGAAGAATTAATCGCAGAAATAAACAATATTCCTTTGGATCTAAATATCTACAATGGAAGACCTGAGTTACATTTAGACTTAAAGTTTGCGAGTGTAAGGGGCACTCTTTTTCGCGATGAGTTTTATGTTTCTTGGCTATACGTTACACCCTCATTAAGATACGGATTAGAAATTGGTAAAACCCTTCTTTCAAAAGTAGAAAACTATTTACGTAATATGAATAGAATTGCAAAGGCCCTAGAATCGGAAAGAAGTATTAAACTAAGAATAACAAAACGAATAACTATAGAAGCAAACATTGTGGCCCAAATAGGTGAGGTAAAAAGCGCCAAAATACATCCTTTGCCATTTTACGAAAAGCTAGGATTCAAAATTGATTATGAAAAACTGGCCAAAGATGGATTAACATTAGAATACTGTTTAAGAGAAAATTATTCAATTCCGATGTATAAAGAGCTATAAAATAATTGTAAAACTTTTGAATAAATAAAATGGTGGTTATATGGATGTTGAAAAAGTTAAGATATTTAGAAAGGATAAAGAATTGCCTTTGCCAAAATATCACACAGATGGTAGCGTTGGTTTCGATTTGTTTTGTAGGGAAGATTCAATCATAAATCCAAAAGAAATAAAATTGGTTCCTTTAAACAACATTATAGAAACACCTGAAGGATACGCGCTTTGCCTATTTTTAAGAAGTTCAACACCAAAAAAGAAAGGATTAATGCTAGCGAATTCTGTTGGGATCATAGATCAAGATTATCGCGGACCTGAAGATGAATTAGGCGCGTTATTTTATAATTTCACCGATAGCCCTATCGAAATAAAAAAAGGAGACAGGCTAATGCAAGGTATTTTCATAAAAGTGATGACTCCTGAATTCGAAGAAATAAAAGATGTTGAAAAAAAGAGCCGTGGTGGATTTGGCTCTACCGGAATTTAAATTTTATTTGAATTCCAACATCATTTTGTTTAACTCTTTGTGTTCATCTAAACTTAGATATTCTCTAATGCTATAAATGTGTTTACAAGGTCCGCCTTCAGTACACATTCCAACACTCCAACATTTAGGTCCTAAGAAGTGCTTAAGTTCTGGAACTGATTGTGAAATAACTTCTTGTTTTTTCCAAGATGTTTCATATCTCTCAGCTTCACAGGCACTACACAATCTAAGCGGGAATTCTAAATTAATCAAGTTCTCAAGATCATAATGTTCAATTGTTCTGACTCTTACATTTCTTGGAACAATAAATATGGCATCTCTTTTTTCAAATCCTGCATCTAAAAGTTTTTTGTAAAACATTATCTGTCTCGCGCTGTGATAAATGTAAGGCAATAATAATTCTCTTGTGTCTTTTAGATCTTTGAATATTGAAATTGCTTTTTCTGCCTCTGAAACAATATGAGTAATATCTTCTTGTGATTCTGATTTGTATACCTTTTCTATTTCAGGCCATATTTTACTTATAATAATGTAAGCTCTATCTGCAGCAGTATAAATTGATTCAACATCTTGTCTCAATGTTGCATGTCTTTTTTGCTCAGACCAAACGCGCCAAGAAATTGTATCAGAAATCTTTAATCTTAATGCTTCGTTATAATTTTTTGTGAACTGACTTAATGCTAACATACTTTGCATTGCTTTTTCAACTAACTCCTTTTTGTCTTTGGTTTTTCTGGCATCTTCATTAACCTTTTTTGCATTTTCTAACGCTTTAAGAAAACCGTTTGTAAAATCTTTTTGTATTTCAACAACTTTCGGATCTAATGAAAATCCATTTTTATCTGCCAACTCTAATGAATAATTTGGATATTCTGGATCTTTGAAAACAGTATAATGTAGATATGTATCTCTTGGAACTTTTATTCTCTGTCTATACATTATACCTAAACCAGCTTTATCCATTAATGATGGCATCATATCAACTAATGCATGAATCTCTTTTGGAACATATTTTCCTTTTGGTCCAAACTTCTTATCATCTTGAACTTCAAAATACAATGTAGCTGCTGAATCTAAAGATAACACAATCATTAAGTTTGCTGGGTTGTTGTAGGGTAAAATCTTATTAAATGTTTCGATTGCTTTTAATTTTCTAAATTGTTCTTTCATTTTTCCTGAAACCTCAAAACAATCCTTGGATATATCTAAATATTCTTTCAGCAACAATTGATTTTTTTCAAAAACTTGTGGAATGACCAACTCTTCTTCTTTTATATCGCGCCTTCTTCCACTAGTAATTAAAGATCTAGATGCAACTAATCCTAATAATGCAGAATCTAACATCTTAGTACCATTGATTCCCAATGCAACTCCACTTAACCCGCCTAATGAATGTCCTCTACCAATTCCTGTTGCAGTTTTTTTAAATATTATATTTGCGAGATTTTCCCCTGATGCAATATCTGTTTTTATTTCATCAATTAAACCTTTGTCAAAATTTACAGAACTCGCAACCAACCTCTGAATATATGCAACTAATATGTCTCCACTAATAAAATCGTAACCTAAGTCTTTTTTTAAAATGTTTTTTAATTCAGAATCAGAAACTTCCACTCTTGGCCAAAATCCTAATAAGTTAACTTCTAAATCGTTGTCTGACATGTAAGTTTGATTATTATGTTTAAACACCATAATACCACCTCAAAAAGGTTCTTTTATAAACCTGCGCTAAGCAAAAATTTTACTATAAAAAATATTCGTTACAAACTATTTTTAATAAGATCGCAATTATGTTTTCTTATCGAAATTTTGTTAAAAAATGGATGTGCACATTGGTGGTCTTATGAACAGTCAAGATGTTGTAGAAATAATTAAGAAACAACACAATTTCCGTAGTAACTCAGTAAATCTAATTGCTTCAGAAAACATAATGCTTCCAGAAGTTGAGCCTTATTATGGTAATGACTTTATGCATAGGTATGCAGAGGGAAAACCTTACAAAAGATATTATAATGGAACAAAATACATCGACATATTAGAAGATGAGGCACAAAAATATTTTGCTAGCCGTTTTAACGTAAGCTATTGCGACATTAGACCAACTAGCGGAGCCATTGCTAACTTAGCTGTATTTACTGCATTAACAAAAAACAAAAGAGCAGTAACAAACTCTTTGCCATCTGGAGGCCATATTACTCACAACAAGATGGGAACTCTAGGCAGAATATTAAATTTTGATATTAAAAACTTTGCACAATCTGAAGAATGTCCTTATAAAACAGATGTTGATAGTTCTATAAAAATAATTAGGGAATTTGATCCGGATTTTATTGTATTAGGAAAATCTATGTTTTTGTTTCCAGAACCAATAAAAGAAATTAGAAAAGAATTTCCCGAATTAGTAATTGTTTATGACAGTGCACACGTGTTCGGATTAGTTTATCAAGGAGAGTTTCAAAAACCATTTGTAGAAGGTGCAGATATTGTAACTGCATCAACACATAAAACATTCCCTGGGCCACAAGGCGGAATAATTTTAAGTAAATCAATTAACAAAATGGACACTTATTTGTTTCCTGCTATTTTGTCAAATCATCATTTACATAGAATACCAACATTGTTAATGACTGCAATGGAATTAGATACCAACCCTAAATACAACGGCTTGGCAAAAAGAACAATAGAAAATGCGAAATACTTTGCAGAATGCTTGTATAACAACGGATTTGATGTTGCTTGTGCAAACCAAGGATTTACTGAAACACACCAGGTTATTGTTGATGTTTCAAAAATAGGTGGTGGAGCAAATGTTGCAAATAAATTAGAGGAAAATAACATAATTGTAAACAAAAATTCTTTGCCACACGATACTTCAGTAATAAATCCATCAGGAATAAGAATTGGTGTTCAAGAAATGACATTAAAAGGTTGGAACAAAAACGAATTTGAAGAGCTTGCTAAGAAATTTAAAAAGATTTTAATGTAGATATTATTACATCTCTTCAACAACATCTATACCTAACAAGCTTAGAGAATCTTTCATTACTATTCTAAAAGAATCTATTAATTGTAATCTTAACTTTTCGTTGCTTGAGCCTATTACTGGGCAAGCATGATAAAACTCATTAAAAGCTTGTGCAAGTTCTGAGGAATAGCCTGCAACAAAGTTTGGACTCAATGTTTGATATGCTCTTTGAACAACATTTTCATATTCTGCCAACTTTCTAATTAAATTTAATTCTGCATTCTCTAATTCCTTTATTTCAATCTTTGATTCTTTGTAATTTGCTTTCCTCAAGATTGATGATGCACGTGCATAACTATATTGTAAATAAGGTCCTGTATCTCCTTGGAAATCCAAAAACCTTTCAATATCAAAAACTATGTCTCCAACTCTATTGTTTTTTAAATCCCCATAAAATATTGCTGCAATTGCAACTTTTCTTGCAATCTCTTCCTTGTTTTTCAAAGCTGGATTTTTTTCTTCAATTGTTTTCTTTGCTAAATCAATTGTTTCTTGCAACACATCTTCCATAAAAACAGTTTTCCCTTTCCTTGTTGCAAATTTCTTTCCGTCTTTGTCTAAATACAATCCGTGAACAATATGAACACATTCTTTAGAAAAATCATAACCCATCAATTCAAGAATCTTAAAAAGTTGTTTAAAGTGTAATTGTTGTTCTTGGCCAACATCGTAGAACATTCTTGAAAATTTATATTTCTTGAAACGATCTATTGCGGCAGTTATATCACGAGTAATGTAAAGAGTAGCTCCATCGCTTTTCTTTATCAACGCGACACCTAATTTGTATTTCTCAAGATTAACAACTTGTGCATCTTCGCTTTCTTCCAAAAGCCCTTTTTTCTGAAGTTCTTGAACAATTACATCCATCTTATCATTGTAATAAGATTCACCTGTGTAATCATCAAACTCAATACCTATGAGTTTGTAAAGTTTGTTAAATTCTTCCAAACTTAATTCTCTAAAACGCTTCCATAATGCAAGATGTTCTTTGTTTCCATCTTCTAATTCTTTGAATGCTTTCCTTGCATCATCTTCTAACGCAGGATCTGCATTTACTTTAACATAGATTTCTAATAAGTGTTTTATTGGATCTTTTTTTAATTCTGGTTCATTTCCAAATTTTTTAAACCCTACTATCAACTTTCCAAATTGAGTTCCCCAATCACCTAAATAGTTAATTTTAACAACTTTGTAACCATTCTTTTTACAAATATTACTTACTGAATTTCCAATTATTGTAGATCTTAAATGCCCAATACCAAATGGCTTTGCTATGTTAGGTGAAGATAAATCTATTGCAATAGTTTTTCCTTTCCCTAAATTAGATTTTGCAAAATCCTGTTTGGTTTTTGAAATTTCTTTCAAAACATTTTCCGCAAAGTACTTTTTGTTGAAAAAGAAATTCAAATATCCTGATTTTGCTTCAACTTTTTCAAATTCTTTAGAATTAGTTTTAATTATTTTTTCTGAAAGCTCTTGTGCAATTATTTGCGGGCTTTTCTTTAGTGCTTTTGCAAAAGTAAAACAAGGAAAAGCATAATCTCCCAAATCATATGATGGTGGCCTTTCGATTAGTTTCTCTATTTCATCTTGCTTAAAACCGCCATTCTTTACAATCGCATTTATTACATCTTGCTTAAACATAGAAATCATACTATATTGGTAATTTGCTTAAGTATCCTTCTCTCTTCAATTTCTGAACTTGTAGTGGCAAAAATCTCCAAATAAAATCTCCTTTGTGTGGTTCCCATTCCCAAGGTTTTATAATTACAATATCGTTTTCTTTGATCCATACTTTATTTCTCATTTTTCCTGGAATTCTAATTGCTCTTTCTTTACCATCTTCACATAAAACTTTTAAAAACTCTGTACCGCTCATCAACGTTACAATTCCAAACATTTCGCCAGAATCTTTTCTAGGCAATCTCAATCTGATTTCACTTTCAAAATCAGCACTTGGACTATTAGTTTTCTTTTTCTGACTAAAACTTCTTTTGAACAACTCATCACTCCTAAAATGATTATAATTTTCTCACAGGATTAATTGCACCACACGCTTCACATTTCATTACATTAACACCTTTCTCTGAAATTAAAACTGTGTCTGGTTTATTACATTGCTTACACAAAATAAATTCGGTAATATATTTCTGATAAGCTTGTGTAAGCTTGAATGTATTAAATGATCCATTTAAAATTATCTTTGTTCCATCAAAATCTGCTGGCACACCTGTTTCTTTTATAAAAAACTTCATAATGTGTTGAGGCTCTCTCTTGAGTGTTTTTGCAATAATTCCTGCATTCTTCAAAAAGGTTTTCTTTCCTTGCCCCAATACTTCGATATCAGGGATTTTAAAACGTTCGTCATCTGTTTTTCTATTCTTTAACGCATTATGCGCTCTTTCAAGCAATTTATTATAATCCAAATCCATTTATTCACCACAAAAACAAAGCATACGCTTCACAAATAGTATATATGTTAGCATATAAGAGTTTAAAGACCTTTCTCGGGATTTGCAATCTGTTTAATAAAAACCCCGGCAATTCCCCATAAAAATGGAAGCCAAAGGGGAATTCCTGAAAAATTTGGCAAAGAATACGTCCAAGTCCCAAAGAAAATGGCTATTGCTTCAGCTGCTGCACCAAATATTGCACAAAATAAGTAAATCTTATAATTACTTCTTAATCCAAAATAAAGTAGCATTACCGCACTTAAAACTAATAGTATAAAACCTAAAAAGAGAGGATATTGCCATAAAAAAGAAACTAAAAATAATGGGCCGATCCCGCACAAAGCCAATATAACTTTACGCAAGATCATACTTAAGCCTCTATTATCTAACTCTTAAGATTCTAGCTTGGCCTTCTAATCTGATGTATTCTACTTCACAACCATTCTCTAATCTGTCTAATATTTCTTTCTCTGTTGGTTTTGGCAATTCAAATGTCTCAAATGTCGTTAAATCCATGATTTGCAAAGTTGATCCCATATCTGCAACAAACTGTGCATTGCTTCTTTGGAATATTGGTGATTTAACTTCATCTCCACCAGTTGCTAATAATGTACATTTTTTGTCAGTAAAAATATCTACGCCAACAATTCTTGCTTTAGCAGCACCATGTTTACCTGGCTTTGACTTTTCAACACTTATAACTTTACAAGGTGAACCTTCAATATCAATTACATTTCCTTCCTTAACACTGTTCACTGGAACAAATTTATACTCTACCATATTATCCCCTCGGATTTTCCAAACTAAATTTTAAACTAAATATCTTGTATATAATATCTATTTAAACAGATATATAAGTAAGATGGAATGATTTATAATTGTTTTGCAAGTCTTATAATTATGCTTATTGAGAAGATAGTACTTGGTTTTGTCCAAGGGCTAGTTGAGTGGCTACCTTTGAGTTCTGAAGGTTTCATTTTACTGATTAAAACAAATTTTTTTAGCCCAGATTCTGTGCAGAATATGATTCAATTAGCGTTATTTCTCCATATTGGAACTTTCTTTGCAGCATTAATTTATTTTTGGAAAGACGTAAAAAATGTTTTTTTATCTTTGTTGAAATATAACGATGCCGGTGTCGAAACAAAAAAGCTTTTGTGGTATTTGGTAATTGCTACATTCATAACTGGAGTTATTGGTGCAATTGTAATGTTAACCTTAAAAGGTATTGAAACAAATTTGGAAATTACTGGAAACATAATTAGTGTAATCATTGGTTTGTTGTTAATTGTAACTGGAATTATTTTATTTGTTGCAAACAAACAAGGCAAAAGAGAAATAAAAGATTTAACAACAAAGGATTCAATAATATTAGGATTTTTACAGGGGCTCGCAATCTTGCCAGGAATTTCAAGATCGGGCATTACCTCTGCGGGTTTATTGTTATCAAATTTTTCTTCAGAAAACGCGTTAAAGCTTAGTTTTATTTTAAGTTTGCCAATAATTATTTTAGGAAATATTGCGTTGAACTTTTCGGCAAGCATAATAACATTTGAAAACATTATTGGAGTAATTATTGCATTTGTTGTTGGATTGATTACAATTCACATTTTCCTAAAAATTGCAAAGAAAATAAACTTTGGAATATTTATGATTGTATTCGGATTGTTAGTGATATTTGCGGTATTAATTAGATTCCTATTTGGTGTTTAAAACTTTCTTATTCAACTTTCTTTCCCGTAAATGTTTCAAACATTACACTTTCTTTGGTATCTAGATTGGTTACCATTATTTCTTCACGCAAAAGCGTTTCAATATCATCTATTTTTATATTTCCCCAAAGTGTTCCTAATGTGTTTCTCAATGATTCCATAGAAATTCTAGGTTCTAATATTTGGTCTTGTTGTACTTCTACATCTTGCAAGGGAAGTTTTCCAAAACTTGATAACACTTTTAACAATGGTTTTTTTGGTAATTCGATTTCTTTAAGCAAGAAATAAACATTCTTTATCCCTCTTTTTTCTTTTCTTGCCAATCCAACTTGAACAAATCTATCCATTACTCTTTTTAATTTAACTTCTCCAAATCCTGTTGTTGTTTTCAACCAATCAACATCAAACCCTTTTTTGTTTGGCAATTTCATCAATATGTTTATATCATCAGCATCAAATAATCTAAGCTCATTAAATCCTTGTGAGTATAAGAAATGTTTGTCAACAAATTGTAAAAATTCTGATTTAACTGGATCTATGTAACATATGTCTGCAACAAAACTACCATCATCATTATACACTTTGTAATTAACTTTGAATATTGGTCTGTAAATACTTCTCACGGCAATTTCTTGCCAACCTAAAACCCTTTTTGCAATTCCTTCAATGTTAGATTCATCATATTCTGGAACAATTGTTTTGTAAACAATTCTCTCTTGATATTTTGATGGAGAATCATCTTCTTTTTCTACAGAATATTTATCATTCTCTAGTTTAACGCCAGAGCTTATTAAAGAATTTGAAAACTCTTCAAAATCAATATTTGTTTTATATTTCATGTTCAATATTTTCAAAAGCGTTTCCATCCCTTGCCTATCTAAATCATCATATATCCCTAATTTATTTTTTGCAATAAACACCATGTTGTCAAGAACCTCTGATTGAGTCATCTTATGTTTAACCTCTGCAGTTTGTGTTTCTCTTCCTTCGTGCTGACTCATTCTAGGTCTAACTTTTGCAACAAATGCTCTAGATGTTGTCTCAACTCTATCAGCAATTAAAGGCACACCGATTTCTAATTTCTTTAAGAATCCTGGTTTCTTAAACGAAGAAGGAACTTGTGTAGGCATTCTCTTAAAAACGGCCTTAATGTCGTCATCAAACACAAGTTTATAACTAATCAATGTTCCTACTTGCGATAAAACTCTTGTATCAATGGCGGATGGTTGCTGGGTTGCAAACACTAATGAACATCCAGGTTGTCTTCCTTGTTTTACATATTCGATCAAAGCTTTTGATGCAGGTGTAACTATTCCGCCACCGGGAATCAAAGTGTGTGCTTCATCAATAAATAACCATGTTGGAGGTATATCATACTCCAAATTTGTAGATTCTTCTTCAGAACCCATTTTTGTAGCTGCTTGCTTTCTCGTACTAATTTTTCTTGCTGCCAAGATTCTTCTTGCTAATATTCCTACTAACAAAGCACTTACGTTCTCATCCAAGAAACTTACATCAATTACTGTTAATTGTCCAGGAACAACAACCTCTATTAACGGAGTTCCGGTTTTAGAAAATATTCCCCAGGATTTTGCTGCTTCAAACCTAGAAATCAATGCTCTCAATGAATCTCTTTTAAATCCCCTCTCTTTTGATGTTAAATCTTCGCTCGTTTCCAAACAGTAAATCAAGTCATTAATATCATAATTTTTTCCTTTTCCCTTAAATATTAAACCATCTGTTGTTCTATATCCTTCTTCAACTTTCTTAAGAACTTTCTCAAGCAATAATCCTGTAGGACTAAATCTTTCTAATCCGAAGGTTATTGTCCAATCTTCAGCAGTTAAAAGTGAAGGCATAATTGTAAACGTTGAATCATATGTTTCTTTTGGAGTTTTGCTCTTTGCACCTTCTGGAATAAATACAAACAGATTATCCAATCCTTTAGGATCCAATCCATATTCTGCAAGTAATTTTACTTCTCGGTCATCTCTGTTTGGATGTTTCATACTCCAAAAAACGCCAACTGGGTCAATAACAACCATTCCAACATTCTGGTTTTTCATTGCCAGTTCTTCTGCTAAAACACCTAAAACGTAAGAATTGTGCACAATTATATCATTTGCAACAAAATTGTGATATTTGGGCACCGAAATATCATAGACGGTCGTTTTCTTTTTTATTTCTTTTACGGCAACTATTGAATCCCAATAGATATCCGAACGAGCTAAATTCAATAAGAATTTATTATTTAATGCTTTTGCCATGCGCTCCAATTTTCTTCTACTGATATTATACTCCTTTGAACTAATTATTGATTTTGGGCAACTATAACCTAATTTTCGGCCCAATTCTGCCCAATTATTAACCTTAAACAGATCAAAAATCTCTTTTGGAATTGTATCCAAATTTGGATTATATTTTCTTTTTGATAAACTTTTCTTTGCCAATTTTGCAATTTCTGCTTTTTTTCCATAAAACCCAATATTATCAATATATTTTTCTACAAATTCACCATCTATGACCAACTCATAACTAGTAACGTATTTGTTGCAATACCTTATTTTCTTAACTCGTAATTTTGAATAAACACCAAACCTTAACAATAAATGTTGTACTTGTCTTATTAACTTTTCACTAGACGAAGAATACGACATTTCCCAACAACTTGTATAATAAATCGAACCATCACAACTAAATAGCCTATTCAAAAATAGGTTTAGGCTCTGCTTATTCAAACCAAACACAAATTGAGGAACAAATTTTTCTTTTGACAGCTTATTGTAAAGTCCAAGATCTATAAAGTATTTTATCAACGAACTTTTTTGTGTATGTATCTTTGAGCCTTTTACAAACATTCCTTTATTATTTCTCTTTATATCTTTGATATCCACTGCCTTTATCATCTGGGCAACGCGATAACATCCTGATTTGGAATGTTCTTCAATTCTTAATGTTGGATCAAATTCATTTACTGCATCACTAAAATCGGAAACTATTTCCTCATCCATATTCGAAAACAAAGCAAAATCATTTCCTAAATGTCCTTCTGCAATAAAATAAGCTAAAAGTTTCACGTTGTGATCTTTTGTTCTGCCCTTTCCAAAAAATGGAATCACGCGAGGTGTTGCAATCCTCTGACCTACCTTTAATTCTGAAGCTGGTTTCCAGCCATGTATGGTAAATAATGGGTGTTCATGTGTTAGTTTTATTTTTTTTCCACTATTCAAGGTGATTTCTAAGATCTTGTTAACACTTCTTTTATAAAAACTTTCTTTTACGGTCTTACTAAGTTTAAATCGGTCATCCATAGCAAGTACTTCGCAACTTTCTTTTAGATCCTCTATTCTAAGTAGCTTTCCTTCTGAAGTCACAATCTCTGTTTCCCCAACAAGACATTTACCACTTCCCCTTGAACCACAAACAAATATAACTTGAGGATCTAAAGAATCAAAGTAAATATCTTTTTGTTCATAACCAGACTCATTAACCCTTCCTAAAAACAAGGCAGATTCTTCGCCATATTTGTTAAAAACAGAACGCTTTCTTCCAACAATAACACGATTCGTAATTGGATTTTCTAAAAAAGTCAAAGGTATATCTTCTACATATCCTTTAGAATTATCTTCTTCTAATTCATCATCTAACTCATTAGTTTCTTGAGAATCTACATTTTCTGCATCAACTTGTTCTGTTGCATTGTTATTTAATGGTTCAGGCTGAGATTCTTGTGGCTCAGCAACTGTTTCTTCCACTTTTTTTCGCCTTGTTCTTTTTGGTTTTTCAGTGCCTTCTTTTCTCAAGTCCACTTTTCCATCTAGAACATCAAAAATATCAAACATACCTATCTCTTCTATATAAACGACGCTTGTATTGAAAAACCTTATCTCTAAATATATGCGAAAAATATATATTGTTGCATTATATATATGTATTGGTTTTTATGGCATTCTTACAAAGTATAAACAAAAAAGGACAAGCTGACACGGTATTCGAAGTACTAATTACTGTAATATTGCTAAGCTTTGTACTTGTAGTTGGATCATATGCAATGTCTTCTCTTTCAGATTCCAAATGTTCTAAAGAAATAGATATCTCGATGAGAAGTTTTTCGCAAGCATTAGTAAAAACTGCATCATCTCCTCTAGCATCACAATACTTCCTTTTTGATTTACCTTATTGTTTTGGATCTGCAGCTACAGTATCGCTGGTATTAATGCAAGACCAATACATTTGTAATCATTATTGTCCCGGCAGCCTAGGTAGTTGTTTTTTGTTAAAATATAGTAATCCTAAAGATCCTGTTGCTCCACTTAGGTATGTTTGTGTAAATATTTCTTCAATAACAAATGTAAACACCAGCTGTCCAGGTTCTCCAGTTACGGACTATAGTGCTGCGACCGGTACTGCAGATAACACGAGCATTGATAAGGGAAAATATTATATTTCATCACAATCAATTTCAACACCAACGCTTTGTATATACAAGATGGATGATACTTAATGATTGAGTTTATTGTTTCAAAAATGGGAATATTATTGTTTGCAGTTTCTGTTGCATCAATACTCATATTATTTTCTGCAGAAATAAAAGATATTTTTGTTGCAGATGAGGGAATGCAAATAAGTAGTGTTGTTTCTAAAAAACTAAAAGAAATGGCAGACTCGCAAAGTTTGTGTGTTTCAACTTATGTTTCTTTGCCAAGATACATTGATGTAATTGGAGGAACAAGCACGCCTTCAACAACTTCGATTTATTACACAATGGATATTAACATAATTAACCCTGATGGTACGGGAAACAAATTTGTTGTGTTCTCGCTAATAAACAAAAAGACAAAGAAAACAATGTCTGTTGAAAGTTTCATAACTGACGCCGGCGTATCATTTAAATGGAACCTTTTATGTTCTAGCGATCCACCTCGTACTTGTAATAATGGCGAGGATTATTTAAGAGTCGATCCAACAGACACAAGTATAATTTATATGGTTAAGGTAAATGCACTTAGTGATACCGGGCAAACAATTAGAAAATTATTTTTTATACCTTGCGCATATGATAAATCTGCTCCAGATCCTATGGGTAATTGTTTTGCAGTAATAAAAAATCTTGCAAAAGATGAAAAAGCATATTGTGCACCGCAGTCATCGCCGAGCGGCACAGTAACTCCTGGAGCTGCGCCATAAGTGATATTATGCAGAAGGGATTTATTGGCGCAATAGGAGATGATTTTCCTAGTTTAATTCCACTTTTTTTTGCAATCATGATTTTCTTTGCAAGCTTGGCATACGCATTCACTACCATCAATGAAAGAAATGCATACATTAATACTTACATTGACTCTTTGAAGATTGCAAAAACGGCATTGGGAAATGGCACAGTTTCAAGTCATCAAGATTTTGTTGATAAAACAAACAAAATCGCATCAACTGCAAATTATGTTGTTGGAATAATTTATAGAGAACAAGAAGAACTTCTTACTCTTAGAGATGTAGATTCTGAAGACCAAGTTTTAGAAACTATAGACGACGCTACCTTTGTGTGTGAGGATGAT
>Ga0172371_10008866_pt1 | contig 13965 bp, 14 predicted proteins | sample Lak12m_FD_114543 | JGI IMG/M metagenome (GOLD analysis project Ga0172371, IMG submission 114543) | Freshwater microbial communities from Kabuno Bay, South-Kivu, Congo - kab_022012_12m | ecosystem: Environmental > Aquatic > Freshwater > Lake | place: Democratic Republic of the Congo: South-Kivu... | reverse complement strand
TGGAGTAGAGTTCTCGCCGGCCCCAATCTACGGAACGGCGGTCCTGGCGCTGGACTTCGCCCTGCTGGCCTACTTCCTATACGTGGGCTACAGGACTCGGAGCCCCCAGGTGCTGGGTTTGACGCTGCTTCAGCTCCTGCCAGTGGCTTACTTCGAGTTCGTCGTGAAGGGGGCCCACGTGGAGAGCGTATTGGTCGTAGACGGCCTGTCCACGCTTCTCACTCTCATAATCAACGTGGTCGGCAGCGTCATCCTCATCTATGGCCTCGGCTACATGGATGAGCACGAGCACCACCTGCACCTCGAAGGGAGCAGGCAGGGCAGGTTCTTCTTCTACATGGTGCTGCTGCTGGGGTCCATGAACGGCCTAGTCTACAGCAACAGCCTCTACTGGCTCTACTTCTTCTGGGAGGTCACCACCCTGTGCTGCTACGAGCTCATCAGGCACGACGGCACAGAGGAGGCGGAGAGGAACGCCGTCACGGCCCTCTGGATGGGTTTGGTGGGCGGCGTCGGCTTCGTGGCCGCCATGTTCGTGGGCTACGACGCCGTCCACAGCATCGCCCTGACCGAGCTGATGGCTGCGCCCCAGAGCCGGCTGCTGCTCACAGGCTTCGCGTTAATGGCGCTGGCCGCGTTCACGAAGTCGGCCCAGTTCCCGTTCCACAGCTGGCTCCTTGGAGCCATGGTTGCACCCACGCCCGTCTCGGCGCTGCTACACAGCAGCACCATGGTGAACGCCGGCGTCTACATGCTGCTTAGGATAGCCCCAGCGATACATGGGACGTCGCTAACATACGTCATAGCCTTGGGCGGGGCGGTCACCTTCGCGGTGACAAGCTTCCTGGCCATAAGGCAGAGCGTCTCCAAGCGGGTGCTGGCCTACAGTACGATAGGCAACCTAGGCCTCATCATCCTATGCATCGGCCTCAATACGGGGCTCAGCATAAGCGCTGCGTTGACGCTGCTGTTCTTCCACAGCGTCGCCAAGGGCCTCCTATTCATGGGGGCCGGTGTAGTGGAGAACAAGATAGGCAGCAGGAACATCGAGGACTGGGAGGGGCTGCTCGGCAGGATGCCTCTCACCAGCATGGTTATGATCGTGGGGATGGTCAGTATGTTCCTGCCACCCTTCGGGATGCTCATCGGCAAGTGGGTTGCCGTGGACGCGGTGGCGTCCACACCCCTGATGATAGGGCTCCCCCTGGTAGTCCTTGTAGCCTTGGGTAGCGCCGCCACTACCTTCTACTATGCCAAATGGCTTGGGTTCCTAACGGTTCTGCCCAACAGCCTGGAGAAGAGGAAGGAGGAGAGCCTTGAGGCGCCGTACAAGCTGGCGCTTTACACGCTGCTGGGCCTCAACATACTGGTGAGCATCGGGGCAGCCCTTGTGGTGGACGACGTAGTCAATCCCATACTCGCGGCCACATACCCGCAGGCTGTGACCACGCCTGGCTACGCTATAGACCTGGGATTCACAACCTTCCCGGTGTGGCCCCTCTGGGCCGCTGTCCTAGCAGTAATGCTAGTAGGCGCATCTGTGGCCAGGAGCAAGGGAGGCGTACTGTCACCGCCCTACCTGGGCGGCGAGAACGTGGCGGACAAGCCCGTCACGTTCATGACCACAGCCGACTCTGAGGTGGCCGCTGAGGTATCGGGAGTCTACCTTGTTTCCCAGATCGACGAGGGCGTGATGGACCGGCTGGCCGTGGGGGCGGGTATACTTATAATGGCCCTCCTGTTTCTGGTGGTGATAATCTAATGGACGCAGCCTCAACGATAATCAGCCTTGTACTAGCCCTGGCTACTCCCCTCATGGGTGGGGTCCTGGCCGGGGTGGACAGGAAGCTGACGGCCCGCATGCAGGAGCGCGTGGGGCCGCCGCTGCTCCAGCCATTCTACGACGTAATCAAGCTGTGGGCCAAGAAGCCCATGATTGCGAGCCCGCTGCAGCCTGTGCTGGCCTTCGGGTACCTGGGCTTCGCCCTGGTGGCCGCAGGCATGGTGACCTTCAGGCAGGACCTGCTGCTGGTGCTCTTCGTGACCGCCCTGGCGGACATCTGCCTCACCGTGGCCGCGCTGAGCGCAAAGAGCCCGTACAGCTACCTGGGGGCCAGGCGCGAGTTCCTCAGCATGCTGAGCTACGAGCCGGTGATGTTACTGGCCTACGTGGCCGTGTTCATGGTTACTGGCAGCTTCACAGTGCAGGGAGTCCTAGACTACGGTAAGCCACTGCTGCTGGTCATACCCGCGGCCCTAGTGGCTCTGCAACTGGTGCTGGTTGTGGAGATGAAGAAGAGCCCCTTCGACGTCAGCGGCAGCGGTCACGCCCACCAGGAGCTGGTCCGGGGCGTCTACACGGAGCTGAGCGGCTACACCATGGCGCTGGTCGAGGTGGGCCACTGGGCCAAGGTGGCCACGACCCTCATGGTGCTCAGCTTATTCTGGGCCCCGAACTTGCTGATAGGCGCCGCCGTCGGCCTCGCCATGTTCTTCATATCCCTGGTGGTGGACAACAGCTACCCCCGGCTCACCTGGCAGCGGATGCTCAAGACCACTTGGACCCTGGGATTCACATTGATAGTGCTTAACATAGCGGCCCTGGCCGCCGGAGGCGTGATCTAATGTCCCTGGTACAGAAGGCCCGGCTCAAGAGCCTCTGGGTGCTCCACTACGACTGCGGCAGCTGCAACGGCTGCGACATCGAGGTGCTGGCGGCCTTAACTCCGAAGTTCGACGTGGAGCGCTTCGGCATAGTCAACATAGGCGACCCCAAGCAGGCCGATGTCCTCTTGGTCACGGGCCCAGCCAACAGGAGGAACCAGAGGGTGCTCAGGAACCTGTACGAGCAGATGCCTGAGCCCAAGCTGGTGATAGCCGTGGGCACGTGTGCATCAACGGGTGGCATCTTCCACAACTGCCCCAACGTGCTGGGCGGCGTGGACAAGGTGGTCCCCGTGGACATTTATATTCCGGGGTGCGCCGTGCGCCCCGAGCAGATAATAGACGCAGTCGTGTTGGCCTTGGATAAGCTGGCTGGCAAGGCGCCCAAGGAGGAAGCGTGATGCAGGCCACTGAGACTGGGACAACGTACGAGAACATGGTGCCAATGGACGGCCTACTCCAGAAGGTCAGGGAGCTCAAGCAGAGGGGCGCAAGGTTCATCACCACAACCCTCAGAGACCTCGGAGAAACAATGGAGGTCATCCACCACTTCGAGGTTGACGGCCACGTTGAGAACGTGTACCTGAAGCTCAGAAAGGGTGAGCCCATCCAGAGCATCACCCCCGAGTACCCGGTGGCATTCATAGCGGAGAACGAGGCACGTGACCTGTTCCAGGTGGAGTTCAAGGACCTGGCCCTGGACCTGGGAGGGAAGATGCTCAGGGTCGCCACCAGCCCCTCGACGCTTCTAAAGCCCGCCGAGGGGCCCCGGCCCCCCATAATGAGGAAGCTGGGCCCATGCAGGGAGGAGTGCCCCGCCATGGTGAACATCCCCAGGTACATACGGGAGGTGGATGCCGGCGATTACGAGGCGGCCTACAACACAATAATTGACAGGGCGCCGATACCAGCAATCCTGGGACGCGTATGCTTTGCCCCATGTCAGGACGGCTGTAGACAGGTCTTCGAGGCCAAACCCATCCAGATCAGGCTCCTGAAGAGGGTGGCCGCGGACGGCTTCAGGGAGAAGAACGGTGGCCTCGTCAGGAGCGTTCAGCGGAAGCCCGCGACAGGTAAACGGGTGGCAGTCATAGGCGGAGGCCCCGCAGGCGTCTCGGCCGCCTACTATCTGGGCATGCTGGGCCACAGCGTCACCCTGTACGAGAAGAGCGGAACCCTGGGAGGAGCCATGGCCTGGGGCATACCCAAGTACAGGCTCCCCAAGGACCTGATGGCCGAGGAGCTCAACGCCAGGCTCACAGAGGCAGGCGCGGAGACCAGGCTCAACACGGAGGTCACCGACATGGACAGGCTCATGGAGGAGGGCTACGACGCCGCCTTCATCGCCACGGGCGCCGGGAAGTGCAACGACCTCAGGTGCAAGGGCGAGGACAGCGAGGGCGTCATCACCTTCATCGACCTCCTCACCGCCGTCAATATAAGGAACGAGACTCCGGACCTGGGCAGACGCGTCGCCGTCATTGGCGGAGGCAACAGCGCCATGGACGCGGCTCGGACCGCGAGGCGGCTGGGGGCCGAGGAGGTCACCGTCTACTATAGGCGCCAGGAGGAGGAGATGCCCGCCAGCGTCCACGAGCTTAGCGGAGCCATAGAGGAGGACGTCAACTTCGACTTCCTCAGCAGCCAGATCATCATACACCCGGGGAAGCCACTGACCATTGAGTTCCAGCCCATGATTCCCGGCGAGCCCGACGATTCAGGCAGACGCAGGCCGGTGCCCATGGAGGGACTCAGCCACATGGTCGAGGTGGACACAATCATCTCAGCCATCGGCTACTTCAGCGTGGTGCCCCAGGGCTTCAAGGTGGAGGTGAGCCGCCACGGAACCATCGTCATCGACGATGACCTGAAGACAAGCCGCGAGGGCGTCTACGCCGGAGGCGACATAGCCTACGGCACATCCAACGTCATATCCGCCCTCAGGGACGGCAGAAAGGCGGCCTCGTCAATCGACAGGTACCTGGGAGGAGAGGGCCTGGACGAGCCGGAGCCGGACATGAGTGAGTTCGTGTCCAGGCAGGCGAACCTGGACGAAATAAGGGCCAGAGACCAGGCTCCCATCCCCGAGATGGAGGCCTACGAGCGGGTCCAGAGCTTCGCCGAGTTCGAGCTGCTGCTGGACAGGTGCTCGGCGGCTTGCGAGGCCGGGAGATGCTGGAGGTGCGACTGGAATGAGTGACAGGCAGAACTTGACAGTGATACCCTTCGGGCCGCAGCACCCGGTGCTGCCCGAGCCCATACAGCTACTGTTCCACGTGGACGAGGAGAAGATAGTGGACGTGCTCCCCAACATAGGGTACGTCCACAGGGGCATAGAGCGCGCAATAGAGCTCAACGACTACAGGCGGAACCTGTACCTCTGCGAGCGCATCTGCGGAATCTGCAACATCATCCACGGCCAGACCTACGCGGGTCTAATCGAGAAGCTGACTGACACCGAGGTGCCCATAAGGGCCAAGTACCTGCGAACAATTTGGGCCGAGGTCGCCAGGCTCCAGAGCCACCTGCTCTGGCTGGGCCTCTTCGCCGAGGCCATAGGCTTCGAGAGCCTGTTCATGAAGGTTTGGCGCGACAGGGAGATCGTGCTGGAGCTGACGGAGGCCACCAACGGCCACAGGATACACATGGGTACAACGGCCATCGGTGGGGTCATCAAGGACATGGACGAGAAGCTCAGGGGCAGATACCTAACCGACATGGGCCGCCTGGAGAAGGAGGTGGACGACTGGAGCCACGTCTTCTACAGGGACGCGGCCTTCAAGGAGAAGACCATGGGCAAGGGCATCCTGCCCAAGGCGGACGCTGTCCAACTGGGCGCGGTCGGTCCTACTGTCAGGGGCAGCGGCATTCCTCAGGACATGAGGACCACTGGCTATGAGGCGTACGGAGAGCTTGGCTTCAAACCAGTCACCCACGACGGCTGCGACAGCTACTCCAGGGCCCTCGTGCGGCTGGACGAGGTCTACCAGAGCATCGGCCTCATCAGGCAGGCCATCAAGCAGCTGCCTGAGGGACCCATAATCGAGAAGAACGACAGGTTCCCCGACGGCGTCGCCATGTACAGAACGGAGCAGCCTAGGGGAGAGGTCTTCTATTATGGCAAGGGGAATGGCACCATCCATTTGGAAAGGTGCAGGATCAGGACCCCGACACTACCTAACATACCGCCGCTGCTACGGATGCTCATAGGCCATGAGGTGGCTGACATACCCACCATAGTTCACAGCATCGACCCGTGCATCAGCTGCACGGAGCGCATCACCCAGGTTAAGGAGGCTGCCTAGATGCCGAGGTTCCTGGGAAGCATACTGGAGAACCTCCTCGGGAAGCCTGCGACGGTGAGGTACCCCTTCGAGAAGCCTCCGCTGCCCGAGGGCACCAGGGGCGAGCTCAACTTCAACATGGTGAAGTGCGACCAGTGCCAGGACTGCGAGAGGACGTGCCCATCCGCCGCCATAACGGTGCACGTGGAGGAGAAGACCATAGACTGGGAGCCCTTCAAGTGCATCTACTGTCACGCCTGCGTACGGGCCTGCATGCACAAGGCCATCGAGCCCAAGGCCAACGTCTCAAGACCCGGCTACAAGGTGGGCAAGAAGACGTTCAAGGCCTAACCTCTATTTTCACCCAATCTTTTCAGTATCCTACAGATGTCTAGGGTCAGCCACAGCTCCCGTTCACGGGCCACGGGCGTGTCCCTCTCCACGTCTCCCGCCTTGTAGCTTGTGCTCCAGAGCCCGTCGGCCCTCTGATGCTCCACGAACCATTCCACGGCTCTCCCTATGTCCGGGTCGTCTCGGCTGAAACCCATCCTCGAGAGACTGTCCATGCTGGTCACCAGGTTGGGCCACCAGAACAGGAACCTGACCCAGTAACCTGGGTCCCTGTACGACGTGTACACATCTGGCTTGAAGAACTGGGCCTTGAGGAGCCCAGCTGCGTGGATCGCCTCCTCCCTGCGGCAGTACTCCGGGTGGACGGCGAAGGCACGCAGCGCCATGTCCGTCCAGTTGTGGCTGAAGGGCCTGGAGCGGTCTGGCTCAATGGTCTCCCAGGGCCCCCCGGTGATTCTTAGCCAGGTCGCGCGATCGAACCTGTGGGTCAAAATGGGTATCGTCCATCCGCCATCGTCCTGCCTCATGGAGAGCAGCCACTCGAAGCCTCGGTGGATGCGTAGGTCGTCGGCGTAGCCGCAGAGTATGAGCACGGTCATGATCTCCCCTGTGTAGTAGGTGGCGTACTGGTCGCCGATGAATCCCCGAAAGTCGCCGACGGGGGTCTGCCAGCCGAACAGGTATTCCGAGGCTCCATGGATGGCTTCATGATCCCTCGTGAACTGGTACCGCCTGACGAGGACTCGGAGCGCCTTGAACGTCTCCAGCAGAGCCTTGTGCCCGGGCGGGTACCCGCCGGCCTTACCCGACGGCCTCCACGAGCCGTCTTCCATCTGCTTCCTGAGTATCTTCTCGGCTTCGGGCAGGCTCCACACCGCCTCCAAAGGGCCCGTGTCTTCTCCTAGGAGGTCTCGCCTCGCGAAGTACGCCACAGCTTCGTTCCCGGACGTGGTCAGCGTCTTCAATGGATCGTACCTGAGCTCCGCAAGCCAGTCAGTTAGGGCCAAACTTTCACCCACCGAATCCGAGTAACGGTTCCAGGTTCAGCTAGGTTTAACAACGATATGAATCCGGCGCCCGGCTACTTGTACTCCTCCTTGTAGACGCTCTCCTCCACCAAGTCAAGGCGCGCCTCCAGCCGGGCAAGGGTCATCTCTATCTTCATCAAGCCATCCCTGAGGCCGTCAGCGATCTCCATTAGGGCCACACTCATCTCCAGGGGCAGGTCCTCCTTCACTTGGTAGTACTCGCTCTGGCTCTTCTTGATGAGTATCACGTTGCTGATCCTGTGGATGCCCTCGATCTGGGCGTTGAAGCTCTGCAGCTGCTTCTTCGCCTCATCCAGCAGTGCCCTGTAGTCGCTGAGCTTTAGATTCTCCCACGGGGTGTCGCTCAAGGAGACAACCAAAGAGACTCGGTTTTGCGTCTATTTAGAGGCTTCCCCAGCCGAAAAGGCCCTTTTTAGCGTTTTTATTCATTTTTTAGGAAAAAATGTCAACGTTGCACACGATGGGGATTACGCCCCTCTAGCCCAGGAGGGCCTCTTGGGTTATCGGTTTTCAGTAAAATGAAAGTGCCCGAGTGTTCTCGTCGTGGAGGCGAAGGTCTCCATCGAGCCAAAGCCCGTTGAACCCCTCTGAAGCCCGCATCCACTTCTCCGCGGCTCTCCGGCCATCCGCTTCTCTTGCCGTCGTCCGCTCCCACTCGGGCAAATACCTGTTATCCACTGATCTAATATAGGCATAGTGTTGAACGCGGGCCACAAGTGTGCTCACGTAGGCACCCCCATAACCATCCTTTTTGCGTCAAACATGTTAATAACATCCCATCTATCTAGGACAACCAATACTTTAACTGCCCGCGGTCAAGCAGCGGCGCATCCGACCCCTAAATTGTATCGCTCATACTTTATTCCTGGCGACACAGCCGGGCGGGCTCCCGGGCAATCTTATCAACCCGGAGATCGAACAGTAACCCGATGGAGCGCCTCACCAAGGCCCACCTGACCAACCTAGACAAGGTGATCTACCCCCAGCTTGGGCTGACGAAGGTCCAAGTAATAGAGTACTACGTCAGGGTGGCGCCGAGGATGCTCCCCTTCCTCGTTGACCGGGCGATGGTCATGACAAGGTACCCTGACGGGATCGACGGCGAGGGCTTCTACGAGAAGGACGCCCCCAAGGGGACCCCTGATTGGGTCAAGACATACACCAAGTTCAGCGAGAGCGTCCAGAGGGACACCGACTACGTTGTCTGCGGCGACCTGGACACCCTGGTGTGGCTTGCGAACCTGGCCGCCCTGGAGCTCCACATGCCCCTGTCTAGGGTGCCCCTCACGGACATCCCCGACCTGGTCCTCTTCGACTTGGACCCCGAGCCACCCGCCAGGCTCAGCGAGGCAGTTCAGGCGGCGTTCCTCCTCAAGGAGGCCCTTGAGGACCTGGGGCTCAAGCCCTACGTAAAGAACTCAGGCAAGAAGGGGGTCCACGTCGTCGTTCCTGTTGAGCCCCTCTACGGCTTCGGTGAGACCAGCAGCTTCGCCCACGCGGTGGGGGTGCGGCTGGCGGCGGAGCACGAGCTGGTGGTCTCCGAGAGGGGTCAAACACATAAAGCCGGGACCGTGCTGGTGGACTACCCCCAGAACAGCGAGCGCGGCACCATGGTGGCCCCATACAGCCTCAGGGCAGTCAAGGAGGCCACCGTCAGCACGCCTCTGGAGTGGAGCGAGCTCGCCACCCTGCGACCCCACGACTGGAATATCTTTAACGTCCCCGACAGGAAGAAGGAGCCATGGAGTCGACTGCTCGATGAGCCCTTCAGGCTCCCGAAGGTCTAGCCTGCCACGGGGCTCAGCAGAGGACCCGTTATGGGAAGCAGCAGCCTGTACAGCGTGAAGGTGACCAGGGCCGTTGCCCCTACGGACATGACCCAGCTCAGGATGAGGATCCCCACGGTCTTCTTGTTGATGCCCGTCGAGCCGTAGCTGGAGAACCCCACGCCCACGATGGCTCCGATGTTAGCCAGTGACGTGGATATGGGCACGCCGTAGCCCATCACAAGGTATGGGACGGTGACGAAGAGGTGCACCACCAGGGCGTTGGTTATCTCCGCCGCCGTCGCGCTGGCCACGTTGAGCCTGATGATGTTGAAGGCCACGGTCTCGATGACCTTGGGACCAAGCCAGAAGCCCCCGATGACCACGCCCACGCTGCCGAAGACTGCGAGTATGAACATGATCCTTCCCTCGGGCAGGCTTCCCATGACCATTTGCGTCACGGTCACGTAGACACCGGTCGCGTTCGCTATGTCGTTGGCGCCGAAGGCGTAGGCCGAGTAGCAGAGTGCCAGCTTCAGCACCGTGCTCATCGACCTCTCCCACGACTCGTAGAGGCCACTCATCTTAACCAGGAACTTGTGGATGGCGAAGGCGACGATGGCCGCGAGAACCGGAGACGTGAACCAGCTCAGGATCACCATCTGTATTAGGCTCCACTTTACGCCGCTGACACTGTACGCGGCTATGCCGTAGCCGAGGATGCTGCCCACCACCGTGTGGGTGACGGATATCTCCAGGCCCCTGAAGTTGCATATCATAATCCACGTGAAGGCCGTGAGCACTATGATGATGGCCCCAAGTAGATCTATGCCTGGCACAAGGCCCGTGCCCACCGTCTTCATGTTCATGTAGCCCTGGGACAGGGCGCCCACGGTGGCGAACACGGTGAAGAGGACGACGGACTGCTTGACGGAGAGCACCCTGGCGCCCACCACGTTGGCCGTGGGGGAGGCCGCGTCGTTGCCGCCCAAAGCTATGGCCATGAGGAAAGAGAGCGCGAACCCGACCAGCAGGGCGACCTCAGCTGTGTTCAAGAGATGACCCTCAGCCTAAGAGCCCCATAGAGTGTAGTTGGAGGCGAACTCGACGCATAGTGCGTGTACCTGTGCCTCGAACTCATCATATCAATTCGTTGGCAGCTGATAAAAAAAATAGACATCAATAGATTATAGATGACTATAGAGGCTATATAGTAACAAGCTGTTGGACTCTAGACCACGAGGGGCCCCACGAAGGCCACGACGGCTAGGGCCCGGGGCACCCGTCTCTCAGGTGACCCTGTAGAGGTTTGAGCGTCCGCGTCTCCCCGCCGGCTCAAGGAGCCCCATCTTCCTGAGGCTGTACACCATCTTCTGGGCGAGGCCGCTGGACAGCTTGGACTCCCCCGCCAGCTCCCTGGCCGTGAAGCCGCTGAGCAGGGACGCGGGAAGCAGCCCCAGGTAGTCCCGGGGGTCCCTGAAGAGGCGCCGCTCGTGGACGGCCAGCAGCCTCCTGTCGGCGATGCTCCACCTGCGTCTCCTCCAGCTTCCCCTGCCGTCGTCCACCCACAGCTCCTCAGCTTCCACCATGACCACCTCCAGTTCAAAACCCTCCAACGTAGCCAGCTCGGGGGTGTACACGAGCTCGTAGAAGACCTCCTCGACCCGGCCCCTCTTTGGTGACCTCCGCCTGGACACCTGCCCGCCTTGGACGTCCAACCTGACGATCCACTTATTCTGAAGCACCGGGTAGACCAGCCGGACCCTGTGGCCCCCCAAGAGGTCGATGAGCTTCTGCCTGATGGAGCCGAAGTTGCCCGTCTGTACCTCGACGAGGGCGTCGCCCTTGACCACGTCCACTATGTAGCCGTCCACGGCAGCCTCCACCCTGTCGTCTTCCCCGGCGTAGAGGTCCTTTAGCTGGTTGTGGAGGCTCTGCTCGGTCACACCAAGGGCTACGCCCATACAGCTATAAATTCTGGGGGCGACGCTCAACCATGGCAGCCAACCCCATCCTCGCCATAGGCATTGTGGCTGGGCTGCTCTGGGGCGTCGCATCGTATGTCAGGGGCAGGGACGTTAAGCGGTCTGTACTGTCAGCGGTGCTGGTTGGCCTGGCCCTGGGCACGCCCCTCCACTTCCTGCTTGTCCCGGGGTTCGCGGGCTGGGCTGTAAACCAGCAGTTGCACAGGCTACTGAACCGCAACTGGGCATCGTTCCTCGCGTCACTGGTGGGCGTCCCCGTGTTCTTCGGTCTGCTCCAGGTCACAGGGAAGATCATAGCGGAGTCCTACACCGCAGGCACCGTGGGCCTCGGGGAGACTGTGGTCATCAGCCTGGGGTGGGGGCTCATAATAGCTGTCCTCATACTGGTGGGGTGCGCTCTGTACGCCGTCGCCAGCTTCTTGGCCTCCTATAGGCGCCGCGGGGCTCAGGCAAACCATTAAGATTAGGGTTTCCCACAGAATCCTTGGTGAACAATTTGAGCAACCTTCAGGCGGAGCCCTCCACCAGGAGCATCTGGAGCGGAAGGATCAGCATAGGCCTCGTGAATGTGCCGGTGAAGCTGTACACCATGATCAAGGATCAGAGTTTCAGCTTCAAGTTCGTGCGCAGGGGCGACGCGTGCCCCCTCAAGTACGAGCGCGTCTGCACGCTGGACAACGAGGTTGTGCCCTGGGGAGACGTGGGCCGAGCCGTCGAGGTGCGCAAGGGTGAGTACGTGGTCTTCAGCAGCGAGGAGCTGGGCGCGCTGCGACCCGAGTCCAACAGGAAGATCGCCATAGACAGGTTCGTGCCCCTCGGTCAGGTTGACCGCGTCTTCTACGACACCAGCTACATCCTGGCCCCGGACAAGAGCGAGGACAGCTACGGCCTCATGCTCGAGGCGTTCAAGGAGAAGGGGATGGCCGGCGTCGGAAGGTTTACCCTACGCACCAAGGAGTACCCCGTCATTGTGTACCCTTACCGAGGCGCCCTCATAGTCACGACGTTGAGGTACAGCGACGAGGTGGTGGACCCCCAGAACGTGAAGGAGGTCAAGGATGTAAAGGAGCCGTCCAAGGAGGAGCTGAACCTTGCACTCAAGATCATCGAGAACCTGAGCGGCGACTTCGACATCAAGGATTACAGGGACACGTTCCGCGACGAAGTGGAGAAGCTGGTGGAGAAGAAGATGAGGGGCGAGGCCATCAAGGTGGAGGAGCCTAAGGCCGAGGAGGTCCGCGGCCTCATGCAGGCCCTCCAGGAGACGCTGGCGCAGATGCAGCAGAGATGAACACCTACAGCCCCATGCTGGCCCGACCAACGGAACGCCCCTTCAACGACCCGGACTGGGTCTTCGAGGTCAAGTGGGACGGGATAAGGGCCATAGCATACGTGGGCGAGAGCCTCAGCGTACGCAGCCGCAACGACAAGGAGCTCATCGGCAGCTTCCCCGAGCTGGGGGAGCTTAAGGAGCTGGCCTCCAATGCGGTGTTGGACGGCGAGATCATTGTGTTCAAGGGGGGCCGCCCCGACTTCAGGGCCGCCTCCCAGAGAAACCAGCTCACGAACCCAGCCGAGGTCGAGGAGGCGCGGACCAGGAGCCCCGCCACCTTCGTGGTCTTCGACGTGCTGGAGAAGGACGGCGTAAGCCTAATCGACAGGCCCCTGAAGAGGCGGCTGGAGATACTCGGCAGGGTGCTCAGGCAGGGCCGCTACGTGGTCCTGAGCGTCCCAGTGAAGGAGCACGGTGTAGACTACTACGAGGCGGTTGTCAAACGCGATCTGGAGGGCGTGGTCGCCAAGCGGCTCAGCAGCACCTACCAGCCGGGGACCCGCAGCGGCGACTGGCTCAAGGTCAAGCGGGTTAAAAGCTGCGACTGCGTCGTCTTCGGCTTCACACAAGGCGAGGGGGCCCGCTCCGAGACATTCGGGGCTTTGCTGCTGGGCCTCTACGACGAGGGTAGGCCCGTGTACGTGGGCCGCGTAGGCACAGGGTTCGCCGACGCCGACCTGAAGGGCATCATGAGCACCCTGGATGGGATGAGGATCGACGACCCGTGGTTCAGCGACCCTGACATACCAGAAGGGTCGGTGTGGGTCAAGCCCAAGCTGGTCGCCCAGGTGGGGTACAACGAGGTGACCCGCGACCTGCGGCTCAGGGCGCCCAGGTTCATAGGGTTCAGGGACGATAAGCCCCCGGAGCTCTGCGGCTTGGCCCAGATCAGGCCCCAGAGGCTGGACGAGTACTACTCTAAGCGGGACTTCTCCGTCACCCCAGAGCCCGCGGGGGGCTACACTCCCGGGGCGGGCAACAGCTTCGTTGTCCAGGAACACCACAGCAGGCGCACACACTGGGATCTCAGGCTGGAGAGGGACGGCGTGTATGTCAGCTGGGCGGTGCCCAAGGGGGTACCCGCCGAGCCGGGTGAAAGGCGGCTGGCAGTCCAGACCGAGAACCACCCCCTCGAATATGGCGGCTTCGAGGGCGTAATACCCGTGGGCCAGTACGGTGCCGGCACCGTGGAGACCTGGGACCGCGGCTTCTACGTGCCCGTCACGTGGATGGACGATAAAGTCGAAGTGGTCTTATCTGGAAGTCAACTCAGGGGCCGATACGAGCTCGTCCGCACGAACCCCGAAAAGAGCGAGTGGCGGCTCTTCAAGAAGCCCTGACCCAGACGGTCCGCACACCTTAAAGCAACGCAACACGCAATATTTTATGGATGAGGGGACTGCTATACGCGGGCTCCATGGGTTGGAGCTACAGCTTCTGGAGAATATATGGCGGACTCAGACAGGGAGACTACCTCCGAGAGTACGCCCGACGCTTCAGCAGCGTAGAAATCAATAACAGCTTCTATAGGAT
>Ga0172371_10008865_pt1 | contig 13966 bp, 8 predicted proteins | sample Lak12m_FD_114543 | JGI IMG/M metagenome (GOLD analysis project Ga0172371, IMG submission 114543) | Freshwater microbial communities from Kabuno Bay, South-Kivu, Congo - kab_022012_12m | ecosystem: Environmental > Aquatic > Freshwater > Lake | place: Democratic Republic of the Congo: South-Kivu... | reverse complement strand
CTGCGTTTCGGTATGCCGCGGAAACATGGATGCAGTTAAACAAGGTCATTCGCGTGACTCAGAACAAACAAGTGTTACCCTGTTTTTATCAAATCTAGTCTCATTATCTCGTTGGCACGGCATGTGGAACAGGAAGACGAAGTGGAATGCGGACATCAAGACGAACTACTGCCAAGTTCAGACCAACGTCGCCTACGCGGCGGACACCAACAAATACCTGTTGTATGTGCATGGATGGAATATTGCGGATGAAGAGAAGATGTGTGATGGCAAGACGGTCTTCAAGCGTTTGTGGTGGCAAGGCTACACAAACGGTTACGGGACCTTTGACTGGCCGACGCTTTATGGCGTGAAGGAATGGAAACTCTTCCTTCCAGTTAGTCCGTGGCGGATGAATTTCGACGATAGCGAGATGATTGCATGGCTATCCGCAACAGCGTTGTCCAAGTTGATGGAAGACTTGAATCCATCTGGTGAGCTTCGCGTTCTTGCCCACAGCCAGGGCAACACGGTCGTGGGAGAGGCCTTGCGCAAGTACGACGGCAAGCAGAAGATTCATGCATATATCGCCGCTCAGGCGGCAATCGGCGGATCGCTCTACAGCAGCCAGCCAGACCCGCACGAGGAGTTTAACTGGTTCTATCCACTCAACACGCCCAACATCATGGCGTACTGGCCCAATGGGACCAACAACGGTGCTGAACCTTATTTCGTCACCAATTCAAGCAAGGTCGTCAACATGTGCAACTATTACAATCTCAATGATTTCGCGCTTCACACGGCATGGGAGCGAAACAATCGCTGGAAACCTGACGACGCGATCGGTTGGGGCTATGCCTACGGTGGCTTGACGAACTTCTACGACGAAACCGTGAACAAGACCAACCGTTTCTACCGATACGGCGGACTCACGCAACTCGACATTGATGGTCTTGAGATCACGAACACCGTGGGGGATATCAGGGAAAGATACGAAGTCTTCTCCTATTGCGCCGAGTCCTGGTTGAAGGCACTGGGCCAAGGGTCTAACACGGCGTTCGGCGTGAACAGGGACCTCGGTGATGTCCCATTGAAGTACGACCAATATCACTATTCACACAGTCGTGAATTTAGGTCCAACATCACCAAGGAACGGGCTTTCTTTGAATACATCATGAACGACGGGAATTTCTAATGAAGACAAACACAACAGCCATTGTCGTGTCCCTAGTTCTCCTCTGCAATGGCTGTTGTTGCCTCCCCTTCATCTATCCAAAGACGGGTGCCCAAGGTGTTGTCGTTGATCAGCACAATAATCCGATCTCGAATGCCCCAATGCGGGCTAGTTGGGTTCCCCGCTCGTTATGGTTTGTAATGTTGCCACCTCAGTGCCGGAGGGATTTCACGTCGGACGACAAAGGGCAATGGGTGTTCTACAAACACGATGCCGAGGATTTGTTCATTGATGCGATATCGGCAAACGGGTATGAGTCAGAAACGCTGGGTTTCGATAAGACACGGGTTGGGCCTCTCACCAGTGGCGAATGCCGCACCAACGTTACTCTTCATCTCAAAAAGATTGAATCCTCCTCCCAGCCAAAGGAAACGAAATGAAGCGATATCTCTCGCTAATCGGAGTGTTCTTGTTCGCCGGTCTTTCGGCGAACGCGGGCTCTTTTGCTCAATGGCAAATCGGCGCGTCCGGCGACTGGCATGGAACGAACTGGATCGGCGAAAATCGTTCTCCATTGTCAGCGCCGGGTTATCCCACGAACAGCTTCAGCGTAGAAGTCTTCGGCGGGATCGTCACGATCTCCTCGCAGAACGTTGACATCGCCTATCTCCAAGTCAGTCAGGAAAGCGTCCTGATCGTCACCAACGGCCAGACTATCACCGTCCGAAACGCCACGGATTTCCAACCTGCACAACAGACAACCGGTTACATCCAGATACCGAACGGAATAGCGAATCTTTTCAACACCAAGACCAGCTTTATCTATTGCCTTGTCTTCAACATCGGCAGCAACGCCACTAGTGGCTACCTCGATCTCGGCTCGACCTGGGGAGCAACAAATGGTTTTGCCTCGAACTTCGGCACACTCTGCCAGACTGCAATCAATCTCCAGAAAGGAGGACTCCGGGTTGACGCCGACAGCATCTCGATGCTGAACACCTGCATAGTCTGCAACGCAGGTCAGGAAATGACGTTCCGAGGTGACTGGCAGAACCCGGACGGAACAACTGTCTTTACCGTCAACGGCAAAGGAACCGGGTCAATAGACATTGCCGGTGATTTCTCCTTCGGTGGGTGCGAACTGTTCGAGACCGTGGACGCCAATGGAGTGAATCTTATTCAGATTGGCGGTGACGCCACGTTGAGCAATGTCACGTTGACGGTGGGCTGTACCGCCGCGATGACCAACACTGCTGCCAGTTACGATCTTGTCCGTGTTCCTGCCGCCAAGACCATCTACACCAACGGAATGACGTTCTGTGTGTCAAGTAACGGGGGCTTCACATACACCGCGGCCATCGAGACGAACCGGAGCGGCTGTGACTACCTCGTCATCACCCCGGGCCAGTTCCTGCCCAGCGTCACGATCACGAATCCCGCCGATGAGTCCTTCTATACCGCCGTGACCAATATCACTGTTCAAGCTTCAGCCTCCGCGCGAAGTGGGTCTATCACGAAGGTTGAGTTTTATGCCGATACCACGAAGATCGGGGAAAAGACCAACGCGCCGTACTCCGTTACCTGGACTAACGTCTATGCCGGGTACTACGAAGTCAAGGCCGTCGCGACTGACAGCAACAGTCATCAGGGAGTCTCCCCGAGCATAGGCCTCAATGTCCAGGGCACCAAGGCCGATGGCCGCAAGGTCTTCATTACCGGCGGCGCTGTCATAACCTACGACCCCGGCTGTGCACAGTAGTTGGCTGTCGAGCCAAGTGTCTGCAGTACACCAGCCGGGTTCCCGTACTTCGTTACTACTCGTGCGAAAGACAGGTTGAGATGGTCATTCCTTTGTGTTAGGTTTCGGCCCCTGCACTTTGAATATCTCGATGGTACGGTACGGGTACTCAGGCAAAAGGAGTCAGGCATGAAAAAACTCAAGGTTGCGATGATTGGCGGCGGTGGGGGCGGCAGTTTCTTCGGTCGGGTTCACTGGCGGGCATTGTCCCTGGACGGGAGCCGCGAGCTTGTTGCCGGCGTTCTCAGGAGTAACCCGGATAAGTCCATGGAATCCGCCAAGGAATGGGGGATCCAGGGGTTCCCCGATGTTCCGGCAATGATCCGGGCGTGGAAGAAGGGCCAGGTTGAAATCGACTACGCCGTGGTGGCGACACCCAACCACGCGCACTACGAAGCCGCGAAAGCCTGTATCGAGGCCGGCTTGCCGGTGGTATGCGAGAAGCCGATGACAATTACGGTCGAGGAATCAGAGAAACTGGCCGCCATTGTCAAACAGAAGAAGGTGCCGTTTGTACTCGCCCACACCTATACGGGCCATCCGATGATGATGTTCGCCCGAGAGCTTATCAAGGCCGGCGAGATCGGTGAGATCCGCAAGGTCAATTCCTGGTACTACCAGGGGTGGCTGGCGACTGCGCTGGAGAAAGACGGCCAGCAGCAGGCTTCGTGGCGCACAGACCCGAAGCGGACTGGCATCTCCAACTGCGGCGGCGACATCGGAACCCACGCATTCGTCGCGGCAACATGGGTCACCGGGCTGGCGATAGAGAAGGTGTCAGCGCGCCTGAACGTATTCGTGCCCGGCAGGAAGCTTGACGACGACTTCAACGTCATCGGCGAGATGTCCAACGGGGCGACGGCGCTTGTCACGGCCACGCAGATAGCCATCGGCCACAAGAACGACAACGGGTTCATGATCCACGGCACGAAAGCATCGCTGGAATGGCACCAGGAGGCCGCCGAGCACCTGATCGTCAAACGCGGCAATCATGACGAGACGTACTGGCTGGGCGCGGCGCCGCTCCCGAAGATCGTGGCCTCGTATACGCGTGCCCCGGCTGGGCATCACGAGGACTTCTTCGAAGCCCTTGCCAACCTGCATACGACAATGGAGCGACTGGTTCGCAGGCGCCGCGGCGAACCGAACGTTCCCGATGCCTACCCGCATCCGGGCGTTGCCGAAGGAGTGAACGGCATGAAGTTTGTCCGCGCCGCAGTAAAGAGCTCCAAGGCCAAAGGCGCGTGGCTGGCAGTGTAGGGAAATTCGCTGCAGACGTAACTGAAGGGCCGTTCCACACGGGACGGCCCTTTCAGTTTTGAGACAAGGCACAAACGGCTTTGGGTGATGGTCGCGTCGAGCGACGGTCCCCCTGGTTCCGTGTGTTGTTCTGCCCGTTAGGTGTAATACGAAGTATGTCCACGTCACCGATGCCTTTTAACAGACAGTACTTGAAGGCGCCGGAGGCGAGCTTCTCAAGGTCGCCGGCAGCGGACGATCTCACAAGACAGTATGTGACGGGCCGTTGGGACAGGAAGTCCACGATAGCCTTCTCCGTTTTCAGGAATGGAATGGGATGAGGGCTGAAGTAGTTGTTCCCATTGAGTTCAACCACTGCGACATCGTACCCGGTATAGAATCGAACCGCCCTGGCGGAGAACTTGGAACAGAGGATAGGACCCCTGACCCCTTCCTGTGACTTCAGAAACTCGCATGCCTGGCGGCAGGATACGAACGGCTCGACCATGGGCGCGCCCAGTCCCAACAGGAAGAGGAACACGGGAACCACGAAAGAGAGGTACCATGTCCTGTTCCACGGCACAGACTGCCGCCACGAGCGCCAGACGGTGACCGCTATGACCACCAGGCCGACGCATGCGAGCAGGAATACCAGCTGTGCCGGTGTTCCTGCGTCCGACAGTAATCCATATTTGTGCTCGGCAAAGATCGAGAAAGCGAGAACAACTGCCAGTAGCACGACAGACGTCGAGATGGAGGCGAACGGCCGTAGAAAACGTTGCCGTGGCGTTTCCGGGTCGACGATGAACTCCCCGGCTAGCAATGCAACTGCGGGGAAGATTGGAAAGAAGTAGCTCACCAACTTGGAATGTGCAACCTGGAACACTGCCCATACAACGAAAACCCATATTGCCAGGAAGATGTGAGCCACAGATCTCCCGCTCCGAATTCGTCTTACCATAAGAACAATTCCGGCCACGGCATAGAAGGACCATGGGAACATGCCCGCGAGCAGGCTCAAAGGATAGAAGAACCACGTGTCATTGGACGGATGTTCGGCTTCGACCAGGCGCCGGTAGTGGTCATTCACAAAGAACTCCCCGACAAACTGGTAACCATACCGGGTAATCATGAACGTGTACCAGGGCAACACAAGGAAGGCAAAGAGCAGAAACCCGTGCCGAACGGCCTTTTCGCGCAGGAGGTTGAAATCATGTCGGACTGCCATGAAGATGATGACAATGAGTGCCGGCAGAACAAACCCCAGTGGTCCTTTTGTCAGGACTGCTAACCCGGTGAAGAGGAAGAAACCCATGATACCCCTTGTGCGGCAGGCAGTCTGGTCATAGGCCCTGTAGAACGCGGCGATGGCAAGCAGGATGAGGACAGAGAACAGCATGTCGGTCATGACCATGCGCGCCAGTCCCACGTACAGCAGCGAAGTGGCGAGCACGAGCCCACCGGCCAAGGCTTTCCGCTCGTCCTTTAAAAGAATTCTCCCGAATTCGTAGACCACCAGCACGCCGGCCATGGCTGCCGCCGCGGGCACAAGGCGAGCGGCAAAACTCCCAACGCCAAAGCACGCAAACGAGAGACACAACAGCCAATACACCACTATTGGTTTTTCGAACTGTGGTTGGTCAAAAAGCAGCGGTGTCAGCCAACTGTTGTGCTCCAACATCTCAGTCGCTGTCTGTGCGTAGAAGACTTCGTCGGGATAGGTGAGGCTGACCAGGCCATTGCCGACCACGAAGCATACCAATGACAGGGCGACCAGCATGGACACATGCATCCAGTTCCGTTCTTGATGCTCCGTTCCTGTGGATGTCATTTGGTACTCCGGCATCTGCGACTGATCGGCTGCGAACTATCGCGGCAGGGGTTGTCGCGAGCTTTCCAGCAGTTCCCCGACGGTAACAAACCGATATCCGCGGGCCCTCAACCGTTTCACAACCTGTGGTATGGTCTTCACCGTTTCGTGCCTGTCGCCACCCTCGGCAGTGAAGACGCCTCCGCTGTCATGGAACAGTACTATATCACCGGAGCGTGCCTGTTTGTCCAGATAAGGAACCAGGTACTCGTCGTCAAAAGTCACCCAATCCTTGGAGTTCAACGACCACAACACGACGGTGTACCCGAGACCATTCACCACCGCCTTCTCATGCTGCGTCAACCAGGCCTTCGGGGGTCTGAACAGCTTGGTTGGCCGGCCGGTAGCTTCTGCAATCGCCTTGTCGGCACGCATGATCTCGTTCGTGAGTGCCTCGTCCGAGTAACTCAAAAGAACATGGTGGTCATAGCTATGGTTGCCGATTTCATGACCGTCTTCGGCAACGGATTTGGCGATGTCCGGGTATAGCTCGGCATGGGCACCCAGCATGAAGAAGGTCGCCTTGATGTCGGCCTCCTTGAGGGCCGCAAGTATCCTGGGAGTCCACACTGGTGACGGGCCATCGTCAAATGTGATTGCGATCAGTTTCTGTCCGCTTGGAACGCGGAATACAGTTCCTCTTCGCAGGAGGACCGCCTCGTCAAAAAACACAAACAGGCAAACGAACACCAGAACCACGATCCCTGCTGCAGCCGCCACGAACCGTTTGAGTTTCTTTCGACAGCGGCGCGGTGGTTCGCCACAATCCTGTCTGTTTTCACCTGTCTCCATCCGTCCACGTTCCCGCCGGTTCTGGTCAGTTGAATTCCATGCGGTAGCTGTAGACGTCCTGGTGCAGCTGGCCGACCACCTTGTGTTCGCTCTTCTCCATGACGCGCTGCATGGCCTTGTTGCCTACGAGCACCTCGGCGGTGAACCCGCTGATACCGTTCCGTTTTGCAATCGAGGTTAGGTAGTCTAGCAGGAATGTTCCGATCCCGTGATTCTGCCAGTCATCCCGGACCACGAATGCCACTTCCGCCATGTTGGTCTTCTCGTCGAGGTAATAGCGCCCGACGGCGATGATGTCATCGCCATGTGCCTCCGGGACCGTGGCCACGATGGCAATATCTGACCTGTGGTCTATGAAGACGAAATCCTGGATTTGCTTGCGGGGGACAAGCTTTGTGCGCGACATGAACCGGTAGTAGATGGTTTCCTGTGAGAGGGCGTAGAACAGGTCGCGCATCGACGGTTCATCAGTTGGCCGGATCGACCTGAAGTGGATCTGTGTTCCCTCGTCCAGGACGTGGGTTGTCCGGAACTCGGGCGGTCCGACAGCGATCTTGCCTTCGATGGCGGCGAAGTCGGGGCGCAGGTACTTGGCGTCGATAGCCTCCTTGAGGAGCTGTTCGCGGAACTTAGGGTGAGCTATGGAAATCAGGGAAATCACCCTCGCCTGCACACTCTTGCCGTGGAGGTAGGCGACGCCGTACTCCGTCACCACGTAGTGAACGTCACCGCGGGTGGTCACCACTCCTGCACCCGGGCTGAGGCGGGTTGTTATTCGCGAAATAGTTCCGTTCTTTGCTGTGGATGGCAGGGCGATGATTGCTTTTCCACCCGTGCAACGTGCGGCGCCGCGGTTGAAGTCGACCTGGCCACCTATTCCCGAGTAGAACTGGGTTCCCAGCGAGTCGGCACAGACCTGGCCTGTCAGGTCGACCTCCAGGGCAACGTTGATCGCCACCTGCTTGTACTGCCGGCTGATCGTATGCGGATCGTTCACATACTCGGTCGGGTGAAATGCGAACGCCGGGTTGTTGTCGATATAGTCGTACAACTTGCGGGTGCCCATGCAGAAACTGGCCACCACCCGTCCCCGGTCCATGGTCTTGCGCAGACCGGTGATGATGCCTGCGTCAACGGCGTCTATGATGGTGTCGGTGAACATCTCGGTGTGAACTCCGAGGTCTTTCTTGCCCTTCAGAAACTCGAACACGGACTGGGGTATGCGACCGATGCCGAATTCCATCGTTGACCCATCTTCGACCAGGGCGGCAACGAACTCCCCGATCCGGCGCGTGACTTCGTCGGTGGGGTAGGGCGCCATTTCCAGGAGAGGTTCGTCCATCGGGACAAGGACATCCAGGTCCTGGATATGGAGCATGCTGTTGCCGAGGGTGCGCGGCATGCGAGTGTTGACTTCAGCGATGACAAGACTGGCGTTTTCGGCGGCAGCCTTCACGATGTCGACCGAGACTCCGAGGCTGCACATTCCGTGTTCGTCGGGGGGGGACACCTGTATCAGCGCCGCGTCCAGCGGCAGCTGCCCTGACGTGAAAAGGCGCGGTATGTCGGAAAGGAAGATGGGGGTATAGTCGCCGAGGCCCTCCTGGATGATGCTGCGCACGTTCGGCGAGATAAAGAAACTGTTCACGCGGAAGTTGTCTGACAACTCACGCGTCGCGTACGGGGCATCTCCCTGTGTCAGGAGGTGCACAATCTCCATGTCGGTCAGGTCCCGTGCCCGGGCGCAGAGTGCCCTGACGAGGCGCTGGGGCTGGGCGCATCCGGTGCCAACGAACACGCGCTGACCGGACCTTATCCGGCTCACGGCTTCCTCCGCCGTGGCTATCTGATCGGCGTAAGTCTTTTCCCAGTTCTGATCCCAGGAAGGTGTTTTCTTCTGTGCGGCCATGGCAGGTCCTCAATCTTTTACGGCAAGGGTTATACGGGCATCGGCAGCTACTGATTCGCCCCCGATCTCGCTTACGATGAAAGGGTTGATATCCATTTCCACTATCTGAGGGAAATCGGTCACCAGCTGACTGATCCGCTGCAGGCTTGTGGCAATGGCCGAAAAATCCACACTCGCCTCGCCGCGCACTCCCTTGAGCAGGGCGAACGACTTTGTGGTCTGCAGCATCTGCATGGCCTCGGCTTCCGTGATGGGCGCGATGTGGAAGGTTACATCCTTCATGACTTCCACGAAAATCCCCCCGAGGCCGAACATCAGCATGGGCCCGAACTGCGGGTCGCGAGTCATGCCGAGGATGACCTCCCGTCCGCGCCTGCACATTCGCTCGACGTAAACCCCTTCGATCCTGGCCGTCGGCATACGCTGGCCGATGCGGAGCATCATGAGGTCGAAAGCATCCCGCACGGCGGACGGCGAGTCCATGTTCAGTCGCACGCCGCCGATGTCGGACTTGTGGATTATGTCGGGAGACACGATCTTCATTGCCACGGGGTAGCCGACGGTGCCTGCCATTTCTATGGCGTCGGCGACGGTACGTGCCACATCGCCGGGCGGGACGTTGAAGTCATAGGCGCGCAGTATCTCCTTGGCATCCGCCTCGCCCACCTGCATCCGGTGAGTACGGAGATGGCGGCTGATAACGCGCTGAACCCGGCGCCTGTTTACTGGGAATCGCGTGACCACCCGAGGTGGGCGCCGTACCCACAGGGCGTAATCGTGCATGGCTTTCAGTGCGGCGACGGCCCGGTCGGGAGAAGTGTAGTCGGGAAGGCTGGACGCCACGAGTTCCTCGCGGCCGGGCATGACGTCCTCGCCGCCCATGAATGAGGCCAGGATTGGCTTCTCGCCACGGGTGCATGCCGCGATGGCGCGGGCTGTCTCGGCCGGCTTGGTCATCGCCTGGGGCGTCAGTATGACGATGATCGCGTCAACGGAATCGTCCTCCTGGGCCGCCTTCACGGCCATGACGTACCTATCGGGGTCCGCGTCGCCGAGAACATCGATGGGATTGTTCACGCTGGCGGCGGCGGGGAGCTTCTCGCGAAGGGCGGTCGCCGTGCCGCTTGCGAGGGCCGTTACCCGCATACCGGACGCCTCGACGGCGTCAGCGGCCATGATTCCCGGCCCGCCGGCGTTGGTGATGATGGCGACGCGGTCGCCCTTGGGCAGCGGTTGCATCGCGAACGCAACGGCATAGTCGAACATTGCCTCGAACGTGTCGGCGCGAATGACACCCGATCTCTTGAATGCCGCGCCGTAGGCTATGTCCGCCCCTGCCAGGCTTCCGGTATGCGAAGAGGCCGCTTTGACTCCGGCCTGTGTGACTCCTGCCTTGAACACGACAACGGGCTTGCTGGATGAAGCCAGTTCCGCCGCCTTGATGAACGCATTTCCGCAAACGATACTTTCGAGATAGCCGACAATGACTTTTGTCTCCGGGTCCTCCGCGAAGGCTGTAAGGAAATCCGTCTCTGAAAGATCGGCCTTGTTTCCCATGCTGATCAGCTTTGCGAGACCAAGGTGTCGCCCGGCGGCCCAGTCAAGGATGGCAGTGCAAAGTGCGCCGGACTGGGACATCACGGAGATGCCGCCGGGTTTCGGCATTTTTTTGGCAAAGGAGGCGTTCATCCGGTGGTGGGTATTGATGAGCCCGAGACAATTCGGGCCAAGCAACCTGACATTGCGGGACTTGCATATGTCTGCTATTTCGCGCTCAAGTTCTGCGCCGGCCTTGCCGATCTCCTTGAAGCCTGCTGTGATGACGGCGATGGCGCCGGCCCCGGCTTCGATGGAATCCTCAACGGCCGCTTTCACCAGGGGGGTGGGAACGGCGACCAGGCTGAGGTCGACCTTTTCGCCGTATTTCCGGAGGTCGGGATAGCATTTCAACCCCAGTACTTCATTGGCCGAAGGGTTCACCGGCACGATACGCCCGGCGTATCCGCTGGCGACAAGATTGGCCACGAGTTCGTGACCAACTTTCCCCGGCGAACGTGAAGCCCCGATGACTGCAACCACGGACGGAGTGAGTAAGGAAGGCATTATGCTGGAACGGTTTGTCGGCACGCCGAAATCCCCTTGTTTCCCCCTGAACAGAGCGTTGAATTCCCTTGAAGTCAAGTATCCGGATCAATAAGCTTCATACCCTGTTGTTCCTGTCGAATCAAGATGATTCGTCAGAAATTTCACAAATACAAAGGAGACCGCCATGGCGGACAAGAAGCCCATTTCCACCTCTTCGTTGATGACTGAAGAGCGAACGTTCCCTCCATCCAAAGAAGTCGTCAAGCGCGCTTACATCGACTCGAAGAAGTACCAGGAAATGTATGACCGCTCCGTCAAAGAGCCCGACAAGTTCTGGCTGGAACAGGCCCAAACGTTAGAGTGGTACAAGAAGCCCACGGTAGCCCGCAAGTATACATGGAACACGGACGCGAGGGTTATCAAGCACACGTGGTTTGAAGACGGGCAGCTTAACATCACAGTCAACTGCCTGGACAGGCACCTGAACAGCAAGACTAAGGACAAGGTTGCCATCCTGTGGCAGGGCGAGCCCGAGGACGATGTTCGCAAGATCACCTACGCCCAGCTTTACAAGGATGTCTGCAAGTTCGCAAACGTTTTGAAGTCGTTCGGGGTGAAGAAGGGGGACAGGGTCTGCATCTACATGCCAATGATACCCGAGCTGCCTGTTGCGATGCTGGCATGCGCGCGTATCGGCGCAATCCACTCCATCGTGTTCGGCGGATTCAGTGCTGAGTCCCTTGCAGACCGCATTAACGATTCCAAGTGCAAGGTCCTTGTCACGGCGAACGTTTCTCTTCGTGCAGGAAAGCACATTCCGCTCAAGGGAATTTCGGACGAGGCGTTGAACAAGGCGCCATCGATCGCGAAATGCGTCGTGGTCAAGCGCACCCAGGATGCCTGCGCCATGAAGGCCGGACGCGACGTGTGGTACGACGAAGTGATGGCCAAGGCTACCGACAAGTGTGAACCCGAGAAGATGAACGCGGAAGACACGCTGTTCATTCTTTATACTTCGGGCTCAACGGGCAAGCCGAAGGGTGTCTGCCACACGACGGCAGGTTACCTGCTCCACGTGGCATTGACCCACAAGTACATCTTTGATGTGCATGACGATGACGTGTTCTGGTGCACGGCCGACATCGGGTGGGTGACGGGGCACAGCTACATCGTCTATGGACCGCTGTGCAACGGCGCAACCAGCATGATGTTTGAAGGCGTGCCGACGTTCCCGGATGCGGGACGGTTCTGGCAGATCATCCAGAAATTCAAGGCCACGGTGTTCTACACTGCGCCCACGGCCATCCGGTCGCTGATCCGTCTCGGCGACGAGTGGCCCAATAAGTACGACCTGAGCAGCATCCGTGTCCTAGGCTCTGTCGGTGAACCGATTAACCCGGAAGCATGGATTTGGTATTACAAGATGATCGGCAAGGAGCGCTGCCCGATCGTAGATACCTGGTGGCAGACGGAAACCGGCGGAATCCTCATAACCCCGCTTCCGGGCGCCCATATTCTGAAACCCGGTTCAGCAAACCGCCCGTTCTTCGGCGTGGAACCGGCTGTCCTGCGCGACGACGGCACGGAGTGCTCTCCGACGGAGGGCGGCAAACTCTGCATCAAGAAGCCCTGGCCGGGAATGATGCGCACCACGTGGGGCGATCACGACAGGTTCATCGACACCTACTTCACGATGTACAAGAACCTGTATTTCACCGGTGACGGCTGCAGGCTCGACAAGGACGGCGACTACTGGCTGATGGGCCGCATAGACGATGTTGTCAACGTGTCGGGCCACCGTATCGGTACGGCCGAAGTCGAGAGCGCCCTGGTGAGCCATGCGAAAGTGGCCGAAGCCGCAGTCGCGCCGATGCCGCACGAAATCAAGGGGCAGGGGCTCTATGCGTTTGTGACGCTGCGCGAGGGTGTGCACCCGTCCGAGGAGCTCAGGCAGGAACTTGGCAAGCATGTGCGCAAGGAGATCGGGCCTATCGCCGTGCCCGACAAGATCCAGTTTGCGCCGGCGCTGCCGAAAACGAGGTCCGGCAAGATCATGCGGCGTATTCTCCGCAAGATCGCCGAGAACCAGGTTGACCAGATCGGGGACACGACCACGCTGGCCGACCCGCATGTCGTGCAGGATCTGGTGAATGGAAAGCTGTAAACAGGCGCGTGTTTGTGGATGAAGTGTTTGCCCGGCGCGCGATCCGCGCCGGGCAAACTGCTTGTGGGCCCGGATGGGCGATCCCCAGGCGGGACCGGGAAGGAGTGGAACTATGTCGGAGCAGAAAGTGATGAACCGGTGGTGGGTGGTTGTGGGAGGCATTGTCGTCCAGTTGTGCCTGGGAGCGATCTACGCATGGTCCGCGTTTACAAAGAAGCTTGAAGCGGATCCGTTTGCCTTCAGCAAGACACAGACGCAGGTGATATTCTCGGTCGGACTGGTGTCTTTCGCCATTGTGATGGCACTTGTAGCGGGTAACTGGCAGAAGAAGGCCGGGCCGCGCAAAGTGGCCATGGCTGGTGGCATAGTGCTGGGGCTTGGCTACGTGCTGGCTGGCCTTGCCGGTGCAAATTTCTGGGGCATCCTGATTGGCGTGGGACTGCTGGGAGGCGCCGGTATCGGACTCGGCTATGTGTGTCCCATCGCGGCGCTGGTCAAGTGGTTCCCTGACAAGAAAGGCCTTATCACCGGGCTGGCGGTGGCAGGTTTCGGATTCGGCGCGTTGATCTGGATAAAACTCACCAGCGGCTTTGTGTTCGGTCCTGTTGATCTCACGCCCGGGTGGAAAGGCCTGTTTGGAATGGGCTGGGGGGTCAGCAAGATATTTGTCCTGTACGGCATTCTGTTCGCGGTACTCGTATTGCTCGGATCCATCCCCATGGTGAACCCTCCTGACGGATGGAAGCCAGCAGGGTGGAATCCGCCCACCGGTACGGCCGCAGCCGTGTCAGGGGTGCAGAACTTCTCAGTAGGACAAATGGTGCGTACATCGCAGTACTGGATCCTGCTGGCCACGTTTGCCGTTGGCGCCACGGCGGGACTCATGGTGATAGGTGTGATCAAGTTGTTCGGCATGGACGTGTTGGCGGCCAACGGCGTAGAGCAAGTCCGGGCCG
>Ga0172371_10008862_pt1 | contig 13968 bp, 11 predicted proteins | sample Lak12m_FD_114543 | JGI IMG/M metagenome (GOLD analysis project Ga0172371, IMG submission 114543) | Freshwater microbial communities from Kabuno Bay, South-Kivu, Congo - kab_022012_12m | ecosystem: Environmental > Aquatic > Freshwater > Lake | place: Democratic Republic of the Congo: South-Kivu... | reverse complement strand
TTTAAATATGCGGACAGATAAGGAAAAGGTCAAAAGCAGACAATTAATGGCGTTGCGTTTCAAAAAACGCATCGCTGAAGGGTGAGGGATGGCAGTGCAGGCGGAAAACAACATCATCCGTTTCCTGGTGCAACACGGAAAAATTTCCCAGGAACAATACAAGGAACTCATCGCGGAGGCCCGGGAAGTTAATCTTTCAGCCGACCGACTTTTAGAAACGAAAAAAATCTTACCCGAGGAAGATGTGGCTTGGGCTAAAAGTCAGCTTTACAACATTCCGATTGCCGACATTTATGGCGTAGTCGTGGACAGGAAAGTTCTGGAGATAATTCCCAAAGATGTGGCGGAGAACTACAATGTCGTGGCTTTTGCCAAGGAAAATGACGTTTTAAAAGTGGCAATTCTCGACCCCGGGGATTTTAAGGCGCGGGAAGCGGTGGAATTCGTTGCTCGAAGGAAGAATCTGAAGGTGGAATTGTGTACTGTCCCCACAACGGCCTTGAAAAACGTTTTGGCCCAATACGGTGGCCTATCCGTGGAAGTTGAAGAAGCGGTCGACGCGGCTGAGTCGAGATTTGCTCCGACAGGAGAGTCTAAAAAGAGCTTCTCCGACATGGACATAGAAAAAGTGGGACAAGAGGCGCCTATCGCCAAACTAGTCAGTTCCATCCTGAAATACGCCGTGGATAATCAAGCTTCGGATATCCACATCGAACCATTAGGGGAGAAAACAAGGGTACGTTACCGTTTAGACGGCATTTTAAGGGAGACTGCGCTGCTGCCGGGGCATTTACATTCTTCCATCGTTTCCCGGATCAAAGTCATGGCTAATCTCAAGCTTGACGAGACCAGGATTCCGCAGGACGGTCGTATCCGTATCATGTCTTCCAATAGAAAAATAGATCTTCGTATTTCTATTTTCCCTCTTTTCGACAAGGAGAAAGTGGTGATGAGGGTTTTGGATCCGGCGAGGCGGGTTTTTGATCTGAAAGACCTGGGATTTTGGGGCAAAGGACTGGAAGTGGCCCAGAGGAATCTTGCTCGGCCGCACGGATTGATTCTGATTACTGGTCCGACCGGATGCGGTAAAACGACCACTATTTTCGCCGCCATGAAAATTCTGAATCAACCGGCTGTCAACGTAGTGACTCTGGAAGATCCGATAGAATATTTTCTGGCCGGGGCCAACCAGTCTCAGGTGAGACCGAATATTGGTTATACTTTTGCCGCCGGCCTGCGGTCCGTCGTCCGTCAGGATCCGGACATCATCATGGTCGGAGAAATCCGTGATACGGAAACGGCGGAATTGGCTACTCATGCTGCTCTGACAGGCCATGTCGTCTTATCCACTTTGCATACCAATGATTCTTTCGGCGCGATTCCCCGTCTGATCGATATGGGCATTGAGCCGTTTTTAATCGCATCTTCCATGAATCTGGTCATTGCCCAGCGGCTGGTAAGGAAGATTTGCCCGCATTGCGCCGAACAGGTCGAACCTTCCGAACAGGTGGAAAAATCCATTGAGCAGAGCCTGAAGGACGTGGAAGGCATGGATTTGGATTATTATCGCGACAAAAAGACCAATCATCTGAAATTTTACCGCGGCCGGGGATGTCCCCGCTGCAATAACGAAGGCTATACCAGCCGGCTGGCTATTTTCGAAGCCCTGGAAATAACCGAGCAGATGAAGAAAATTATCACCAGCGGCTGCAAGATCGACGAAGTCAAGCAGGAGTTCGCCCGTCAGAAGATGACGGAGATGTTGCAGGACGGCTACATCAAAGTTTTGAGAGGAGAAACGACCATTGAAGAGGTCTTAAGGGCGGCGAGGGAGTAAGACATGGGAACATGAGAACATTAGAATAATGTTAATTTAAGAATCAAATTGATTTTTGCATTTTACATTTAATTTTATGAGTACGCAAAATGAAATAATTCTAAATCGCATTTGTCAGGGCGGAGCCGAGCAAAGAGCTTCGGAAATTTATTTATTGCCGGCCCAGCCGCCTTTTATCAGGATTGACGGGAAAATGACGACCTTAACCGGCGAAAGCATAATCGCCGCTTCCTTTATAGATGATTTTTCCAAAAGCATCCTGGATGAAAAGGAAAAATTCGTTTTGGAAAACGATCGTCAGATCGAAGTGATCAGAAACATCGGGAAGATGGGAGAATGCCAGATCGACCTTTATTGTCAAAAAAATTCCTTGGCTTGCCGCATAAAGTTGCTGGTGCGAGAGATCGTTGATCTGGAAAAAATGGGCTTGCCGAAAATGGTCACTCGTTTTGCAGATTTTTTTCGGGGCATAATCTTTATTGCCGGGCCGCGCGATTCGGGCCGTTCCACATTGGCGAATTCCCTGCTAAATCATATCAATAAAAATCAGGCCAAATTCATTGCGACCGTGGAAAAGCCGGTAAAATCCGTTCTCCGCGGCATGAAAAGCGTGGTTGAACAAAGGGAAGTCGGCAAGGATGCCCCTTCGTTTTTGCATGGTCTTCGCTACATCCGGCAGAGAAATGCCGACGTGGTCATGGTTTCGCAGATAGAAAACGCGGAAACAATGGATGAAATTTTCGCTCTGGCCGAAGCAGGTTCTTTGGTTTTCGCCGTAATGGATACGGAATCGGCCATTAAGACGATTAAGAGAATTTTGCATTTTTATCCGACCAGTAAAGAAGAATCGATCAGGTATTTTCTGAGCGAAAACTTGGCCGGCATCATCGTTTCCCGCCTGGTACCCAAGATCGGCGGCGGCCGGATCAGGGCGCTGGAAGTTCTAGCCGGGACGCCGGCGGTCCGTTCAATCATCGCCAGTGGTCGTTTCCACCAGTTAGCCGGCGTGATTCAGGCCACGGAAGATCAAACCTCTGTTTCCTTAGACCAGTCTTTGGCGGATCTGGTCACCTCGGGGAAAATCGTTTCCGAAGAAGCCATAAAATATTGCAACAACGAAGAAATTTTTAAAAGTTTATTAAGGCGGTAAAGACAATCAGAAATTTTAAAATCAAATCTTAAAAGGCAACTTACCTACCGGTAGGAGGGTGAGTTTTAACGATGAAAGGTAAAAGATAATTTCCAATTTTACATTACATTTTGAGATTTGAGATTTGCATTTTAAATTTTATGTTATTTGAATATCAGGTAAAAAACTTAAAAGGGGAGACCCTTGAAGGGACGGTTGAAGCCATCAACCAGAATGCCGCTTTGGAAATGCTGACGCGGCGGCAGATGATCATAATCTCCCTAAAAGAAAGCGGCGCTTTGCCCGTTTGGCAAAGGCCGCTTACTATATCCTTTTTGGAAAGGGTGACCGCGAAGGACATGGTTTTTCTTTCCCGGCAACTGTCTGTAATGGTCGTAGCCGGTTTGCCACTAGTGGAATCTTTGGAAATTCTGGCCCGGCAGACCAGCAAGCAGTCTTTGAAGAAAATAGTGGATGAGGTCGCAGAGAATGTCCGGGGAGGCGCCAGGTTTTCCAGCGCCTTGGCAAAATATCCGAAAGCTTTCGACGATTTTTACGTCAATATGGTGCGAGCCGGCGAAACCGCCGGCAAGCTCGACGAAGTGCTGAATTATCTGGCCGACGAGCAGGAAAAGAATTACGATCTAATGAGCAAGATCAAAGGAGCCATGATTTATCCGGCCTTTGTCATTTCCGCCGTGATCGGCGTGATGATTCTAATGATGGTTTTCGTCATTCCCCAGTTGACCAGTATTCTGACGGAATCAGGCGTGGACTTACCCTTACTTACCCGCATCCTTATCGCCACGAGCGGTTTTTTGAAAAATTATACCATCTGGGTCGTCCTGTTATTGGTGGCCTTAGCTTTCGCTTTCCGCGCTTTTCTCAAAAGTAAAGCTGGCCGGGCCATTTGGGACAGGATTCTTTTGAAAATGCCGATTTTCGGCATCCTTTTCAAGCAGGTTTATTTAGTCCGTTTCACCCGCAGTCTTTCCACCTTGATCGTCGGCGGCATCCCCCTGACGGCCGGATTAAAGATCGTGTCCGGCGTCGTCGGCAATCACGTTTTCAAGGATATAATTTCCGAAGCGATCATCGATGTGGAAGAGGGACGTTCGGTCAGTAATGCGTTCCTTGATTCCCCCTATATCCCTAAAATGCTTCCCCATCTGATGGCCATCGGCGAGGAAACCGGCAAACTTGACGAGGTGCTGGAAAAAATTGCCGCTTTTTACAGCCGGGAAGTGGAAAACATCCTGAGCAAGTTGGTCACTTTACTCGAACCGATCATCCTTATTTTTCTCGGCGTGGTGGTTGGCGGCATGGTTGCTTCCATTATTTTACCGATGTACAAACTCGCCTCAGCATTTTAATCCGGGGTCTGACCCCATTCATGTTCCTTCTAAAAGTCTTATTGGTAAAGGATTATAGAGCGAAAATTTCAATTTGGGACGATTTGAACATTAAAGATATTTTAATGGATATCGGGCGATTAGCTCATTTGGTTAGAGCGTCCCGTTCACATCGGGAAGGTGTCAGGTTCGAATCCTGAATCGCCCACTATTTTGTTTTAAATTTAAATTACCGCTTTTAACGGTTTCAATAATTTTTATTTTTGACGTTTTATTTTTTTTATTTGCGGTGTTTATGCCGGAATTACCCGAAGTGGAAACAATCAAAAATCAACTTCGCCAGCTGGAAGGGGAAAGGATAAAGAACGCGGAGATTTTTTTACCTAAGATCATCAGGGGAAAAACAAAAGTTTTTGCCGCGAGGGTCAGCGGAGCGGAAATAAAAAAAGTTTGGCGTCGGGCCAAGATGATCGTCATAGATCTGGATAACGGCTGTTCTCTGGTTGTGCACCTGAAACTGACCGGCCGGCTGCTTTTATATCCCCATCTTCGGGAAGATTATGGAAAACATACGCATTTAGTTTTCCATTTTTTCGACAAAAGCGTCCTAATTTTTCAGGATATCCGGCAATTCGGATATTTCAATCTTTGCCGCACCGAAGATCTGAAGGGATTTTTTCAGGAAAAAAAACTGGGACCAGAGCCTTTAGACAGGAGTTTCACTTTGGATAAATTTAAGGAATCTCTAAAAAAGAGAAAGAGAGCTAAAATAAAGCCGCTGCTGATGGATCAGTGTTTTCTGGTCGGCGTCGGCAACATCTACGCTCAGGAGACCTGTTGGGCCGCCAAAATTTCGCCTCTTCGTCCTGCCGGAAGTTTGAGCGACAGCGAAACCAAAGAGCTTTATCGTTGTTTGCGCGGAATTTTAAAAGCGGCCATTAAACAAGGTGGAACCACGGCCGCAGACGAAGGTTATGTGGACGCACGAGGGAATAAGGGAAGATATGCTTCCAGGCTGAAGGTTTACCAAAGGGAAGGGGAAAAATGTTTCCGTTGCGGAGGAAAAATAAAAAGGATTGCCCTGGGCGGAAGAGGAACAAGTTATTGTCCGCGTTGCCAGAAGTGATTGACCCCGTTAGAAATGCATAGAGATTTTTCAAAGCAAATTTGATTACCCCGGAGGAAATATATGATTTTCTAATGGGGTTGACAAAGTTTGAAATTTCTAATATCATATAATCATAACAAAGGGGAGTTTTTCTCCCATTTTTGAAATCTTTAAAATAAATAAAAGGAGGAAAAATTGTTCTGGGGTCAGATTCTCGGAGGCGTTTTACTGGTCGTCAGATCAGAATTCGCCATCATGCAGTTTCATCATATCGGCCTGTCCGCCATGACGACGTTTTTGATCGTCACTGTCTGGACGGATTTCAAGGTAGTGTTGATTTTTACGTCTACCAGTCTGGTTGATTGGCTGGTGGCAAAATTTGGGAAAAGGCATAGACACCTGGGAGAAATGGTCGTTGCTTGGTCTTGGTTGAAAAAAATAAATCAAGGAATTAGAAATGGCCGGAAAAAATTACTGGCTTGGTTAATTACCCATAACAAGTTGGTAATTTTTCTAATTCTCTTCATTCCTTTTACGCCATTTATGGAAGATGTTGCCATTGTGGCGTCAAGGATTGCCAAGATTAAGAGTGCGCTGCCGTTGTTGCTGATTGCCAATACGGCGCGCATGGTTTTGATGACCTTCGTTGTCTACTGTTTCTGATTGTTAATTTAAAAGGACGCCTTATTAGAGACGCCCTTTTTATTTTTAAAAATTTCACTTGTAAAAGAGAATGAGGAAATAATAAAGTCTTCAGAATCGGGATAGCGAGATTTGAACTCAGGCTTCCGCCAAAGGCGGACCTGCCTCTGGCGGGAAATTTTTTTCCAAGTTATAATGATATCAATTTTAAAATCGGGATGGTGGGATTCGCACCCACGGTCTCCACGTCCCGAACGTGGCGCATTAGGCTGCTATGCTACACCCCGAGCTTGAGCTTAGTGATAATAATATAGATTATTTATGAAAATTTGACAAGTACTTGAAAATATTTTTAGACTCATTATTATTAATGGATTATCGATTAAGATATGAAATTTTTTCAACTGACTCCTAAAATAGAGCTTTCCCGGGATTTTAAAATCCTTTGTTTTTATCAGACTTTTATCGCTTTGGCGGACGGCATGATCGGTTTGTTTCTGCCCGTTTTTCTCTTCGAGCATTTTCACCAGTCCGTCCATTGGGTGATCGTTTTTTATATCGTAGGATACTTGCTTTACGCCCTGTTGGTGCCTTTCGGCGCCATATTGATGAACAAAATAGGGTCGGAAAAGTCGATCCTGCTGGGCCGTTTTTTCTCTCTGCCTTTTTATCTTTCCTTGTATTTCCTTAAAAACGATCCGTTTCTTTTTTCCGTTCTGGCGGTTTTATTTTTGTTGTTTTTCAGGCTTTTTTACTGGATACCGTATCACGTCGATTTCGTCAGTTTCACCGAGGGAAAGTATCGAGGCAGGCAAATGGCTTATTTAGCCGTTCTCGGCTATCTGGTCAGTATCGGCGCGCCCTTAGTGTCCGGTTTTTTACTCAGTGAATTTAGCTTTGAGTTGGTTTTTGACCTGGTGATGGTCATCCTTTTAATATCGCTGATCCCTTTAAAAAAATTAAAGGATACGCAGGCCAGATTCGAGTTTTCCTACACCCGGACGTTTCAGGAATTATTCAAAAAACAGAATCGTTCTTCCGTTTTGGCTTATTTAGCCGACGGCGTACAGAGTATGGTCGGCGTGGCCATTTGGCCGCTTTTTATCTATCAAATCCTGGAAAAGCAGTACTTGGCCATGGGCGCGGTGGCGGCTTTGGTCACCATCGGCACGGTCTTACTGCAGTTATTGATTGGCAATTATACCGACAAATATCCCAAAAAAAAGCTTTTAAAGATTGGATCCTTCCTTTACGCTCTAGGATGGATAGCCAAATCGTTAGTGGAAACAGCTTTTCAGATCTTCATTGTCGGCACTTTCCACAGTTTCATGTCCATTATCTTACGCACACCACTTGATGCCCTGACCTATGAGAGACTCTCCTGTCGCGATTCGTCCTATGTTGACGAATACACGGTGCTCAGGGAGATAAGCATTGCTTTAGGCTATTTTCTAATGGGAGTTCTGATTCTGTTCTTAATCGGTTTAATCGGCTTCAAATTCGCTTTCCTGGTCGCCGCTTTTGCCAGTCTGTTGATCAACAAATTGTAGTCTATGCTGCCGTCTTTGCTTTTTCACGTCTGTTGCGCGAATTGTGCCGTGTGGCCGGTTGAGTCGCTGAAAAAAGATTTTACCCTTACCTTATTCTGGTACAATCCCAACATCTACCCTCCAGAGGAAAGAGAAAGGCGCTTGGCAGACGTGAAAAAAATAGCTAAAATATATGGGACTGGTCTGCTGATCGATGACACTGACGTTGAAAAGTGGTTTGAACTGGCCAAAGGACTGGAAAGCGAACCAGAGGGAGGGAAAAGGTGCGAGAAATGCTTTGAAATGAGGCTGGGGAAAACCGCTCATCTAGCCAAGAAAAATTCCTTTGAATGGTTCGCTACCACCCTGAGCATGGGTCCGCAGAAAAAAGCGGAAACGATAAATGAATGGGGAAAGAAATTGGCGGAAGAGTACGATCTGAATTTCTACGTCGCCGATTTCAAGAAACAGGACGGCTTCAGGAAAAGCGTCGAACTTGGCAGGAAATACGGTTTTTATCGGCAGAATTACTGTGGCTGCGTCTTTAGCATTAAAACATCAAAACATTAAAACATGAAAACAAATAGTTTTAAAGAAAATTTAAAAAAGAAAATGGACGAATATGTTCATTTTGTTTATAAAATCACTCTTAATTTTCCTAAAGCGGAAATATATGGAACCTTTTCTCAATTAAGAAGGGCGTCTTTGTCGGTAGTTTTAAATTATATAGAAGGATTCGCCAGAAGAAAGAGGCTTGTTTAATTGAATTTTTTAGAAATTTCTTACGGGTCATTAAAAGAATCAAAATATCTTTTACATTTTGCCTTGATTGAAAATTATTTGGACAAAAAAGACTATAAAATTGCTTTGAAAATGGCAGAAGAAATCGGAGCCATGCTTTGGACAGAGATATCTAATTTAGACAAATAATAATTGTTTTTCAGCCAAAGGCTGATCCGTCTCTGACGGAAATGTTCTCGTGTTCTAGTGTTTTAATGTTTTTATGAACGCTAATAAATGGGAAAATTTAATATTCTTAGCTGAGGAAAAATTCGGTTTGGAAGAGAGATATGTCGAGGATTTCGAATTGGCTGAGCTTTCGACCGGAGAAAAAATCATGGGGCAAAGGGAAATAGTGGAATTTAAGAGTCCTTTAGGCCGGATAAAAATGGAAAAAACGTCTCGGCCCAAAGTAATCGACAAAAAGGTCTTGCACACCAAAAGGATTGGTGGGAAAATCGCCGTTGATTTTGTTTATTCGCCGGATGAAAAAGTCGAAGAACTGAAGATCTACAAACTGGAGGAAAACGGCGAATGGATGGAAATAAATCCGGAATTCATAGGGAGTTGATATGTTGTCGAAATTTCCTTTCTATTTACCTCTGATTATCTGCGTAATTCTGTTTTTTGTATTTCGGTTTCCCTCGATTGAAGCGTTGATTATCGGTTATGGTTTCATTTTGTTTTTAAACGTCTTGGCAACGCTGTTTTCGATCAGGGGGAAAATAAAGACCCGCTGGGTCTTTTTGGTACAGAATGTGCTTTTTGTCCTGAGTGGTCTAAGTTTCTTTCTCTTTTTGGGAGACATATTCTGGCAGTCGCTTTTTGTCCTTGTTTTTCTTCTTGGTCTGGGATATTTTTTCTTCCATCTTTTCAAATTATTCAATCAACCCCGGGTTTGCCAGCCGGACGCCTTGGAAAGGATGAGTATCTGGCAGAGCTTCATCATTATCTATTGGACTTTAAGCAGTTTTGGCGCTACGCTCGGCGTCAATCCGTTGGGCTGGCCGTTTTTTTCCGGTTTGCCCTTGGTTTTTGTCCTGTTTTACTGGTTGGGCTATTACTCTTTTTTTCTGAAATCAGGGGAAACGGGTTTTGTTAAGACGGATCTGCTGGTGATCAGCCTGGTCCTGACGGAAATCCATCTGGCGGTCAGTTTTCTGCCCTTGGGTTTTTATTTGAACGCTTTAATAATTTCTTTATTATATAGTATAATCATCAACTTATGGCAAAAGATCCAACAAAAAAAATTAATATCGCCGATGATGTAGAGGAAAATAACGTGGAGATAAGGAAGAGCGAGAGGCTAAACTCTCTGGAGCAGCGGCAAAACAAAACGGAAAAGAAAATTTCGGAATTTTATCAGGACAAGGAATTCTCCTTCCAAAAACCAGGGCCTTCGACAAAAGGTCTGGGTTGGCTGGTGGTCGTCTGGGCGATCGTTTTCGGCCTGACCGGGGGCACTTTAGCCGGATATTTCGTTCTTACGCACGAAAGCATTACCATTCCTTTCGTCGACAAGGAAATCAAATTGGCGCAGGTCGTTCCAGTCAGAGAAACGAGCGTCGTGACGGAGAAAAACGTCACGGTTCTGGCCGAAACCAGAATGGCCGACTTGGTCGATGATTTATTCGCCAAGACCGTCAGGATTTTCAAGGCCAAAACAGGAGAACAGATAAGCTTTTTGGAGCAGATTTACGCCCCTTGGCAGACTCTCGGCGTCGGCGCTTTCGTCAGCAGCGACGGCTGGCTGGTGACGGCTTATAATTTCGAACTGGAAACGAAATACGTGGTTATTGATCAGAATAATACTATCAACGGGGTGTCCAAAATCGTCAACGATCCGGTAACCGGACTCAGTTTTTGCAAGATCGACCGCGAGGTGTCCTATTTCGAACGGGGAGAAAAAGAGGGGATGACGCCGGGTCAAGAAGCGGTCGTTTTGGATAAATTACGGAATATCCACGTGACGAATATCAGTCAGCCATTGGCCAGGAACATTTTCAAGACTGAAGATTTGGTTTATTCCAGTGACGGATTTTCGGAATTCATGCGCCTGGAAGTTTCAGAAACGGCTTTTCCCCAAAGTCTGATCTTCGGCTTGGACGGGAAGTTGCTGGGATTCATTTCGCAAAAAGCCGTGCCGGCCTGGCAGATTGAAGCCTTGATAAAGCAGGTGATAAGCACGGGCGGAATCAAAAGGCCATCCCTGGGCCTTGATTATTTAAGGATTGACCAGGCTCCCGGCTTAACCAGTCCGCGTTTCAAGGACTTGAGCCAGGGACTGATTGTCTACGGTTCGCCGGCGTTGAGCGGGCCGGCGGAAAAAGCCGGGATCAAAAACGCCGACGTGATCACGAAAATCGACGGCCAAACGGTTGATAAGGATACAGATCTGGCCAATCTGGTGTTACAGAAGACAGCCGGCGAGGACATGGAAATGACCATTCTGCGGGAAGGCCAGGAAAGCACGGTAAAAGCGGTTTTAGGAGCGCAGGAATAGAGCGGGGAGCATCTGAGTGGGCGGGAGGTTATCCACAGATTTCGTTTATAAATCGTAGAAAAGTGCTATAATTAATCCAATAAATTAAGTACATTAATTTATTGTATCAATGCGCCTTAAAAGGGGAGGAAAATTTCTAAAACAGTCTTTTTGGTTTTGTAAAACGCCATATTTTAGGGTGTTTTTTATTTTTTAAATAATTTTATAAAATCAAATCTATGAAAAAAACGAAGAAATTTTTATTGACCTTTTTCTTGGTCGTCACGATGGTCAATTCGATGACTGGGGTGGCCCAAGCGTATTTGTTAAACGCCTCTGATTTATTGGGGCAGGTCGATAATTGGGGTGAGCCGGTTTACACGCGGCAAACCGCTAATAATCCATATAATATGATCGTGAGCGGAGCGGTGATGCGTGACTTAGAAGATTTGGACATTGACACGGCCCATCATCGATTATTTGCCGCTGACCGCAACAATAACCGTGTTTTAATTTACAATTTAAATGAGAATAACCAACTCGACCACTGGACGGCCGATTATGTCTTGGGGCAGCCGGATTTTACCACAGTGAGCGCAGGCACAACCCAAAGCAAATTCAATACGTCGCGTTACCTTGCTTACGACGAAAACCATCAGCGGTTGTTTGTTTCAGAAGAAAATAACCAGCGCGTCATGGTTTTTGATTTATCAGGGGAAATCACCACGGGTATGAATGCCGTCCATGTGTTAGGTCAGTCGGATTTTACCAGTAATAATACCACGACTAGCGCTTATGGTTTTAAATATCCTTATGGTGTCGAGTACGATCCGGAAAACGACTATTTATACGTGGTTGACGCCAATAATTACCGAGTTTTAGTCTTTGATGTTGCCACTATCAGCGACGGCGAGCCGGCAATCAATGTTTTGGGTCAGGCCGATTTCGTCAGCGGCGCGGTCGGTAACCCGGCGACAAATGCTAATTTTAATATGCCTCATGGTTTGGCCTTGGATTCTACTAATCAAAAATTGTATGTTACTGACACAGACCATAATCGGGTAATGGTTTTTGACGTGGCGAGTATCAGCAATGGCGAGCCAGCGGTCAACGTTCTCGGTCAGACAGATTTCGTTTCCAGTGGTTCAGCCACCAGTTCTACAAGGATGAATGCTCCTTATAATGTTGAGGTTAGCTCCGGCGACGGTCTTTTGTTTGTCGCTGAGAGTAGTAATCATCGAGTAACAATTTTTGATATTTCTGATGGCGTTACCAACGGCGAGGCGGCGGAGAATGTCTTAGGTCAAACGGGGTTTGATATGAGTAGTTCAGGGGTTACGCAGAGTAAATTTAATAAACCGCGAGGCATGGCCTATGACTCTGTTTCTAAAAAATTGTACGTTGGGGATTCAAGTAATAATCGGATTATAATTTTCGATTTGTCAGAAGGCATTACTGACGGTCAATCCGCGATTGCTCTTTTGGGTCATACTACTCGCGGTGGCGTACCAAATTGGACTTTTTCCACTGCCAATCAAATGGGCGCGCCCATTGATGACACGGGCATGCACGCCCCCGATAAAGTCTTCTTGGATACAATCGGTCATCGGTTGTTTCAAACAGACCAAAATAACAGTCGTATTTTAGTTCATAATTTGGATGAAAATAATAATTTAATCGATCATATTGCCGATTATGTGATTGGAAGAGACGATTTCTTTACCGGCGGAGTTGATAATACCGGTGGCGGCCAAGCCGCTTTTAAATGGCAGCACAATATGATTCTTGATTCCGGACGTCAGCATTTATTCGTGGCCGATTCTTATAATAACAGAATCATGGTTTTTGATGTGACTGACATTACTAATGGCGAAAATGCCGTCAATATTTTGGGTCAGTCGGATTTCACCACTTATGATGCTACCACCACCGCTAGCGGCGTTAACGGTGTCCGTGGATTGGCCTTTGACCCTACTACTGACCGTTTGTTTGCCGCAGACCGCAACAACAATCGAATTTTAGTTTATGATGTGGCGGAAATCACTGACGGCGAGCCAGCGGTCAACGTCTTGGGGCAACCGGACTTCACTAGTAGCTCGGTTACCACTACTGTTAGCGGACTGGATTATCCTTATGAAATAGATTTAGATATTGACCATCAGCGTTTGTTTGTCGCTGACAAAAACAATAATCGGGTAATCGTTTATGATGTGGCGGAAATCGCCAATGGCGAGCCAGCGGTCAACGTCTTGGGGCAAGCCGATTTTATCAGTGACGTTGATAATATCGGAGGTCCTTTGGCGCAAAATGTTTTATTGGCGCCAAGAGGTGTGGCTTACGATTCGGTTAATAATTGGTTATTTGTGGTTGAATATACAGGTCATCGGGTGATGATTTTTGATACGACAAGTATTATTAATGGCGAGCCGGCAATCAATGTTTTGGGTCAATCTAATTTTACCAACGGTTACATTGATGAAAATGGGGGATCAAATCCGGGCGCGACTCAAAGTAGTTTCTGGTTCCCGGAAACTGCGGAAATTGATGAGATTAACCGCAAATTATACGTTAGCGATATGGACAATAATCGGACTATGGTTTTTCAACTTCCAAAAATTACTACGAGTTCTTTGCCCGACGGCATGGTGGGCAGCGCTTATAATCAAGCCATTTCCGGCGCTGGCGGCACTGAACCCTATGTTTGTTCTTTGATTTCCGGCACCTTGCCCACAGGTTTGTCCTTAAATGCCAATTGCACTATTACCGGCACGCCGAGCGCGGCTGGAACAGCTAATAATTTAGTTATTCGTCTTTCTGATAATTCAATTACCGCCCCGGAAATCGTCGGTTTGTGGCATAATAAGACCTTTAATTTGAATATTACCGCGGCTCCGGTCGCTTTGCAAATCACCACTACCACTTTGCCTGACGGCACAGTGGGCAGCGCTTACAATCAAACCATCAGTGCCACCGGCGGCACTGCGCCTTACACTTGCGCCTTGCAATCAGGCACTTTGCCCACAGGTTTATCTTTGAACGCCAATTGCACCATTACCGGTGCGCCTTCCGTGGCCGGCGTGGCTAATTTTACAATTCGCGCCACTGACGC
>Ga0172371_10008861_pt1 | contig 13969 bp, 14 predicted proteins | sample Lak12m_FD_114543 | JGI IMG/M metagenome (GOLD analysis project Ga0172371, IMG submission 114543) | Freshwater microbial communities from Kabuno Bay, South-Kivu, Congo - kab_022012_12m | ecosystem: Environmental > Aquatic > Freshwater > Lake | place: Democratic Republic of the Congo: South-Kivu... | reverse complement strand
GGGGAGCCGCTGTATGAGTTCCCTCTCCCTCCGGGAGAGGGACAGGGTGAGGGCCAATCGTGGCACGATTGTAGCCTCACAAAGAATTTTGCAACAGTTTCCGGAGGCCGGTCGCTACCGGAAATTGCGTCGATGCCGGTCCCACTCAAAATGCCCGTCACAACCAAATCTTTTTCCCGATAATCTTTGAAGAATCTCTATATCATTCATGAAAAGCCTGTAACTCAGGCCGCGATTGAGCCGCCTCACGTGAAGCCGGATCCCGCAGTGCAGGCATAGCAATGGTCAGACACTGCTATGGGAGTTCCCGGAGGGGGAGGGGAGTTCACCTCGGAAATGTGTTTTCTAATACCTCCGGCCGGGATTGCTTCAGCCTGATTGAAATCGCAATCGTATAAATAGCCGTCCCAAGACACCGAAACAAGAGTACGGCACATGAGCTTATCTACAGCACAGTGATTGAAAGCGGATACGAGTTTCCCCATATATTTTTCGAAATTGCCCGATTCGACCAACCACTGCCGAAATCTACCCAAGGGAGTGTTTGCGAAGGTATAGAGGCTCGTGAAAACAATTCCCCATTTCCTTCCCAGATCCGACCGAAATTTTTCTTCAGCCTGCTTCTGCGAAGCCGGCAGAAACGCTCCTGCAGGATTGCAGACAAGGTCTAATTCCAGGCCGGAGAGTGGTTCTCCATATCCTAACTCATTCAACCGTCTGAGGGTCGAAAGACTTTTCTCCCAGCTTCCGTTCCCGCGTTGAGCTTCCAATTGACTCGCATTCACGGAAGGTAAAGACGCAACCAGCGCTACTCTGCTGTCCGCGAGGACCTTTAGTAGCCGATCATTATCGCTCTCGTAAAGCGCGGTCAAATTTGTGCGCAACATAATCCTAGGCGCTAGGGGGGAAAACTCTCCGATCATCCGTGGCAAATTAGGATTTAACTCGGGCGCTCCGCCGGTTATGTCAATCACGTGGAATTTGGTTTTTTGAGCGAAATTGATTACCTGTTTTATTGTTTCCCGGCCCATGATTTCTGCGCGTTTAGGACCTGCCTCCAGATGGCAGTGTTTACAGACCTGGTTGCAAAGAAAACCCACATTTATCTGTAAGGTGGTGGTCTCAGAACGAGTCAAGTTGAGTCCGAACTGAGAAAGCGTCATGGAAAACGGCTTGATGCTTTTGAGGATAAATTTTGCGGAACTCGGGTCAGTTCCCATTGTTAGGTCCCCCACCTCATATCAATTCACATGGACATCTTCTTGGCAATATTGCGCATTTGCAGACCATGAACAAGCGACGCGCCACCTCGAATTGATACGGCAACGTGGAGCGCTTCCGTCATCTCGGCCAAATTTGAGCCTTTTTCCAGGCACGCCTGAGTGTAGGCGTCTATACAATACGGGCATTGAATGGTGTGGGCTACGGCCAGCGCAATGAGAGCTTTCTCGCGTTCGCTCAGGTTCCCTTCGGCGAAGACCGCGGAATAATAATCGAAAAATTTCTTTGCCAATTCGGAAGCTTCTTCGCCAATTTCGGAGAACTTCGGCAGGTCTTTGGGATCATAATAACCGTCCATGAATCATCCTTTCGTCCTAAATTGGAAAAATCTGAAAAGCGTAAGGCATTATTTCTTCAATTCAGCTATCATCTCCTCAACTTCTTCGGCCCCTTCCTCGTAATTGTCTTGCTCATCAGGTTGGAGTTCCTTCAAAAGCCTGAGGAACTCTCCCGCATGAACAACTTCTTCCCGCGCAATATCCAAGAGCACTTTTTTGGCGAGCTCGTTGTCAGTGGATTCGGCAAGCTGCTCGTACAATTGGATCGCCTCGTACTCCGCGGCTATTGAGTAGCGCATTGCTCTAACAAGTTCCGAATGTGTGACCTTCCTGTCATTTGCCAGTCCTGAAAAACTGCCTCCAAATTCCGGCATAGCGACACACCTCCCCCAAGGTCATTGCAAGGATTGAACATCTGCTCTATTTAATAGATTAATTGATTCCGGAAAGCCGTTCAAGGATTTCCGACAAGGCCCGGTTCCTGTTTGACTTGATCGCGCAGATAATCAAGGAATGCCAAACAGAGGGGTGAGATGCCGCGGCTCTTTCGCTGAATTAGATACAGTGGACGACAAAAGCGGACACCGTCAATTTGGACTGTCACCAGTAGGTTTCGCTCTACATCCTCAGCGATTGCCTGGAGTGACAAGATCGATATTCCTATACGGGCTTTAATGGCTTGCCGGACAGCTTCGGTGCTCCCCATTTCCGCCACAACGGACAACTTTGAGACATCGAATCCGCCTTCCTCGAGAATACGAGACATCACCATGCGACTCCCGGAGCCTTTTTCTCGGAGAATAAACGGCTCCGTCGCCAATTGATCCACACGAATCGCGGATTTCGATGACCAAGTGTGTTCAGGAAAGACTGCCAGCACCAATTCGTCTGAAAATAGCTCCTCGGAAACAAGCTGACGATCACCGGGCAAGGAACCGACAATGCCGGCCTCAAGGTCCCCTTGCAGCACTTGATCAGTTATTCCGGAGGTATCACCAATCCGCACGGTAATCCTGATCCCAGGGTGATGGGCTTTGAACGAGCCGATAAATTTGGGCAACACATAATTCCCCGGGATGGTGCTCGCTCCGAGAATCAGATGTCCTGACAGGTGGCCCTTAAACTGTTCCAGGCTCTGTATGGCTTCCTCACGCAGGCGTATGATGTTCCGCGCATATTGGTAAAACACTCTTCCGGCGGGTGTTGGCAGGACTTCGCGGCCGAGCCTGTCGAGTAGTCTTTCATTAAGCGTCTCTTCGAGGATGCGCATGTGTTCGCTTACCGTCGGCTGAGCAAGCGAAAGGCTTTTAGCAGCCTTGGTGAAGCTCTTTAGTTCAACCACTTTGCAAAAGATTTCCAGCCGGCGAATATCCATGACGAGATTCCCTAGTTTTGCTGGTCAATTGATAAGTTGGACCGAATATAAAGTCAAGCTGTCGAGGCGTAGTAATCATTGGATTTCGCGTGTGAATGCCCCCCGAACCCTACGAATGCGCGGGCAAAGCTTCGCTCCCCCCTCAATCCCGCGTGGACCTGGGGGTTGAGGGGGGGGACTCGCAAATCAACGTTCTGTAAGCTGTCCTCGCCCACACATAAGTGAATGCCTGCGCGGCTATTCCGTAGTCCCGCCGGCCCCGCGGCGGTTGATCGGGTAATTACCCAAGGCTCCGATGAACGGAAGGATCAGTATTCTTGGTAGGGTCAGAAGCGCAGGGTCCCGGAACTGATTCAGCCCAATTGTCATGCCGTCGTGCCCAAGAGAAGGTTGCGCACGGTAAGTTCCCATCAACCGGTCCCACCAGGGCATATTGAAACCGAAGTTGCTGTTGGTCTCGACCGGGAATACGGAATGATGCACTCTGTGCATATCAGGAGTTACCACAATCAGGCGAAGAAACCGATCCAAACCGAGTGGAAGCCGTATGTTTCCGTGATTGAACATGGACGTGGCGTTTAGAAGTACCTCAAAGATCAAAACAGCTACAGCAGGCGCGCCTAACACCGCGACAGCGGTGACCTTGATCAACATGGAAAGCAAAATTTCTAGGGGGTGGAAGCGTGTGCCGGTCGTCACGTCAATATCCATGTCCGCATGGTGCATCATGTGTAATCGCCAAAATGCGGGAACAGCGTGAAACATCACGTGCTGAAGGTATATAACAAAATCCAATGCAATGACCGACAGGACTACAGCTATCCAGGATGGGACCTGAATGCTGTTAAACAGCCCCCAGCCTTGTTGCGCGGCATACAAGGCCATTGCTATGGCCGCTGCGCCGAAAATGAGGCGCAAGAGTGCTGTGTTTATAACGATTATTCCAATATTGGCAAACCAACGCGCAGGCTTGGAAGTTGTAAGCGAGCGGCGTGGGACTACTAATTCGCCCACCGCCACGCCTGCGAACACCCCGACAAAAAAGATCAGCCGTATTGCGGATTCGTTTTCAGTCATTAACGGCTCTGCAAATTTTGGATGGTTTTGAATTATCCTGCCATCAACCAATGCGGCGCCTCGCCGCAGGTTGCGCAATTACGCAACCAAACCTGGAGAACTTTGATCCAAAGTCAAACTATGATCAGATCAATTTCAGCGAATTATATTAAAAAATCGGCCCAATCGATTCACATGGGAGACGCGGAATCCCTCAGCTTGTTCTTCCGCTGTGGGCCTATTGTCCCATGGGGACGAATAATAGATAAGGAAGGCTTCTCCCTTGACATCCTTCACCGGCACAAATCCCCAGAAGCGGCTATCCTGACTGAAATCTCGATTGTCGCCCATCACGAACAGATGGTCCTTCGGAACTGTAACCGGACCGTAATTGTCCCTCGGGCTCTCGTACCGCGGGATGATTACTTTGGTCAAAGTTCGCGCCTGGGGAATCACCACTTCCTTGCCATTAACGAAAAGGTTCTTGTTGCGAACTTCAACTGTATCTCCTCCAATAGCGATCACTCGCTTGATGAAGTCCTTGGTGCGGTCTTCCGGGTAAATAAATACAATGACATCTCCCGTTTTAGGGTCTTTGAAATGAGGCCATCTCGCGTCCGTAAACGGAATGCGAATGCCGTAGATGAACTTACTGACGAGGATGTGATCGCCTACTAGCAAGGTAGGCTCCATAGAACTGGATGGAATCTTAAATGCCTGCACCAAGAGAGCCCGTATGAGAATGGCCAGTATTATGGCGACGACCAGAGCTTCCGAGTACTCCTGGAAAATGTTCCTATTTGATTTTTCATTGGTCTCCGCAGTTTCGTTAACTTCCTTTTTTGTCATCGCACTCACTTTGTGACACCGGTTCTTTTACTGCCGTTCTTTTCCAACGCGAAATCAAGATCGTGATCGACTTTTATAAAGCATTAAACGATTCGTGTAAAGTTACGCAAATCAAAAAATAAACCGGCGAGCAGGATGCCCGGCATCCGCACCCACCGGTTTACCGGTTTGACGGCCCCTCCCTCCCCCGAGGTTGAGGCCGGGCACTTCCTAGCATTAGACTATCGCCAAGTCAAGAAATTCTGCAATTTTGTCTAAGCATTCAATCAGGAGGGGGGGGGAGGACCGTTGTTGGGGTGGGTGAATGGCGCCACAGTCCCTGGCTTCCGCCAAAGGGAGGGGCCGTGGGTCCTCCGGATTCAAGTCTCCGCTTTCCCATGAAAATTAGCGCCGGCAAAAAATACTCCCGGAAAAGACAGTGGAGACGGGAATCTTCTGACCGTTACCCCGGTTACGCCGGGATAATCCTGGATTCCGGCTTCCGCCGGAATGACTGGTATTTTGCTTCGGGCACGCTATTTTCATTGTTTGTCGTGTCACTTGCGACATGGCAGTTCGCAAAGACAAACTTTCACTGGCATGACCAGGGATTTTTCCCCAGCTTCCCGTTCTTGCAGGGGCAATCTCTCAGCGGGTTATCAGTTACATTAACATTCTTGTGACGACGCCTTTTTCCTACGAGTCTCTCCCAAATATGCCCGCTTGACCTCGGGATTATTCAGTAGATCGGCGCCTGAGCCTTGCAGGACAATTCTGCCGGTTTCCAAGATCAGAGCATAATCCGCGATTTTTAGAGCCGCGTTAGCGTTTTGTTCGACGAGAAATATAGTCACACCCTCATCACGAATTTCTTGGATAATTCTGAAGACTTCGGCCGTAACCAGGGGGGCCAATCCTAAAGAAGGCTCATCCATCATCAACAGTTTGGGCCCGGACATCAATGCTCTGCCGATGGCCAACATTTGCTGCTCTCCACCTGACAATGTCCCTCCAAGCTGATCCAATCTTGATTCGAGTGGAGGGAATATAGAGAAAACTCTCCCCATTGCGCGCTCAATATCACTCTTTTGCTTGTTATTATACGCGCCCATAAGAAGATTCTCTTGAACAGTCAGGTTCGCGAATATTTTTCTGCCTTCGGGGACATGTACTAAACCAAGCTTCTGAATTTCGTGTACCGGCATATCATTTATGATTCGTCCGCGGAATCGGACCTGGCCCGAGGCTATCCGTTCCAGCCCGGAAACAGCTCTGATGGTTGTGCTCTTTCCAGCTCCGTTGGACCCAAGCAGAGTTACGATCCACCGCTCCCGGACCTTTAAGGTGACTCCCTTTAGGGCGTGGATTCCGTCATAATTTACGCGCAGATTCTGTATTTCCAACATCTCTTCAATCGGCCTGATCAGCCGGTCCCCAGATATGCGGCTATGACTTTTTCGTCGTTCGTGATCTGATCAGGGACCCCCCATGCAATCGGAATTCCATGATCGATAACTTTGATTTTGTGACAGACATCCATTACAAAACCCATGTCGTGATCTATGAGACACACTGTGAGGCCCAAGTCGCTATGTAAGGTCCCGAGAAGGTCGCCGAATTCGATGGTCTCAACAGGGTTCATTCCGGCTACTGGTTCATCCAGCAAGAGCAGACTAGGATTTAGCGCCAGGGCGCGAGCGACTTCCAACTTCCGTTGACTGCCGTAAGGCAATGATTGGGCTTTTTCTCCCGCCATATTGATTAATCCCATCAGCTCAAGGAGATTTTCGGCTTTCTGCCTCAGTTTTTTTTCATCATATGCGAACCGCCCAGCGCCGGCTATCGCTTCCAGGAAAGAATAATGAATTGCCGAATGGCCAGCGACCATAACATTTTCAACAAGAGTGAGATCAGTATAGAGCCTTATGTTCTGGAATGTGCGAGCTATACCATTGCGAGCGATTCTGGTGGCAGTCCAGCCTGTCACGTCTTGTCCCTGAAAGATGACTTTGCCGTCCGAAGGTTTGGCGAGTCCGGTTATAGCATTAAACGCGGTAGTCTTGCCTGCTCCATTAGGTCCGATCAAACCGATAATTTCGCCTTGGTGGATTTCCAGATCCAGGCCGACCAACGCTGCAAGTCCTCCGAATTTCACTGACAGTTCTTGGGTCCTGAAAAGAGGCTCACTCATGAGATCCTCTGCCTACGCGAGGGATTTTGCGCATCCAGTCGATCAATGCCTGCCACGAGAATTCGTTCCTTCCCATGATGCCGCTCCGCGCAAAGAGCATTACCAAGATAAGAATCAGGGAAAAAATGACCATGCGCATACCCGGTATGCCTTCAATGTAATAGCCGAAAATGGTGATCGGCTCCTCAACTACTCTCAGCAGCTCGCCACCCCAGGCAAACAGCGCCGCAGCGATAACTGAACCGGTCGTGCTCCCTAGCCCTCCAATAACGATGATGATCAGCAGATTAAATGTGAAGAGAAAACCAAAAAGGGTAGGGGAAATCGTGGTCACCAAATGAGCCAACAAGGCGCCTGCCACGCCCTGGAAAAAGGCGCTGAATACAAACGCAAGAGTTTTTGTCCGGAAGGCGTCGATCCCCATCGCTTCCGCTGCGGTTTCGTCCTCTCTAACAGCCTTCATGGTTCGTCCGTAAGAAGAGTTGACCAAACGAATTGTACAAAAAACGGTCAGGAAGCAAATGCCCCAAGTCCACCATAGATTGGTGTACGGTGTAAGACCTTTCAGTCCTAGCGGCCCATTTGTGATTGAAATAAGATTATTTGCGAATAGTTGGACAACTTCGCCGAAACCGAGCGTGACAATCGCCAGATAATCGCCTCGAACGCGAAAAACTGGAACAGCCATCAGCAATGCCAAAAGAGCCGTTACCAGTCCGGCGGCTATTAGTGAAAGAGGAAACGAGACGCTGATCTCGGAAAGCGGCCATGACATTGGCTGCAAAATGAAGGTTCGTATTTTTTCCTCCGGCGACAGGGTCAATATGGCGCTGGCGTAGGCCCCCACCGCGAGGAAGGCATTGGGTCCAAGAGAAAACTGGCCGGTCACTCCATTAATCAGATTATAGCTAACTGATAATATGATGAAGATCGCTACAGTGTTGAGGATTCTTATGGAATAGTCGCTAAAATGGTGGTCCGCATACCACAGAAAAGCCGCGGCCAGCGCTGTTGCCGCCGCAGTCAGAACACGGTCGCGAGTCGCGGTATTTTTCAAAGGGCATAGGCCTTCCGGTTCCCGGACTCTGCCTGGGAACCTGGAACTTTCGGGCTGCGCCCGGAGAATAGTTTCGTCAGCGATGATAGTGGAGGATGCGCCTCCGGTCATGCTATCCCAACGTCTGAAACAGCCTTTTCGCAAGTATTCAGTTCTTCGGGGGCAGGGCAGTCTTTGTGGGGCAGGCTTTCCAGCCTGCCTGTCCTGAAATGCCGATCATGGCAGGCTGGAAAGCCTACCCCACACTTTTCGATCCGTGGCCACCAGGTCGTTATCCCACGCGCAACTGAATACTCACGTCACGTCACTCTCCCGTCGTTGCCATACAACTTCAAAACCGGCAAATATCGGAGCCGACCCCACAAGCGCTGCTCGGTCGATCAGCTTTAATCAGGCAATTCCTCCCCCATGATTCCCGTCGGCCGCGTCAAAAGGATTACTATCAGAACCGCAAAAGCAATGGCGTCGCGATATCCCGACCATTCCGGTTGAATAGCGACAATCAGGATTTCGGCCAATCCCAGAATCAACCCTCCTAGGGCGGCGCCCTTTACACTGCCGATGCCTCCCAAAACAGCCGCTATGAAGGCTTTCAAGCCTGGTATTACCCCCATAAACGGTTCCAAAGCGGGATATTTCATACACCAGAGGATACCGCCCACGGCGGCGAGGGCTGAACCAAGGCAAAACGTGTATGAAATGACCCGATCCGCATCAACTCCCATTAGTCTGACAGTCTCGACGTCTCTAGAGATGGCCCTCATTGCCATTCCCACACGGGAGCGATGAACCACCCATATGAGTCCCATGAGACAGATTCCAGTGACGACAAAAACACAAATCGATAGGAAAGGAATTTGCACTCTCGCAATTGTCAAGGCATGCTCGAGAAAAGTCGGCGTGAAAAACGTCTTGGGACGACCCCCTATAAGGACGATGCCAAGATTCTCCAGGAGAAAGGAAACGCCTATCGCTGTGATCAATGCGCTTATCCGCGGGCCTTTTCTTATGGGCTTGTAGGCCCCTCGGTCTATGACAATGCCCAGACCGCCGGTCAAGACAATGGCTATAATGAAAGAGATCGCCATCGGCAATTGAAACATAACAATTCCGAAAAAGGCTATGTACGCCGAGACCATCAACAGGTCGCCATGCGCGAAATTTATGAGGCGCAGCACTCCGTAGACCATCGAATAACCAATGGCCAAAAGCGCATATAGGCATCCCAAGGTCAGTCCGAAAACGATCTGTTGAATAATAAATGAATAATCCACTTTTGACGCTAGCGATCCTTAAGGCGTCACAGTCGTGACATATTCGAACTTGCCGTCTTTCACCTTGTTGATGACCATGGACTTGATGGGGTTCCCGTCGGGTTTCAGGGTAATTCTCCCGGTAACCCCCTCAAAATCCTTTGTGGACGCCAACGCGTCTCTAATTTGCCGAGGGTCCGGGCTGCCGGCCCGCCTAATCGCGTCGAGAATTATGAAATAGGCATCCGCCGCCATTGCTGAAAAGGCGTCCAGATCCTTGCCGGTATCTTTTTCAAACAGCTCCAGGAACTTTCGACCTCGCTCGGTGGAAATCATAGCTTTGTGGAAATGCGCCGTAAAATACACGTCTTCCACTGCCTTGCCCCCCAACTGGATGAGTTCCGGAGCTTGAACTCCATCGCCTGCGAGGATTGGAATGTTCAGTCCCATTCCCCTGGCTTGCTTGGCCACAAGGGCACACTCAGTATAATAGATCGGCGCGTAAATGATATCCGGCTTGGTCGTTTTTATCCTGCTCAATTGCGGAGTAAAGTCCCTATCGCCACTCTTGAATTTGATGTCCGCGACGACCTTGCCTCCTCCACGAGTGAAATCCTCCTGGAAATACTTGGCAAGCGCCGCGCTATAGTCTTGAGCGATATCGTAGATCAGAGCGGCGGTGTTGGCTTTGAGCTTGCCCAAAGCCAGTTTCGCCGCAACACGTCCCTGGTCCGGGTCAATAAAACAGACCCGAAATATGTAGCGCTTGCCCTGCGTCACTATAGGATTTGTCGCAGTAGGTGATACCATCGGAATGTTGTGACGCTCGGCAAGGTCGGCTCCGGCTATTGTGTTTCCCGAGATCATCTCACCGATAATAGCTGTTACTTTATCCTTTTCAATTAATCTGGCGACGGCATTGGCTGAGTCCACTTTTTCGGACTTCGTGTCAACGAGCTTAACATCGACGGTCCGGTCTAGGACCGCTGGTTCCATCTTCCTAGCTACTGTGATACCTGACCATCCCATCTGACCGTATGCCGCGACGTTCCCGGTCATGGGCAAATACGCGCCGATCACGATCGGTTCGCCCGCCCACGCTGAGGCGGCAAACGCCGAAAGAACGATAAGAATTCCTATCAAACATCTCGTCATCGAACACCTCCGGTCACATAGCGGTTCACACTGCATAGGTGATAGTGAAGATTTGTTTGTAACTAAATCAATGATGCGGATTTCGCTAAAGCTCCTTCGTCTTTGCGAGACGACTGTGGCTTGGCGACTAATATAAACATAAATAACTCGCGAAAGTAAACGGTTTGCCTTTGACGAAAAGCATGCGTCGCGTGTATCTTCCAACGCCATGAACTCTAACGGAAAGAATCTTCGAGTAGGTGTCGTCGGCGTGGGAACTATGGGCCGGCATCATGTAAGACTTGTCGGTCAAAGCCCCGGTGTGACTCTGGCCGGCTTTTACGATCCTGATCTCGCAAGGGCGGAGGAGATTTGTCGCCTGTATGGCTCCGCTTGTTTCGATACCCTCGACGAGCTTATGAACAGGGCGGACGCTTTGACTGTGGCTGCCCCGACTTCACTGCACGTCGAGATCGGCGAGCGTTGTCTTGAAAGGGGCCTTCACCTGTTGATGGAGAAGCCTCTGGCTCACGACTTGAAAGGCGCTGATCGACTTGTGGAATTGGCTCGAAAGGCTGAGGTGGTTCTCATGGTCGGTCACGTCGAGCGGTACAACCCGGCAGTGGCCAAGCTGATCGAAATGCTCCAGGGCAATCCCGAACAGATAATTTCGATAGATGCGCGTAGGTTGGCGCCTTTTGACGGATCACGCTGCATGGACGTAGACGTGCTCCACGATTTGCTCATTCACGACATCGATCTTGCTCTGGAAATAGCCGACTCGCCGGTAAGATCCGTAACCGGCGCCGGCAGGCCGGTATTCTCAAATCAGCTCGATGTGGCCCATGTGCGGATCGAATTTCAAAACGATTCTACAGCGGTTTTTTGGACTGGAAAATGCTCCCCAAGAAAAGTGCGAGCCCTCACGGTCACGACCCCGACCCGACAATTCGTTGCGGACACGCTGGCGCACTCGCTGACCATGTACAGCGCGGAGCAAATTCCGGCCATGACTGACGGCGTGTGTTTCATGGGGGACCTCCGGGAGGAGATGATTCCAATCCCTGACGAAGAGCCATTGCGCCGGGAATTTGATGACTTTTTCGGCTCTATCCTTCAAGGAACCAGGCCGATCGTAGGCGGAGATCGTGCATTGCAAGCCATGAAAACGCTGGCGCTCGTCGGCCGTTCCATCGCAGCAGGCGGCGCATTGATTGAAGGGGAGGAAGCGAGAGAATGATAGGGTATCCATTGACTCACATGGAGGCTCGATGTGTCGTTGCGAGGGCCGAAACGACGAAACAATCCCCGCAGCGAGGAAATTGCTTTGCTTCGCTCGCAATGACAGGTCGCTGACATGACATGGATACAGCTCTTTAATTACAACTGGCCGCAAAACCTCGATATCGCGTTGTCATGCGGCAGGGGAGCTTCGATAAGCGCTCTGATGTCGAGCGGTTCACGAACCGCCCCTACAAAATGACCCAACATCATCTTGTCCTAATCGAGGTCTTGCAACAGTTGCAGAAAGGTCGACCCGGCAGGCAACTTCACGAAAATTCATAATGCGACGCATCCAGCAAGGCAAGATCTGAACAGAGGTTTTTTTGAACGATAGCATACGGCGATCCTGGAATAGACTCATGAGATGGCGGGCTGAATGCTATGAACGGTTCGGGTCCGTTATAGACCTGCCAATTCGCTCCCCGACTGATGTCTTGCCCGAACTACTGAGCGACAAGAGCAAAACCCTGGATTTAGGAGCAGGCGCTCACAAGCCGTTTAAACCGCTGTTAGAAAGCTTGGGCGGCGCCTATTTCTCAATGGACATAGATCCTGACGGCGAGTTCGATTTCCAGTCCTTTTCAGACGTGCCCGAAGGCATGCGGTTTGATCTGATCCTCGCCAATCAGGTGCTGGAACATGTTTCGGTGGACGAAGCATTCGAGATGGTTGGTCTGGCGCACGAACGACTTGTAGGGGGCGGAACAATACTGGTGACTGTGCCCAATGCCGCGCATCCGGTGAGGCAGCGGGATTGCACTCATGTGACGCCGTGGCCGGTGAACGACCTGTACAGCATTTTGAGAGCCGCTGGTTTCCGGATCGAAGCTATGACTCGTTACAACAAGTTTCCGTCAACTGAGCATCCACTGAAGAGATGGATTGTGAAGGTGATCTGCCACGAATTTCGGATCGATTGGTGCGACAGCGTAATGGCGATCGGCAGGCGTGAATAATATAGTCCAATAGAATGCGGTGGCTAGCGGCCCGGTGAATGCAAAAGAACCGCTGGAGAAGAACCATGTGCCTGCGAATAACCATTTTCCTGACACTAGTCCTTTGGTCCCATGTGTGCTGTTTTGGTTTACTGGCTGCTGAAACGCCCAATTCGCCCTTGCTCACGGTTCAAGAATATCCAAGAACTGATGGGTCAATCTCAACCCAGCCTTTGGCGGTTTTGATCGCGTGCAGGCTTACCCATACCAGCTTTGAGGTAGGCGAGATCCTGGTTGACGTAACAAACCGCTACCCCACGATTCCCCAGACAAGCACAATTTACCCTACTGCTGACTCCTACGATCCGGACAAACCATTTTCACTGGCAAAGGAATTAAAGTACCGGGCTCCGCCGATGGGTCTTAAGGCAGACTTGTGGAAAAAGATTAGACATACCAATACCCATCCGAGCTACGTGAACTTGATTCAACGGAAGGTTGAACTCGTAATTGCAGCACGCGAGCCTTCGGATGACGAAATCGTACTTGCACGGCAGAGAGGCGTTGAAATCAAAACCCTCCCAATTGCGCGTGATGCATTGGAATTTGTTATCTTCTGGACGAATCCAGTGGAAAGTCTTTCCATTGAACAGGTACGGGATGTGTACTCCGGTGGAATTACCAATTGGGCAGATTTGGAGGGCCAGAGGGGAACAATTAAGCCGTACCGCCGTGACAGGAATTCGGGTAGTGAAGAGAAGATGAAAAAGCTAGTGATGAAGGGCTTGGCAACCATCGGCGCACAGGCCAGAACTGCGTCCGGCATGTTCGGGCCGTTCACTGAAATAACATTCAATGAAGGAGGTATAGCATATACTGCGCACTACTACGAGAGATATATGGTGAACAAGTCTGGAGTGAAAATAGTCGCAATTAACAATGTCATGCCGTCTAAAGAAACCATTGCCAATGGTGCTTACCCCATTGTGACGGAAGTCGTGGTTGCACACCTAAGCGATCTTCCAAAGGAAAGCGCTGCAGCCAAAATTCGAGATTGGCTTCTTACCACTCAAGGACAAGAAGTTGTCGCGGAAAGTGGCTATGTGCCTATCAAGGAGTAAAAGAAGCTGAGTGCATGTGGCTTACTAATTGCAAAACCTCCGTACGTGAATGTCCACAGTGGGGGCGGTTCTCGAACCGCCCCTACAATTGAGTCCAGTACCCCTGAGGTCTTGCGGGCAGTTGCGGTAGTTTCTTTCTATATCTGCCGGTCAGCCATTCGAATTCACAACCACTT
>Ga0172371_10008859_pt1 | contig 13972 bp, 13 predicted proteins | sample Lak12m_FD_114543 | JGI IMG/M metagenome (GOLD analysis project Ga0172371, IMG submission 114543) | Freshwater microbial communities from Kabuno Bay, South-Kivu, Congo - kab_022012_12m | ecosystem: Environmental > Aquatic > Freshwater > Lake | place: Democratic Republic of the Congo: South-Kivu... | reverse complement strand
GGGGACACCCTTCCGATTGGATTCAAAGACGTCCCTCGATTGGGTTTGAAGACGTCCCTTCTATTTGTGGGTTTGTTGTTCGATGTTGATGTAATCGTCAAAATCCATCTGCTGGCCCAGTTCCTGCTTGACCACCCTGATCCTGTCCGGGACATAGGGATGGGTCTTGTAATATGACCGCGGCCCGGGCGGCATCCTGCGGTGCATATCCTGCAGCTTGTCAAGAAAGGTGATCATGCCCCGCGGGTCATAGCCGGCCAGCCTGGCGTAACGCGCGCCCAGTTGGTCGGCAAGTAGCTCATCCTCGCGGCCGTAGCCTAGGAGGAATTGGGTAAAGGCGGTATCCGCGGCAGTGCCTACATCCCCCGAGACCGGAGAAACTGCCACCAGCAGGCGCAAAAGAGAATAACTTTGCATGGCCTGGAGTTTCTTGATGCTGTGCCTGGCAACGATATGCCCTACCTCATGCGCCAGGATGCAGGCCAGCTCGTCATCATTGGAGACCTTATCTAATAATCCGGTGTTCACGTAAACATATCCTCCGGGAAGAGAGACGGCGTTAACCGTGTCGTCCTCCAAAACCTGAAAATGATAGTCGATCTCCTTTCGGTCGCTGACCGCGGCTATCCTGGCGCCTATATCCTGCACGCGTTTGATCTGCAAAGGGTCGGCGGCAAATTTATACTCATTGGCCACCTGGCGGTCTATCGACTTGCCCATTTTCACCTCTTGATCCGTAGAATAATAGTATTTCTCCTCCTGCTTGGTGACCAGATTATATTCGGTAGAGCAGCCGGTTAAAATAAATAATATACCTGCCAGCGCGAAGAGCCCGAGCTTTTTAAAAATCAGATAGAGCTTCCTTAAAGGAAGGCCTACGACATTATAGAAACAGCCGTCTATCCTTTTGATGAAGAAAGCCCCCTTGCCCTGGATATCAAAACTTCCGGCTTTATCCAGGGGAGAAACCTGTTTAAAATAATTATTTATCTCCCTATCGCTTAGCTTATCCATGTAAACCCTGGTTTTTTCATGGACAAAGAGCAGCTTCTCCCTGCTCCCTTCTTTTTTTATCACCGCCAGCCCCGTGTAAAGCCACTGGGGCTTAGCGGATAATTTTTTAAGCATGCTGCGGGCTTCATGCATATTCCCGGGCTTGCCGAATATCTTATTCCCCTGCACGCAGATAGTATCGGCGGCGATTATAATGCCCTCCTTGACCCTGGCGGCAGCATCCTTTGCCTTGCTGCAGGCGTTATATTTTATCATTTGAGCGTAAGATAAATTCCCGAGGTGCTTACGCTCCCTGACTTTAGGAGCAATCACCTTGAACTTCAGGCCGAATCTCTCTAATAATTTCTTTCTGGCTTTGGATTTAGAGGCTAAATATATTCTCATCGTTTGTGCCTAAAGGGGACACCCTTCCGATTGGTTTCAGAAACGTCCCCCGATTGGGTTTAAAGACGTCCCTAAGATCTAAGATAAGGCGGAGCTTTCGCCCGCCAGATAGCCGGTTGAGAAGGCGGCCTGGAGGTTAAAGCCGCCGGTATCCGCATCCACGTCGATCATCTCTCCGCAAAAATATAATCCTTTGACCAGGCGCGACTCCATGGTCCGCGGATTTATGTCTTTTAAGCTCACCCCGCCCCGGGTAACCATTCCCTCTTCTATCGGCCTGGCGCCGCTTATCTCCATCCGGAAACCTTTAAGCAGGGAAACGATCTTTTCTCTTTCCTTCTGGGTAGCCTGGCTGCATTTCTTAAAGGTATCGATCCCGGCTGTCTGCGCGAAAACTTCGATCAGGCGCAGCGGCAATAATTCCTTCAATGTATTCCTGATATTCTTTTTGGCGTTAAGCTTAAACTCCCGAAGCAGACGGCTGTCTAACTGCTGGACTGATAAGGCCGGCTTCAGGTCGATCTCGGCGAAAACCTTTTCTCCCCGGCCAAGCATATCAATAACCCTGCCGCTTAAAGTGATCACCAAAGGGCCGGATATTCCGGTGGCGGTAAAAACAAGCTCTCCTATATCGGAAATGATCCGGACTTTTCCGCTTAAGAATTTGATCCTGATATTGCGTAAGGCCAGGCCCTCCAGCTTCCGGGGATAATCCTCTTTTACCGTAAGCGGAACTAATCCCGGGGATAAAGGCACGATCGCATGCCCCAGTTTTCCGGCAAGCCTTATACCGGCGGAATCCGATCCGGTAAAGCTGTAACTGGCGCCTCCGGTAGCCAATATCACCCGGTCAGCGGGGATCTCCCTGCCATTATCCAGGCGCACACCCCTGGCCGCGCCTTTTTCCGTCAATAGATCCACGACTTTAGTTTTGCAGATAACCTGCGCCCCAGCTTTTTCAAGCTCTTTTTTCAATATATCAAGGATGCTGGAGGAACGGTCGGTTACCGGGAAGACGCGCATCTGGCGCTCGGTCTTTAGTTTTAATCCGCGGGACTGGAAAAAATCCATCAGCTCCCGGTTAAAGAATTTCTTAAAGGCATCCCTTAAGAAATCTCCGTTCTTGGAGAATCTTTTTAAGAAATATTCCAGGTCTTCGGCGTTAGTGAGGTTGCAGCGGCCTTTGCCGCTTAAGAGGAGTTTGTTGCCGATGGAGCTCTTTTGTTCAAGGAGCATGACATCCTGGCCAAGGCTGGCTGCCCGGATACCTGCCATCATCGCCGATGGCCCGCCCCCGACTACTACGATCTTTTTTTTCTGCACTAGAGGCCAAAATCAGTGATCTTAAAGATTGATTCTAATTTCAGGCCGGCTGCGGAGAGGTTATCCGCTGCCCCTTCATTGCGGTCAACGATCACGATCGCTTCGCCGGCGATAACCCCTATCTTATCCAGGGCCTGCTTTGCTTCAATGATCGCCTTGCCGGTAGTAGCCACATCATCCAGGAGAATGACCTTATCCCCTTCTTTAAGCGCCGGGCCCTCCACCTGCCTCTGCGTGCCGTGCTCCTTGGCCTGCTTGCGCACGATAAAGGTCTTGATCGGCCGGCCGTTTATATAACTTAAAGCTGCCAAAGCGCCCACGATCGGGTCTGCCCCAAGGGTCGGGCCTCCGGCCGCGTCAAGCCGGCGGCCGGCGATCATATCCAATATTATACTGGCTGCCAGGTAAGCGCCCTGCGGTGAAAGGGTGATCACCCGTCCATCAAGATAATAGTTGCTCTGCTTTCCGGAGGATAGGGTGAAGCTGCCTCTTTTTAAGGCCTCTTTATTCAAAAGGTCGAACAATTTCTTCTTTAATTCTTCCCGGCCTTCTTTTTCCATAGTGAATTATTTTACTATCGCCAGGCGCCCATGTCAATTACTTTGACAAGAGAAAATGGGGTCAGAATTATTTTTCGTGAATAGATACGGGGAAAAATAATTCTGACCCCATTTTCTTAGTGACAAAATCTGATTTCATTGTTATCATATCTTTATGCTGCGCCAGCTGGCTAAAGGATTAAAGGAATTGATCTATCCTGACTGCTGTCCTGGCTGCGGGGCCAAGAAAGCCCCGACTAGGCCGCAGAAGTTTATCTGCGCCTCCTGCCGGGATAAGCTGGAAAGAAATCTGCCTCCTTTTTGCCTTTCCTGCGGCAGGCACCTGGAGGGCGCAGGCGTTGAAAGGAATATCTGCCCTGCCTGCGCTGAGGTAAAATTCAATTTTGACCGGGCTTTTAGCCCCTGCAGATACAGCGGCATAATAAAGAAACTGATCCGCGATTTTAAATATACCGGGAATGATTACCTGGGCGAGGGTTTAGGAAAGATCATGAATGAATTTATAAGAGAATATAACCTGCCCCTGACGGATATGGATTATATTATCCCCATCCCCCTGCATAAGAGCCGGCTGCGGGAGAGGGAATTTAACCAGGCCCAGATATTAGGCGACCAAATAGGCCGCCAGTTTAACAAAATAGTCCTGGCGCAGGTATTGATGCGGAGCAAAGCAACCAAAACCCAGGCCGAGCTCGGGCACGAAGAAAGGCTGCTTAATGTGGAGAATAGTTTTTGCGTAACCAGGCCTGAGCTGATCAGGGACAGGAATTTACTGCTGATCGACGATGTTTTGACTACCGGAGCTACTGCTAACCAAGCAGCTGCCGGATTAAAGGAAGCTGGGGCAAGGAGGATAACTCTTCTGACCCTGGCAAGTTAACTATGAAAATCCTGCGCAATTATATTTTAAGAGAATTCCTCTCTCCCCTGCTTCTGGTCCTGGGGGTCTTGACCTTTGTCATGGTCCTCATCGGCAACTTAAAACGGATCGCCGACCTGGTGATCAATAAAGGGGTGGATATTTTTAGCGTGTTGCAGCTGCTCATCTATCTTATGCCTTACCTGGTCACCTATACCCTGCCTATTTCGGTCCTGGTAGCCGTGCTCCTTGCTTTGGGAAGGTTCTCCAGCGATAATGAGATAATCGCCATCCGCTCAAGCGGCGTAAGCCTCTTCAGGCTGCTGCTTCCGCTTTTAGTCATCGGGCTTATACTAAGCATGGGGCTGGCTGTTTTTAATGACCGGGCTGCCTCCTACGCGCACTTTGCCTACCGCAAGACCTTAAAACAGATGGGATTTAAAAACCCTACTGCCGCCTTTGAAGAGGGGGTATTCATCAACTCCTTTCAGAAATATATCCTTTTTATCTACCGCGTTGACCAGAAGAAAAACCGGCTTAACAACATCCGCATCTATGAACCGCAGGGGGAGGACAAACCCACGCGCACCATCGTGGCCAAGGCCGGGGAATTCATCGCCATGCCGGATAATAATACCATCAAGCTTAAGCTTATCGACGGGACCAGCGATGAGCCTGACCCGGAAAACCCCACCAGCTTCTATAAGCTTAACTTCCGCACCTATTTCATGAACCTGGATATGGCCAAGATGCAGGATAAGGTCGTAGATAAAAAACCTAAAGAAATGACTATCAAGGAACTCAAGAAAGAAGCCAAAAAATTAAAAAGCGAGGGGATAAACCCGGCTCCGCTGTTAACGGAGATCCATGAGAAATTAGCCCTGGCCTTCTCATGCTTTGTTTTTATGCTTCTGGGCTCATCCCTGGGCATCATCACGCGCAGGCGGGAAAAATCCATCAACATCGGTATTGCCGTGCTGATCATCGTCTTATATTATCCTTTATTTATCGGCTGCGAGGCGCTGGCTATTGAGGGGCACCTGCCGCCGGCGCTAGCCCTCTGGCTGCCGAACATCATCTTCGGCGCCGCCGGCTCATACCTGATGTATAAACTATGCGCATCCTAGACCGCTACATCCTGAAATCCGTAATCAGCATATTCCTCTCCTGCATCTTTGTTTTTCTCTTCCTCTATGTCATTATCGACCTGCTCACCAACCTTGAAGATATACTGAAACAGCAGGCCAACCTGGGCCTCTTGATCCGCTATTATCTGTCTTATCTTCCGGTGATGTTTGTGCAGGTTTCCCCCTTTGCCTGCCTCATAAGCACGGTTTACACATTCGGCAAGCTTAACCATAACAATGAAATAATTGCCATGCGTTCAAGCGGCATGAGCATATTCGATATCTGCAGGGAGGCGCTGATCTTCGGGATGCTCATCAGCATGCTGGTCTTCTGGGTAAATGGCAGGTTCGTCCCCCGGGCTTTGGCTGAAAACCAGAGGATCAAGGCCCAGATGGAGGAGGGTGCCGGCAGGAACAAATTCAAGAAGTCCGCAACCATCACCAACCTCTCTATGTACGGCCTTAAGAACAGGCTCTTCTTCATCAACAGGTTCACCCTGGCTACCCAGACCATGGATGGGATAACCATACTTGAGCATGACGATCACCAGAACCTAACCAAGAAGATCGTCGCTACCAAAGGTATTTACCAGGACGGATTATGGAAATTCTATCAGTGCATCACCTATACCTTTGACAAGAATGGCCAGGTAGTAGAAGAGCCGGTTTATTTTGAAGAGGAGATCATGACCATATCGGAGACGCCTAAGGATTTTGCCTCTTTAAGGCAGAAACCGGAGCTAATGGATATAAAGGAGATGCAGGATTATATCTGGAGGATCTCTAAAAGCGGGGCAACTTCCGTAACCCGCAATCTCAAGGTTGACCTTTATCAGCGCTTTACCATGCCTTTTACCAGCATTATAATCATGCTGCTGGGCATACCTTTTTCCCTGATGATGCGTAAGCGGGCCACGGGAATGGCTTCGGTGGGAATATCTATAATCGTAGGGTTTCTCTATTACGTGCTTGATGCGGTATGCCTGGCTGTCGGCAAGTCCGGGTTGATCCCGCCATTTATCGCCGCTTCAATGAGCCATGTCATCGTATTAGCGGGAAGCATTTATCTTATCCGCAAACTTCCTTAAAAAATGGGGTCAGAATTATTTTTTCCTCTTCTCTATTCACGAAAAATAATTCTGACCCCATTTTTATTTATAAATCCGGGGGATACGGCTGCCTAAGCCGCAGACGATCTCATAGGGGATGGTGCCGGCCAAGCCCGCTAACTCCTCGACAGTAATACTTTGTTTTCCCTGCCTGCCGATCAAAACAACCTCATCACCGATCTTCGGCCTCTGCGTACCTACATCTACCATGATCTGGTCCATGCAGATCCTCCCGGCTATCCTGAAGCGCCTGCCAACGATCAAAACACAGGCTAAATTTGAAAGGTTGCGCGGATAACCGTCGCCGTAACCGATAGGCAGGGTGACGATGCGTGTGGTGCGCCTGGTTATGTAAGCGTGGCCGTAGCTGATGCCGTATCCCGGAGGGACCTGTTTAACGAAAATAACGCGGGTCTTAAGGCTTAACACCGGTTTTAAATTTATCCCCAATCCCTCCTTAGGATGCATGCCGTAGATCACCAGGCCGGGCCTGACCATGGTAAAATGGCTGTCCTTGTAATCGATCAATCCGACGCTGTTTGCCGCGTGCACCAGGGGTATGGTTATGCCGCTTTTCTTTAGATCCGCGATCAACTTGTTGAATAGGCCGATCTGGAAATCAGTGAATTCGCGGTTGAGGTCGGCAAAAGGAAAATGGGTGAATATCCCTTCGATCACGATAGATTTGAGTTTATGGACTTTTCTTACCAGAGCAAAGGCGTCATCATGCAAGACACCGATCCTGCCCATTCCGGTATCCACTTTAATATGAACAGCTAGCTTTTTATTTAATACCCTGGCTCTTGAATCAAGCGCCAAGGCGAACTCCGCGTCACATACAGTAGGGGTAAGACAAGAGCCAAAGAGCGGCTGGATATCTTTTTTAAGTACCAGGCCAAGTACCAGTATAGGGGCTCTAATCCCTGCCTTTCTTAATTTTATCCCTTCATCAATAGAAGCCACCCCTAAAAAATCCACGCCGTTGGCAACCAGTCTTTTGGATACCGGTATAAGACCGTGGCCGTAAGCATCGGCCTTGACCGTGACCAGGATCTTTGTATGCGGCCGAAGCAAGGACCGGATCTTTTTGAAATTATACTCCAGGTTATTGAGGTTTACCTCTGCCCAGGTGGGCCGGTAACCTATCTTATTCTTATCTGGCATTCTTTGGGGTATAAGTAAATGGGTTTAACGGTAAGGGGGCTGGTGAATTTTCCTGCCCTGGCCTTCTCAACGGCCAGCTCCATAAGATTATGCGTTTCGGGAAACCAGTAGTCCTTATCCAGCAACTGGCTGCCTTTTATAGCGCCTGATAGCTTATCTCCATAGGTAGATACAGCGTCACCCAAGATGATCGGATGCCGGTTGAACTTTTTAATGAATTCATCCAGGGTCAAGAGCGCGTATTCACTTTTGCGCCTTAACACCCCCCCATCATTTTTGTAAGAGCTGCAATAGACAAGGCCTCTTCTGGCGTCGAGTGCAGTAACGATCAGGCTGTCTTTAGCACCTGCGTTTTTCGCCAGGATATCCAAAGTCGGTATGCCGACTACCGGTTTATTCCTTACAATGCTTAAGCCCTTTATCGTCGCCAAACCAATGCGCATTCCGGTAAAGGAGCCCGGCCCTAATCCGCAGGCAAAATAATCGATATCAGCAACCTTTAATCCGGCGGCATCCAGGGCCCTTTGGATGGTAACCGCAAGCAACGCAGAGAGATTCCTGCCCATTTCAAGCTTACATTCATAAAATGAGCCATTGGCATAAAGCCCTAAGCAAAGAAATTTCGTGGTAGTATCAATCCCTAATATTTTCATTGAGCTTTCCTAATAGCCGCTTATATGCGGAGCCCCTGGCAATGAACTGTAAGAGCCGGCTGTTGGCTGCTTTAGTAGATAGTTTAATCTTTAAGAATTCTTTAGGCAAGAGGAATTTCAGGCGCTCCGGCCATTCGATCACCGTGATGCCTTCGGAATAAAAATACTCTTCATATCCCAAACCCAGTATATCATGGGGCGTCTTAAGCCGGTAAAAATCAAAATGATGCAGCGGATGCTTGCCCTTGTGTACGCGAAGAAGGACAAATGAAGGGCTGATCACCTTATCCTTGTTTATACCCAGGCCCTGGGCAATACCTTTGGCCAGGACTGTTTTACCGGCGCCAAGCGTCCCGGAGAGAAGAATGATATCCCCGGGCTTGAGAAGGCGGCTGATACTCCTGCCTATTTTTAAAGTTGAGTTAACTGATTTAGATAATTTTTTCATTTAAAAATGCTGATACCCAGCCTTAATCCGGGAGTATTCATTCTTATAATTGATCGTCCGTAAACCGAATGCCTTGGGCATTATCTCCCCTATTGGTGTGAAACGGTATTTGGAGCTCTTGATTATTTTACTGGCCTGGTCCCTTGAAGCGGTAAAAAGCAGCTCAAACTCCTCACCCGAAGAAAGCGCGTCATCTATTCCGCCGGCCTCCCTGCTTAAAGGGATGAGCTTCTCATACATCACTGCTCCGGTAGAGCTTTGCTCAAGGATATGGCCTAAGTCCTGAAGCAGACCGTCAGAGATATCGATCATCGAGTTGATCTTGAAATTATTCACTAAAAATCGCGCCTCTTTAAGCCGCGGTTCAAATTTCAAATGCTTGCCTTTAATTGAGCCGCCCAGCGACCCTGTGACCATAATGATATCTCCGTTTTTCGCGCCGGAGCGTAAGCAAAGGTTCTTCTTCTCCACAACACCCAGCATGCTTACGTCTATAATTAATTTATCCGCGGCGCTGATATCTCCGCCGACAATATTGAGCCGGTATTTTTTAGCTAACTCAAACATGCCTTTAGCCAGCCGGTCAACTCTGGACACCGGCATATTCGGCGCTAGCCCCAGAGAAACCACCGCATACTTAGGGATCCCTGCGCAGGCGCTGATATCGCTGATTGAAATTGCCAAGGCCTTCCTTCCCACCAAGGCAGGGTCAACTGTTTTCTTAAAATCCACCCCTTCAATTATCATATCACAGGTAAAAAGCTGATAGTTATCCTTATCCAGCTTAAGGACAGCGCAATCATCACCGCTGCCTTTGACGACAGAGTTATCGGTTTTAATTTTATCCCGGAATCTTTTGATCAAACCGAACTCCCCGATATCTTTTAAGCGCATTTATCTCCCCAGAATTCCGGCAATATTCTTTTTATAAGGCGGCCGGATGATGCCTTTGTCGGTAATGATCCCGCTGATCAATTCATGTCTGGTGACATCAAAAGCGGGATTCAATATTTTTGCGCCTGACGGCGCTACAAACCTCTTATTTAAAATCATGGAAACTTCATCGCCGTGGCGCATTTCAATCTCGATCTCCTTGCCGCTTTTTATCTTCAGGTCAAAGGTGCTTTTGGGCGCGGCAATGTAAAAAGGTATTTTATGGTATTTACAGATGATCGCCAGGTTAAGGGTGCCTATCTTGTTGGCGGAATCGCCGTTTGCGGCAATGCGGTCTGCGCCGGTGATCACCATATCTATCTTTCCCTGGCGCATAAGCGCGGCTGCGGTATTGTCTGCGATCATGGTAACATCTATTCCCTTTTTATGCAATTCCCAGGTTGAAAGACGGCTACCTTGCAAAAGCGGACGGGTCTCGCAGGAGAAAACCTCTACATTTTTACCTTGCTCCTTGGCCCGGTAAATGACTCCCAGGGCAGTGCCATAATCAATGGTCGCCAGTATCCCGGCATTGCAGATGGTCATGACCGTGGAGTTATCGCGCAGTAGTTTTGCCCCATAATTACCTATTCTGCGGCAGGATTCCATATCCTCTAGCATGATCTTATTTCCTTCGGCCAGGATTGCCTGTTTGATCTTTGAGACAGGTTTATTTTTATTTTTTAAAGCAGCGCTGCAGGCCCTTTCAATACCCCAGAACAAATTCCTGGCAGTGGGACGAGCACCGGCGATATACCGGGACACATTACTTAATTCGCGCTCGAAACCCCTCCAATCATTGCCGGGATAATCCCTTACCCCAAGATAAACACCGAGAGCGGCAGCTGCTCCTAAGGCCGGAGCCCCACGCACCTGCAAAATCTTTATCGCCTGCCAAAGATCTTTCAGTTTATCAATATTAAGATAGACCAATTGCTGCGGCAATTTGGTCTGGTCAATGATCCTGACCTTGTTATTTTTCCAGTCTATTGTGCGGATATTCATTATAATCCAATCAGCTTGGCTAAAATGCTCTTGCGAACGCTAATTGCCGCTGCCGGGCAGGCCTCCTGACAGCAGAAGCAGGCAATGCACTGCTTATAATCAACGGAAATCCCGCTGGATTTCAGCGTAATGCATTTTTTCGGGCAAACATTCACGCAGTGGCCGCAACGGGTGCATTTGGCGCTTAAGCAATAGGGGTAATATCTGAGCAGCGGCTTAACGATATTTTTTAACGGCCAGGCCAGGTTGTTTATGCTCAACGATGTGACGGGAAGCTTAAAGGGTTTGATCTTTAGTTTGTCGATATCTTCGCCCTGTATATTAATCTCACTTAATCGGCCTTCCCCTAATCCGCGCAGCGCTGCTTCCTTTGTAGTCAGGACCTCCTGGCCCTTAATACCCATTATTTTAGCCATAACCGTATCCAATGCCACGCAGTCGGATCCTGCCAGTAAAAGGCCGAGGCTGCGGGTTTTTCCGCTGGTTGCCGGGCCGTCTCCTTCCAATGCCAACACCCCATCAATGATCGTCAGGTCAGGTTTGGCATCCTGATATATATCCACAAGGGTTTTGGCAAATTCAGGGGGCGCGAAATTATTCTTATGCAGCTCTAACTTATACGTTCCCGAAACCAGGCCAAAAAGGTTTTTGATCGCTCCGGTAATCAAGGTCAGCTCGTGGGTCTTGAATTTAGGCAGGTTGACCAAATAGTCGCATTTATCCAGCCAAACGGTAAGCGGGTATTTATCGCGCATCCTGCGCTTATCGAAAGTAACCAGCTGCGCCCCCTCGTCCCTGCAAAGCTTTTTTATGCCGGTAACTTCATAAACCTCATCGACGTTATCTATATACCTGCCCCAGATGCTCGGCCCGTCCCCGACGATAACCCGGCAATTTATTTCTTTAAGGATACGGATCACCTGCCTGACCACTTCCGGATGCGTGGTAATCCCGCTTTCCGGGCCTGTGGACATCAAAAGGTTAGGTTTGACCAGGACAGAGGAACCCGGCTTGATAAAAGAGGTTATGCCTCCCAGGAGATCGATAGAGCGCCTTAGCGCAACTTCTACCGGGGACGGCGCATAACTATCGCATTTAACTACCGAGATCTGGCTGCTCATTTAAATTTAAAGAATAGCTTGGCGTTTTCAGTTGTCTTCTGCGCCACTTCCTCAAAACTAACGCCCTTGATCCGGCTGATCTCTTCTGCCAATAGCTTTATATGAGAAGGTTCGTTCCTCTTGCCCCGGAACCCTTCGGGCGAAAGGTACGGCGCGTCAGTTTCCAGCATTAATTTATCCAGCGGGGTCAGCTTGACCATCTCCCTTAACCTTTGCGCTTTTTTATAAGTGATATTACAGGTAAAGGAGATAAAAAATCCCAGATCCAGGCATTGCTTGAGAAAATTTTCATCCCCGGAAAAACAATGGACTACCGCCCGAAGCGGCATTGCCGCTTTTAAGATCTTTAATGTATCCTCCTCTGCCTGGCGGGTGTGCACCACTAATGGCAAATCCAGAGATTTGGCAAGCGCGATCAGGTTTGTAAAAAGGCGTTTTTGGTTCTCCGGAGATGAAAGGTTGCGGTAATAATCCAGGCCGGTCTCGCCGATGGCAACCACTTTGTCTCTTACAGCCAGCTCCCTTATTTTAGCCGGATTATCTTCTTTAAATCCGTCGGCGTCATGCGGATGCACGCCGACAGCGGCATAAATCTCCGGGAATTGTGCGGCAAGCTCGCAGGATGCAGCCGAAGAATCAAGGGTAGCGCCGATATTCACGAAATAACCCACTCCTGCCTCTTTTGCCCTCCGGATAACCGCGTCCCGGTCGCCGGAAAATTGCGCGAAATCAAGATGGCAGTGGGTATCGATAAGCATAGAAAACTATTTCTTCTCGGTCTCAATACGGGGAAATAAGGGATTGCCTTTTTTGATCTCTATTCCCCCTAGTTGGGCCTGAATAGATTCTGCTGTCCGCGGCATAAAAGGATAGAGGTGCTTGGCAACCTCTCTTATGGTCTCAACCAACAGACGAATGAATTCTTTTAATTCCTCCTGCTTGTTCTCTTTCGCCAGGTTCCAGGGCTTGGTAAATTCTATGTGCTTATTCGCCATAGCGATCAGTTCCCAAATAGCTTCCAGGGCCAAACTAAAATCCTGCTCCGCTAACTCGGTGCTGACACAGGCGCCTAAATCTTTTATTTTAGCCAGTATCTCTCCGGAGGCCTTTGAATCCGGGCTTAACTTGATATCCGGAATAGCTCCGTTGAAATATTTCTCGATCATGGTCAGGGTGCGGTAAACCAGGTTGCCCAGGTCATTGGCCAGGTCGCTGTTGTAACGCTTGATGATGCTTTCCTCTGAGAAGCTCCCGTCCAAACCAAAGGGGACTTCGCGCAGGAGAAAATACCTGTAGGCATCCAGACCGTATTTCTCCACCATCTCCAGGGGATTGACCACATTTCCGCGGGACTTGGACATCTTATCCTCGTTGATCATCCACCAGCCGTGGGCAAATATTTTTTTAGGCAGTTGGATGTTCAAAGCATGCAGCATGATCGGCCAATACACGGTATGCTGCCTCAATATATCCTTGGCCATCAAATGCAGTTGGGCAGGCCACCATTTGGATTGATAATTTCCTTTATCATCAAAGCTGCCTACCGCGCTGATATAATTTATCAGAGCGTCAAACCAGACATAAGCCACATGTCCTGCGGCAAAAGGCAAGGGTATACCCCAGCTAAGCCGCTCTTTGGGACGGGAGATGCACAGGTCATTTAATTTGTTCAGCTCCAGAAATCTTAAGGTTTCCTCGTAACGGCTGGCAGGTTTGATGAAATCCGGGTCCTTCTTTAAATAACCCAACAGCCACTCCTGATACTTGGACAACTTGAAAAAATAATTGGTCTCAACAATCTGCTCAACCGGCCTGCGGCAATCCGGGCATAACCCACCGGCGGCCTGCGACTCAAGCCAGAATGTCTCGCAGGGAGTGCAATACAGCCCCTCGTACCTGCCTTCATAGATATCCCCTTTTTCATAAAGCAACTGGAAGACTTTCTGAACGACCCTGGTATGCCGCTCCTCGGTCGTGCGGATAAAATCGTCGTAAGAAACATCCAGGGATTTCCACAGGCCCTTAAACTGCTCGCTTGTTTTATCCACAAAATCCTGAGGGGAAAGCTTTGCTGCGTCAGCTGCCTTCTGGATCTTCTGGCCATGCTCGTCGGTACCGGTCAAAAACCAGACATTTTCTTTTCCCAAGGTAGAGCGCATATAACGGCTTAAGACATCGGCGGCGATGGTGGTGTAAGAATGCCCGGTGTGCTGAGAGGCATTCACGTAATAAATTGGCGTGGTGATATAAAACTTATTTGCCATGCTCTTTT
>Ga0172371_10008858_pt1 | contig 13975 bp, 15 predicted proteins | sample Lak12m_FD_114543 | JGI IMG/M metagenome (GOLD analysis project Ga0172371, IMG submission 114543) | Freshwater microbial communities from Kabuno Bay, South-Kivu, Congo - kab_022012_12m | ecosystem: Environmental > Aquatic > Freshwater > Lake | place: Democratic Republic of the Congo: South-Kivu... | reverse complement strand
GAGACGCTCTTCCAGGCGAATCCGCCCAGAAGAAAACTCGCGGCCAGGATCAGGGCTTTCGTTCGCGGGGTCATCGCTCTTCTCCGTCCGTCAATATCTACATAAATCCTACAAGAATAATATAGTATGGACGGCCGAAAAGTCAAGCCGCGGCCGCGGGCGGCGGACTATTTCGCGGTGATCGCTTCGCGGATCTTCGATTCGAGGGCGGCGGCGGGGATCAGGCCGACGACGCGGTCCACTTCCTTACCGCCGTTGAAGATGATCAAGGTCGGGATGGCCATGATGCCGTATTCGCGGGCCACGCCCTCGTTTTCGTCGGTATTGAGCTTGCGGAAGGCGACGGAGCCGGCGAGCTTTCCGGCGGTTTCGTCCAGGATGGGGGCCATCATCCGGCAGGGCCCGCACCAGGGCGCCCAGAAATCGACCACGACGGGAAGGGCGGATTTCAGGACGTCGATCTCGAAATTCGCCTGATTCGTTTCAGCGGCTTGACTCATCGAAATTCTCCTTGTCCGCGAGGCTGCGCAGAACGCGCTCGGCCCGGGCGTCGATCAAGCGGTAGCAGATCTTCGCTCCGCGGCGCTCTCCGGCGATGAGCCCGGCGGTTTTTAATTTTTTTAGATGCTGGGAAACGTTCGGTTGGGACAGCTTCAAACACTTTTCCGCTTCCGAGACGCAACACCCCCCGTCCAGAAGACGGTGGACGAGCCGAACCCTGGCCGGATGGGCCAGGGCCCGGAACATCCGGGCTTCGGAGTCGTAGAGCGCGTCATCAGACATCGGGCTTGCTTGCGTTCGGATCGGTTTAATCATAACGATAGTATTATATAACAAAATCATTATATGTCAAGCGATGATTTTTTTCCGTTTCCAACTGGAACTTCCGACCGGATTTGGGGTAAAATGGCGCTTCGAAATACGAGGTCGGATATGGCCGGGAAAATCGTAGTCATTGACGACGACAAGGTCACGCGGAAACTTTTATCGGAGATATTGTCGCGCAACGGCTATGAAGTCCACGTCGCCAGCGACGGCCAGGAAGGCCTGGCCCTGGTCAAATGGGAGCAGCCGGACCTGGTTCTGACGGATCTCCTCATCCCGCTCGTCGACGGCATCGGCGTCTGCCAGCAGATCAAAGACGAACCGGAGCTCTGCCGGACCAAGGTCATCGTGATGTCGGCCTTGAAAAATCCGGTCATGGTCCGGGAAGCGCGGGCCGCCGGGGCGGACGATTTTCTCGACAAGCCGATCAAAACCGAGGCCATGCTCGAGCTTCTCCGCAAGCTGCTGCCGGTCTGACCGGGCGGCTCCTGAATTCTTTTTTATTTTTGACTTTACATTTCCCCTTTGGTTATAATCGACCCGCTGGCTGGAGAGGATCTTTCGAGCCCCGCTTCCTTTTCAAACCTTGGCGCCTCGACAGCCAGCATCTCCATTTTCGGCCTTTTTTCCGCCTCGCCGCGATATTCCGATTTCTCCGTCTTTTCCCGCCGGCGGCGGGATTTTTCCGGCTATGGCCGAATCAATTGACATGTCGTCATTTCCGGAAGAGACTGAAGAGAAATCAATGGGAGTTGCACGCACGGGAATAAACATCGCGACGGTCCGCGGCGTATTTTCTCCGGTGAGGCGATCATGAAAAAGACGATCATCGCTCTTTTGGCGGCCCTGGGGCTGGCCGCCTGCCGCCCCGGCGGCATTGATCTTCGCCCGGATGTCTTGTCCCCTGAAGAAGCGGCGGCGAAGCTGACCGCGGAAGCATCGGCGGTCCATGGCTCCTATACCGCGATGAAAGAGGCCTGCCGGATTTATGAAGGCCTGGCCGACCGGCCGGAGGTTCGAAAGAATATCGCTCCCGGCTATTTCCGGGCCGCCTTCCTTCTCGGCCTCAGGGAGAAAGAGCTGGGGATCAGATCCTCAGGGGCGTTCGAGCTGGCCGGCCGGTTGGTCGAGGAAAATCCCGCCTTGTCCGGTTTCCGCCTCTGGCCCGACGCCGGAGCGGAAATTTCCCTCCGCATGAAAGGCGTCGTTGGAGATTATATTCCCTGGCTCGACCGGAGAATCTCCAGGGAGGACACGGAACGACTCCTTGCGGACCTGTTGGCCCGCGCTCCGACGGATGAGCTGGCGGCCTATTTTTTTCTGGCCATGTCCTGCCCGGGGACGTCGACCTACAATAAAGTCGAAGACCGGGCTGCCCTCCGGGCCGCCCATCCCCAATCGATTCTGATCAATTACCGGACCGCTTTCTGCCCCGAGCTTGTCGCGGAGCGGTTCGAGGCGGTCATTCAGGCCGATCCGGAGTTCTGGGAGGCCTACGGCTTTCGGGCGGAGACGGCCTTGGGGAGGGGAGCGCTCCTGGCCGCCGAGAAAGACCTTTTGATCGCCTCCGGGCATATCCCCGAATCGGCCGCCTTTATCGCCCTTCTCGCCGGCGTCTATTTCTACACCGAGGAATTCGAGGAAAGCATCCGGGCCTGCGAAAAGGCGCTCGCCCTGTTTCCGGAATATCGAGACGCCTATCTGACCAAGGCCATCTGCTTGTCCCAGCTTGGACGGTACGCGGAGGCGATTCCAGTCCTCCTCCGGATCATCGATTTGAAATATTACCTCCAGGGCGAAGCGTTTTACTGGCTGGCCTGGAATCATCACGTCCTCGGGGACCTGGCGAAAGCCCGGGAATTCGTCGCTTCGGCCAAAGGCCCCATGCCGACGAATACCCATGTCTTCAGCCTCGCCGGGACGATCGCTTTTGAAAGCGGCGACCTGGATCAAGCGGAAAAGGATTTCGAGGAGGCGCTGACCTATAATCCCGGCAACGACGAAGGCCTGCTCGGCCTGGCCCGGGTCGCCGAGCGGCGCGGGCGGTGGCCGGATGCGGCCGGATTCTACGAGAAAACGATCGAGGTCATGGATGCAAACCAGGAAGCCCTGAAAGCGAAAATCGAGGAAATCAATACGGCCGATCTCGTCGAGTCCCGCCGGGCCAAAATGCTCGCGGCGAAGGAGGCCCAGCTCCGGACGTCCGAAACGGTCGAAGCGGCCTCGTGTTTCAACGCCGCGGCCGCCTGGGGCAATGCCGGGAAAACCGAATCGGCCCGGGCTATGGCGAAACGCGCCGCCGAACACCCCCAATTCGCCGAACGGGCGGCCGAGCTTCTCGGCAAGCTTAAATAAGCGGCTATAAACACTCCGTCGCCAACCGGCGTATCCTTTATGGACGAGGACATCCGGATTTCATGAACGAAAACGAGCGGATCGCCGCCTGCCTGGCGGGGCGGATCGAGGAGTTCCGGGACATCGTGGACGCCTATCAATCGCCGGTCATCGCCCTGGCCCTCAATATCCTCGGCAATCGCGAGGACGCTGAGGACGCCTGCCAGGAAACCTTCATTCAGGTTTACCGCCATTTGGCCGAATATGATCCCCGCCGGAGCTTCCGGACCTGGATTTTCATGATTCTGCATCGCCGCTGCCTGGACGTGATCCGCGGCAAAAAGCGTTTCCGCGCATTTTTCGCCAAGGCGGCCCGCGAATCGATCCCTGAGGCCGCGGACCCGCCGCCTCCCGCGGTCGGGGGATCCCTGAGCCGGGAGATCCGGCACGCCCTCCAACCGAAGGAACGCGCCGCTCTGGCGCTTTGGGCTAATGAAGGATTGACCGCGGTCGAGATCGCCGCGGTCATGGAATGCGCGCCTTCGACGGCCCGGGTTCATCTCTTTCACGCCCGGCGCAAGTTGAAGGCCCTCATCGAGGAGAAGAAGGACCATGGGACATTGGGCGCTCGTTAAGCTTGCGGTTTGGATTTTGCCAAACGGAAAGCGGCGGGACGCGATCATCGAACACGTCGACGGCTGTCCGTCCTGCGGGGCGCGGCTGGCCGGGCGGAACGAAGCCCGGGGCGTTCTCGTCAAGGCGGAGGACGTCGGCGGCCCGGAAAACATCTGGCCTCGCGTCGAACACGTCCTCAACACAGAATCCAGCGCGTCCGTAAGGCCGTCGGCGATTCGGATTTCCGCCGGGCGGCGACGGTTGTTTCCCTGGCGCTGGGCGGCGGTTGCGGGCGGAATCTGTGTCGCGGCCGCAATCACGCTTTTGGTTGTTCCCGGCGTCCGGCTCCGGCGGGCGGCCGGGCCCGGATTTCCGGCCGTTCCGACCTCAGAATCGCTGCGAATCCTCTCAGCCAGCGTCGCCGGACGTCCGGCCGAGCTGTATGTGGTCGATGTTCCGGAAGATCGGATGACCCTCGTCTGGTTTGAACGACAACCGGAAAAAGGAGAACGGTCATGAAAAAGCTTTTCGTCGTCGTTTCGGCGTTTCTCTGCGTTTTGGGATTGATCTCGTGCCGCGGCGGGCGGGACGAGACGGGCCGGGCGGCGGCCGGGGCGGAGATTTCGCGGCCTCTGGACAAGGCGGCGATCACGATGCGGGTCTTTGAAGGTTCCGCGGAATCCCAGTCTCCCTCCGCGAGCGCGGTGACGTCGTCGCTTCTTCAACATCAGCTGACGGCGACGGTCGCCTCCGATGGAGATCCCGAGATTCAATGCCGCCGGATTCGGGACACCTTCAACCTGAAATCAGTGGCCCTCCTGACCGAGTCCCTCCTCGTCTGGGAAAAGGGGAAATCCGATCCGGGATTTCAGTTTTTCCGGATCGATGACAAGACCTATCAAGTCCTGGTCGCGTTGCAGGACCCGGCCTCGAGGACGTTCAAGATCGACATCAGGGAACAGAACAACGGCACGCAAACCAGCCTGCTTTCGACCGAAGCCGGGCTGCCGATGGATCTTTCCACGGTTTTCGGATTCCGCAACGCCCAGGGGAAACCCTATTTTCTTTCCCTGCAGATCGGGGAATGGACCCCGAGGACCGGCGGCGTTGTCGGCGGCCAGGTCGAAAAGCCGGTGGCGGCGACCGGGGAAGTCCAACCGCCCAAGATCATCAAAAGAGTGGATCCCGTATATCCCGAAGAAGCCAAAAAAGCGGGGATCGAAGGGATCGTGATTTGCGAAGCGACAGCCAATCCGGAAGGCCGGGTGGAATCCGTCAAGGTCCTCCGGTCCGTTCCCGGCTTGGACCAGGCGGCGGTGGACGCGGTCAAGCAATGGGTTTATGAGCCGATGATGATCAAGGGCAAACCGCGAGGCGTCGTGTTTACCGTAACCGTTCGCTTCAAATTGAAGGATAAGGCCGATGGCAAGTCTGAGGCGTCAAAAGGCGCTGTCGGGGGCGTCGCCGGCGGGATCGCCGGCGGAGGCGAAGCCCCGGTCCGGGCGGTGGACGAGATCCGCCCTCCGACCTTGATCAAGCGGGTGGATCCGGTTTACCCCGAAGCGGCGCACCAAGCCCGGATTCAAGGCATCGTCATTCTTGAAGCGACGACCGGCTCGGACGGCCGGGTCGTCTCCGTCAAGGTCTTGCGTTCCATTCCCGAGCTGGACCAGGCGGCGGTGGAGGCGGTCAAGCAGTGGATTTACGAGCCGATGATGATCGACGGCAAGCCGCGCGGGATCGTGTTTACCGTGACCGTCAGATTCACGCTGAAGGATTAACGCGGCGGATGGACGAGCTCCGAGCCGAATAGGCTATGGGGGATGGAGAAGACGATCAGCAGGATGACCGCCGCGGCCAGAACCCAGCCCCGGGCCGGCTTGCCTTTGCGTCCGGCCGCGAGGGCCGCCAGCCAGGCGATCATTGCGACCAGCGTTTTCGTGTCCGTCAGGTCCGAGCCTAGGGGGAACCCCGTCCAGAATGCGCCGAAAGCGTATTTCTGCATCACCGGGCCGAGGAGGAATCCTCCGATAAAAAGCGCGGCGCAGGTCAGGACGACGAGACGGCGAGGATTCTCCGTCCGGCCGAGGGCGGCCAGGCCCGCCCGGACCGAGAAAAACATGGCCAGAAACATGATCAGGATGTGCGGAATCAGGACGGCGGCCGGGACTTCGCCTTTGAATCGGATGACCGCCGGAAGGCCTCCGTTGAGAGCCGTTTCCCGGCCGTCCGCGGCTAGGATGACCCGGTAAGCGAGCTTGCCCGCAGGGAGCTGTTTGGGGAGGGCGGCGGCCAGCGCGTCTCCGGAGCGGCTCATGTCGACGCGCGTCCAGGGGTCGTCCGTTTTATGGCGGCGATATTCGAGATAACCGGATACGCCCGAAGCGACGCCTGAAATCGTGATTTCACAGTCCCGAACGGAATCGGCGCTCCGCGGGAGCCGCCAGGAGAGGGTCGTCCCGGCGATGTCGGTCTTTCCCCGGAGCGGATAGGTCGGCCCGGTCATCCGTTGATAGACGGCCGAGGCCAGGGTGACGAGAAGGGCCAGTATCCAGAGGAGCGCTTTCCGCACGGCAGCCGATCGTCCGCTCAATTCTTGATCGTCACGCTGCCGAAGACGGCCGCGCCGCGGATATACAAGGTCGCCTTGGCCTGCGCTTCAGGCGGATTGACGTGCTTGACTTCATAGCTTCCCAGGATCGGCGTTCCATTCGTCACGATCCGCCAATCGCGGGGGACGATGATATTGACTCCTCCAAAGATCGCCGTCGCTTCCAGGGTCGCCTTGCCTCCTTCGAGGCCCGCGCCCAAGAGATCGAGATCGGCTCCGCCGAACACGGCGGTCGCTTCGCCGCCTTTAAAATCCTGCGCGTCGATCCGGCGCTTGACTCCCGAAAAAACAGCGGCGATATCGATGTCGTTGGCCGTGACGGGGGGGATCGCTTCGCGCCGATGCGACCGGAGGGCCGGGCGGAGGATGAGCCAGAGCCCGAGGATGATCAGGCCGATCGGCCAGACATATTCCCAGACGTCGAAGTCGAGAAGATCGAGCTCATAGAGCTGAAAAAGCGCGCCGAAAATGATGAAAAACAGGGCTCCGGTCGCCCGGCGGAAACCGTTCCCGATCAGCATCGATACGCCGATCAGGATGAAAATCGAAGGCCACCAGGTGGCGAACAGGTGGCCGATGTCCCACCAGTCGAAGCGCCGGAACAGGATCAAAGCGCCGACGGCGATAAGGACGAGTCCCCAGAAGATTCGACCGGAAGGGTTTCGACGCGTTTCATTGGGCATGATGTCCTCCTCTGAATCCCTCGCTTGGATGGGACTATAGCACAGATCGCCCGATCCCGGAACGCCTCAAGCCCCTTCGATCAGAAGGAACGGCTTGCGGCTGAAATGGGAGTAAAGGGGCCGCAGACGGTCCCGGTCGTAGGACGTATCGATATCGACGACCTTTTTATGGCTGGTCACGACGTCGAGAGGGACGTCGTCGTACTCGCCCTTGCGCAGACAGGCCATCCGGCCTGATTTTCCCTCCAGGACGAGGTCGAAGGCGATGTTGCCGAAGGCCATGGGAATGATGAAGTCGAGGGCGTCCGGCTCGCCGCAGCGGACGAGATAGCCGAGCTTCTGGTTGAGGACGTCGACTTTCCGGCCGTTGTTGTATTTGGGCGAAAGCTCTTTGAGCCGCTGGGCGACCAGGTCGCCGATCCCGCCGAGCTTCTTGTGGCCGAACATGTCGGACTCCTGGTCGCAGAAAACCATGTCCCCGCCCTCGGGCGTCGCCCCCTCGGAGACGATGACGATCGCGTAACGGCTCGGATTTTCGTTCCGGTCCTGGGAGAGGAGCTCCGCGAGCCGCTCGAAATTGAACGGATGTTCCGGGATCAGGCAGCGATCGGCCGCGGCGGCCAGGGTCGGAAGCAGGGCGGTGAATCCGGCATACCGGCCGAACACCTCGATGACGAGGAACCGCTCGTGCGATCCGGCCGAAGTCCGCAGGGCGTGGGACATCTCGATCGTCCGGGTGACGCAGGTCGAGAATCCGATGCAGTAATCCGTCCCGGGGACGTCGTTGTCCATCGTCTTGGGGATCGCCACGACTTTGAAACCCTGCTGGTGAAGATGGACGCCGTAACTGAGCGTGTCGTCCCCGCCGATGGGGACCAGATAATCGACGCCGAGGAAATCGAGGTTTTTCAGGACGTCCGGCGTCAGGTCGTTCGTTTTTTCCGCGTACGTGTCCCGCAGGTGCGTCGGCACGGCCGACAGGGGGACGTGGCTCGGACGCGTGCGGGACGTGTGGAGGAACGTGCCGCCGGTCCGGCCGGCTTTCCGGACGAATTCCTCGGTCAGCGGGCAATAGAAGGCGGAATTGTCGGCTTCCTTGTCCCGGATCATCTCGATCAGCCCGGCCCAGCCCCTCTTGAATCCGATGACCTTGTAGCCCTCATTTAGGGCCCGGAGGGTGACCGCGCGGACGGCCGGATTCAAGCCCGGCACGTCGCCGCCTCCCGTCAAGATGCCGATGACGCCTTTTTTCGTTTTGATATTGGCCATGGTCGTTTCTCCTTATCCGCCCCGGCCGTGGTCGCGGCCGGGCGCGCCGAAATTATACGGAAACCCCCGCCGAAAATCCATGTCCGGCGCAACGGCCGGCGTTGCATTGACTTCGCTTTATCGACTTGATATATTCGCGGGCGGCCGCGGCCGTTTTCCCTTTGCGGATGCGCCGTCTCTTTCCCCGGAAATGTCGCCGGGGATCGACGCGGCCCGAGGGGGAAAGGATCCAACGAGGAGGACCTCATGCTCGACGTCTTGCAGGAAGCCCTGATGGCCGGTCGGAAGGCCGAGGTGGAAGAGCTCGTCGACCGGGCGATCGCCGAAGGCCGGCCCACCCGGGAAATTCTGAACGAAGGCTTGATCGCCGGCATGGAACGGCTCGGCGAGCTGTTCAAAAACAACGAGGTCTTCATCCCCGAAGTCCTGGTCGCCGCCCGGGCGATGAACGCCGCCCTGGTCAAGCTCGAACCTCTGCTGATCAAGGAGGGGATCGAGCCGAGGGGGTGCGTCGTCATCGGCACGGTCAAGGGCGATCTTCACGATATCGGAAAAAATCTCGTGGCCATGATGCTCAAGGGCGCCGGATTCAAGATCGTCGACCTGGGCGCGGATATCGCCCCTGATAAATTCGTGGCCGCGGCCCAAACCCACCAAGCGGACGTCGTCGCCCTGTCCGCCCTCCTGACGACGACGATGGTCCAGATGAAAACGGTGATCTCCGCCCTCCGGGAAGCGGGTTTGAACGTTCCGGTCATCGTGGGCGGGGCGCCCCTGACGGCGGAGTACGCCGCCCAGATCGGGGCGGGCGGTTATGCCGCTGACGCGGCCAGCGCCGTGGACGTCGTCCACCGGTTGAAGGGCTGACCGATCGCGCCTGTCAGATCCGGTCGGCGTAGACCGGGGCTTTGAAAAACAACGAAACCGACGTCCCGTATTCCCGACGGACGTCGAGGTGCCCTTCCAACTGTCCGGCCAGCAGGGAAATGATCTGGAAACCGAGGGATTCGCTCTGTTCCGGCTTGATCCCCTCGGCCAGGCCGATCCCGTCGTCGCGCACGGTCAGCCGGATCATGTCGTTCTCGTTTTCCCGGAGCTCGACCGTGATTTTTCCCGGCCGGTTGTTCGGAAAGGCGTGCTTGAAGGCGTTGAGGACGAGCTCGTTGACGATCAGCCCGCAGGGGACGGCGGCGTTGATGTCGAGAAACGTTTTTTCGAGGTCGAGGCGCAGGGCGATCCGCTCGCTTTCCTGGTTGAAGGCGAAGATCGACGAGGTCAGGGACTTGACGTAATCGGCGAAATCGATGCGGGTCAGGTCCTTCGTCCCGTACAGCTTTTCATGGACGAGAGCCATGGATTTGATCCGGCCCTGGCTTTCCTGGAAGGCCTCCCGGACGGCGGCGTCGGAGAACCGCGAGGACTGGAGGCGGAGCAGGCTGGAGATGACCTGCATGTTGTTTTTGACCCGGTGATGGATCTCCCGGAGAAGCACTTCCTTTTCCCGCAGCGCGGCCAGGGTCCGGGCCTCCGCGCGTTTGCGTTCGCTGATATCGCGGATGATCGCCTGGTAGTACCGGGCGCCGCCGATGTCGAGGAGGCGGAGGCTGACTTCCACGGGAAAGACCTCCCCGGTCTTCTTCTGATGGAGCGTTTCGAAGATCAAACTGCCGCTTTTTTCGGCCTCGTCCAGCTGCCTGGCAAAATCCCCGCGGGTTTGCGGCGGCCGGAGGTCAGGAATGTACAGGCGCTCCATTTCCTCCCGCGTATATCCGTAGGTCGCCAGGGCCCGGTCATTGACTTCGATTACATGATGGTTCCGGTCCGTCAGAAGGACGATATCGTTGGCGTACTTGTGCAGGTACTCGAAATGCTGGATCAGAGCCAGGCGTTCATGCTCGGTTTCGTACCGGTTCTTGAAATAGACCGCTTCACGGCGCTTGATCCAGAACAGGATCATGATCCCGAATCCGAACCACAGAACCACGATCATCCCCGAAAAGGACGAAACGCGGGCGATCAGCGGCTCGCGGATTTCATCCAGGTCTTCCTTGGCGACGAGAAGCCAGGGCGTTTCCGGGATGGGGCTGACCCAAGCCAAAACCGGCCGGCCGCGGTAGTCATGTCCTTCGACGGGGTTCGGTTTTCCCCTTATGGCCTGGGCTGCGGGGGTGTCCGACGACAGAGGAACGCGGAATTCCAGAGCCGAATCCGGCCGGTCCCGGAGATTGTTCAGATGGAGGATATCCTGGCCCTCGCGGCGGACGAGGTTGGTTTCGGCGGTGCGGCTCGGTTCAGGCCATTTTTCAAGGAGGGGATACAGAAATTCGGTCGGGTCGATCTCGAAGACGAACACGCCGACGCCGTCCGTCCGCCCGGAAGGATTCCGCCGGGGGACGGGCGCGAAAAGATCCAGATAAATATTGTCCGAAGAGGGCATCGTCCGAAAATCGGAAAGAAGGGCCCGGCTCGAGGGGATGACCAAGGAGAGATCCTGCCTGATTTGGGATCCGATCACGGGCTCGCCCGGCCCGAGGACGATTCTGATCCGCCCGGCGGCGTCGAGCAGAATGCCGCCGACGAATTTTTTCGCCGCGACGATGGAATTCATCCAGTCTTTGATCTCGGCTTCAATCTCGGGATCGGAACCGGCCGTTTCGGGATTTGTTTCGAGGTAGGGAACGATGCGTTGGCAGGATATCGGAGCCGTCGATAAGACCGCGGCGTCCCGGAGGCGCTCCTCGCGCCAGCCGGAAATGAGCTTGACCTTGAGGTCGGCCACGGCCGCCAGCTTTTCGGCGGCCGCGGTTTTGATCTGCCGATCCGTCTGGACGTAATAGCCCACGCCGGCGACGATCAGCAAAACGGTCAACAGGCAGAAAAGAACGATAGGGACGGCCAGGCGCTTCCGCGGAGCGTTCACGGACGCTATTTTAACGGTTTGAGGCTGGCCTGGCAACGGGATCCGCCGCCATGATTTGACCTGCGGAGGAGGTTGGCCTAATATTTCTTCGGCAGAAAAGCCTTGGCGGAGGATCTCATGCGTATGTCCGGATGCCTGATCGCCCTGATCGGAGGATTGATTTTACCCGCGGGGGGAGAAAACGTCTCCGGCGATTTCGTCCTGGCCGGACCCGGCCGGCCGGAGGCCCGTTTGTTCTGGATCGACCTGCAATTGGCCGATTTGACCGGAAATGTAACATTTTCTAATATTTCTTCGTTAAGTAATTGATCGGGAGGAACGACATGAAAATGAGCAAAATGTGGCTGGTTTTGATTATCGGGCTTCTGGTCCTGCCCCTGACGGCGGCCAAGGACACGGCGATCGTCAGCCGGTGGGCCGACACCCCCGTCGCGGTGGACGGGAATCCGTCCGAGTGGATGCGGGAAGAAGCCACGGCCGTGGAATCGGTGGGGACGGAGATCGCCGCCCGAAACGACGCCGGGAACCTTTATCTCCTGCTCCTTCTCCGCGATCCCAAGTTCCAGAGCACCGTCGAACAGACCGGGATCACCCTCTGGATCAATTCGGAGATGAAATCGAAGAAAGTCCACGGGATCAGGTTTCATAAAAAGACCGTGACCGCCGAGGAGCTGATTCAGAATCTCAAGGACCAGGGGCAGACCCTGACCGCGGAAAGAGAGGCGGAATTGAAGACCCGGCCTTCGTATATCCTCTTCGCCTGCGACGTCGTGAACAAGAAAGGCGCGGTTGTGCCTCATTCCGGACCGACGGGGACCGGTGCGTACCGGGTCGCCTCGGGCGAGCACATCATGGTTTACGAGTTCCGCATTCCCTTCGCCCTTCTCAATGATCCGGAAAACGACGTCAATGTCGATCCGGCCAAGCCGTTCAAGGTCGGAGCGGAGTGGGGAGGAATGACCGAGGAAGCGCGGGCGGAACGGATGGCCGAGCTTCACGGGATGGAAGGCATATCCGAACGGGGGGACATGAGCGAAGGCGGCGTGACCGGGGCCGGAGACGGCCTGCGCACCAGCCGGCCGAAGACCTACTCGTTCTGGGTGGATCTGCAGCTGGCCGCGGCCAAATAATCGGCGCCCCTAACCTTAGAATGAGACAGAGACCAGGATCGCCCCGACAAAGGCCAGAGCGACGGCGATTGTTTTCAGGGGCGTGATTTTTTCCTTGAGGACCACGGCCGCCAGAATAAAGACAAAGATCGTATTCAGCTGATTAAGGGCGGAGGCGATCGAGGCCTGTGTGTACTTGAATCCGGCCACCCAGATCACGACGGACAAATAGGCCCCGAAGATCGAGGCCGGAATCAATATTTTGTAATGGCTCCCTTTTCGGAGCGGACGGATCAGCTCCCGGCGCCGCGGATGCGCCGCCCATAAGACCAGTCCGGCCAGAGATCCGCCGGCCATCCGGAACAGGGTCGCCCAGGCGACCGAAACACCCGCGAGAAACGGTTTGGCCAGGACGATGCCTCCGGCCGTGAGGAACATCGAAACGATGCCGATGCTGACGCCCGAAAGGAGGGCCTTCCGGGAGATCCGTTCGTCCGTTTTCTTCCGGGTGATCAGGATCACGGCCATGATGATCAGGGCCACGCCGGCGATTTGAACCGGGTTCATCCGCTCGCCGAGGAAGAGGAACGACAGGCCGATGACGAAGGGGGCATAGGCGCAATCGACGATCGCGGTCAGCTCCGCGCCGAGCCGGACGAGGGCGGTGAAAAACAGCCAGTCCGAAAGGGCGATCCCCAGGACGCCGCTGAGAGCGAATATCGCGATGAGCTTCGGCGATAAGCCCGTTGCCCCACCGCCCATGAGGAGAACCGTCAAGCTGAGGAGAATGAGGGAAAAGGTGTTCTTAAACAGGTTCATCACCAGCGGATGGATCTTGTCGCCGGCGATGCGGAACAGAATCACGGAGATGGCCCAGAAGACGGCGGAGAAGAGCGACAGAAGCTCCCCGATGTGCGGAAGCCGGATGATTCCATCAACCAGCGAATTCATATAGGGGCCTTATATACCAGACTCCCTGACAAAACTCCAGTTGTGTATTGAGACGGGGTTTGATTAAATAAACGCGTCCGACTATGAATACCGAAAGGCGGGATATCCGGGATCTGAGCTTCGAAGAGCTCCGAGCCGCTCTGGCCGAAGACGGGGAGCCGGACTACCGGGCCGACCAGGTGTTCGCCTGGCTTTACCGGAAACGGGCGGCCTCGTTTGGGGAATTCACCGACCTCCCGCGCGGTTTGCGCGACCGTCTCGCGGCCCGCTTCATTCTCCGCCCCCTCGAGGCGGCGGAAACGCGGCTGTCGCGCGACGGGACCTCGAAGACGCTGTTCCGGCTGGCCGACGGATTTTTCGTCGAGACGGTCTTTATCCCGGCCGGGGGAAGGCGGACGATCTGCCTTTCCACCCAGGCGGGGTGCAAATTCGGCTGCGCCTTCTGCGCCAGCGGTCTCGGCGGCTTTCATCGCCACCTGACTCCGGCCGAAATCCTCGGCCAGGTGCTCCACCTCCGCCGGGAAATGGACGCGGACCTGACGAACCTCGTCTTCATGGGCATGGGAGAGCCGCTCGACAACTTCGACAACGTCGCCCGCGTCCTCCGCCTGCTCAACGATCCGCGGGGCTTCGGCTTCGCCGCCCGCCGGATGACGGT
>Ga0172371_10008855_pt1 | contig 13980 bp, 9 predicted proteins | sample Lak12m_FD_114543 | JGI IMG/M metagenome (GOLD analysis project Ga0172371, IMG submission 114543) | Freshwater microbial communities from Kabuno Bay, South-Kivu, Congo - kab_022012_12m | ecosystem: Environmental > Aquatic > Freshwater > Lake | place: Democratic Republic of the Congo: South-Kivu... | reverse complement strand
GGCGAGAGGGAAGGCGTGGTGGGCACGGCCATTGGCAAGGCGCGGGAGCAACTCAAAGAGTATGGCGAGCGGCCGAAGGTCCGCGCCCGCGACCTGTCGCGAACTGTGTACGGCAACCGCAGCGCGCGGGTGCAGGAGGCGTTGCGTCAGACGGCGGTGATCGAAGACAGCAAGAAGCTGATGGAGAAATTCGGTGCCAAGATCCTCGGGCCGGGGTTGCTGTTGGCCGACACGTTGTCAGGGCCGGCGGGGCATCTTTCGGTAGGCGACTACCGGGGTGCGGGGACGGCCTTGGTGAATGCCGGCGCGAGGGAAGTGGCGGCGGGCATGGGTGCCGCTGGCGCGATGTGGATGTTGGGGACGGCAGGGTTTTCGGTAGGGGGGCCGATAGGCGGGGCGGTGGGAGGCGCGGTCGGCGCGGTGGCGACGGTGATTGGCTACGACATGTACTTGTCGGAAAAGGTCAAGGGCGTGGCCGAGGGGTTGTGGGGCGAGGAAAAGGACCCGGCGTACTACCTGGAATTGGCGCGCAGCAACCGGGAGGCGTACCTGGCGGAGAAGGCGTATTACGTGAGCTTGGCGCGGGCGAACCGCGGCGAGTTGCTGGCCAACCAGCAGCGGGCGATCGAGATGATTTCGGAGAAGACCGGGTTTGTGCCCTACCGGCCCGGGCAAGCGGAACCGCCCGAGACGAGCACGCGGATCTCGGCCGCCGGCGCCCAGACGGGCCTCGATGCGGTGCCACCGGGCCGCTTGATCCCCGTGACCTGCACCGTGCGGACATGGAATTCCAAGGGCAATTACCCGATGATCCTGCACATCCGCAACAACCAGGTCGCTGCGAAGACCGGAGAGAGCCTTCCTCCGGGCACCTCTTCGGGTTCCTTCACTGGTCAGATGAGCGACGACGGCCGGGTGATGACCGGCTCTTGGCGTTTGTCGGATGGCAGTTGGTCGACCGAGAAATGGACGTTCCAGCCCGATCACCGCGTACACCTTTCCGTAACTTGGCACTGGACTAAACCAAAGCCTAGCTCCACCCACGGCACGCTCACGATCTCCTGGCACATCACGCAACAGGATTAGTGGCCTCTGCGGGGAATCGAGAACATCGCAATCTCTATATAGAGCCGGGACTTTACCCGGCAAGGAGGGTGGGAAACATGAGGTACCTGCCTCTTGCTCTTGTCGTGGCCGTGTTCGCCATGGCCGCCGGGCCAGCACGTGGACCATCGTGGCAGGAACTCAAATCGCCCGAATGCGGGTTCCGAGCCGAAATGCCCGGCGAGCCGCGAAAGCTCTCGGAAAGAGCCGAGCCGGGAATCGAAATCCGGCGGTTCTTGGTGGCCGACCCGAGCAGCGGGCTCAACTTCATCGTCTGCCATTTCCGCCTGACCGACGAGTTGCTCAAGGAGAAGTCCAGTCCCGACCAGCGCCTGGAGTTCCTCCGTGAGGGCACCCTGGCCGGGCACAAGCTCACGAGCCGGAAGCGGATCGCGACGCCCGGTGGGGCTGGCGAACAGTTGGAGATCCGAACCGCAGACGGCGGCTCGATGCTCGTTCGCCAGTTCGCGATCGGCAGATCGATTTACCAGTGCGGAGTGGGCGGACCTGCCCCGGCGGTTCAGGCCCACGCCAAGGCGGTGGATCGGTTTTTCGCTTCGTTCGCTCTTCTGGCGGGCACGTCACCGGATAACGGCACGCAGCAGACGGAAGGCCCGTTTACCTCGGCGGAGGAAGGATTCCGGGCTGCTTTCCCCGCCACGCCAAAGCGCAAGGCACGCACCTCAAAGGCGGGCCCGAGTGCGCAGTATTTGGCCACCGACCAGCAACGAAACATCGTCTACCTGGTCGATTGCGTTCGCCTTGACCCCGCAATCGTCGCCAGGTTCGGCAAACCGGAGGAAGTCTTGGACCGATTGCTGGGCGGCCTCGTCGGCGATGGGAAACTGCTCCGCCAGCGGCGGATCACACTGGGCAACTACCCGGGCCGCGGGGTGGAAATCGAAAAGTCCGACAAGCTGATCCTCGTCGCGAGGGTCTTCCTGGCCGAGGGCTGCCTGTACCAGGCCGCGGTGGGCGGGGCGGCCCAAGCAATGAAAGAGAACATCAAAAACACGCGCAACTTTCTCGATTCCTTTGCCATCGTCTCCCCCCTGGGCGAAGCCACCGATGGGCGAGGGTGGAGAGAGCTGGTTTGCACTGAGGGGGGCTTTCGGGTGTTGCTACCGGGATCGCCGCGCGGGGAGGCTAAGGTCACCAAGAAAGGCCACCCGCACTTCGAATACCATCTTACGGACTCCCAGACCAACGCTCGCTACTTGATCGACTTTGGTCCTTTGCCCGAAGAAGCCGTAGAAAAAAATGCGCCGCCAAACCAAGTGCTGGATGCCTTTCAAACCCGGCTAGTTGGCAAGGGCAAGCTCTTGGCTGAAAAGGCGATCGCCTTGGCAGCTCACCCGGGCCGCGAGCTGGAAATAGCAGGCGCCGAAGGAGGCCGCGTGCGCGCCCGACTGTACGTCATCGGGAGCCATATCTACCAGTGCCTGATCACGGTTCCAGCGAATTCGTCCGCGGTAGCCAGCAGCGATGCACAGAAGTTCCTCGATTCCTTCCTGCTGATCGCCGATTGATGCGGTGGTCCACCGAGTTTTGGCCCGTTCCGCGTTGACCCCAACTCGTGAAATGACGGCGATTTAGGGTGCGATTCAAGAAGCCTTTGGCACGCCAGTTGCACATCGGCGAGAGCATCCATGGGCAGCGGCGTAACCACGCGGCAAGGACGGCCGCTCACCGGCAGTTGGGGGGTGTCATGACCATTCGCTTCAGACTGACAACGACCGCGGTGGCGGTCATCGTCGTGGCGAATTCCCTGCTCTCGTTGATTACGCTCCTTTACCTGAGCCACGTCTGGCTGGGGGAAGTCCAGACACGCGTCCACCGGAACCTCAACTCGGCCCGGACCGCCTACGACAACTACGTCGCCCGCATCGGAGCGCTGCTGAAAGGAAAGTCGCTTGACCGCACGCTTGCCACGGCGGCAGAGCGTCGTGACCGAGCCGCGCTGGAGACGATGTTGTGCGAGCTCCGCAAGGCAGGGCGGATCGACTTCGTTGAGATCCTGGACCCGGCCGGGAAGGTGATCTGCCGGGCCGGCAACCAGCAAGCCGGGGATGATCTCGCGCGCGATCCGCTGGTGGCCCGCGCGATCCGCGAGCGGGAAACCGTGACGGGAACGATCAGCGTGTCGCGCGAGCGTCTGCTGGCCGAGGGGGGCGACCTGGCTGAGCGAGCCCGTTTTGACGTCGTGCCCACGCCGGCCGCGCGTCCCTCGCCGGATCGCGTGCGATCCGACGGGATGGTTGTCGCCGCAGCGGCGCCAGTGGTCGACTCGACGGGGCACGTGGCCGGGATCCTCTACGGAGGCGACCTGCTGAATCGCCGCTACGAAATTGTCGATGCGATCAAGCGGCAGGTGTACCCGCACGAGGTCTACCGGGGCAAAGACATCGGCACGGTAACCATCTTCCACCATGACCTGCGGATCTCGACCAACGTAAGGATGGACGACGGCTCCCGCGCGGTTGGCACCCAGATGAGTGCTTCCGTGTGCAAGGAAGTGCTGGACCGCGGCGGCACGTGGGCCGCGCCCGCCTTCGTGGTCAATGACTGGTACATTACCGGCTACGAGCCCATCCGCGATCCGAATCAGCAAATCGTCGGCGTATTGTACGTGGGCCTGCTCCAGGCCCCTTTCCTGCACGAGCGGAACGTGATCTTCGCCGTATTCCTGACGATTGTGATCGTGGCCACCTCGGCCAGTCTGCTGCTGTTGTTTGCGGCCACCGCGCTAGTGCTTCGGCCCATTCGTCGCGTGGTGGCGATGGCCCAGAGAGTGATCGACGGGGATCTCACGGCGCGGGTGGGCCTCCGTCCGCCCGGCGAGATGGGGGTGCTCTGCCGGGCCATTGACAGCATGGCCCACGCTGTGGCCGAGCGCGAGGAGTTGCTCCAGCGGGCCACGCGACAGCAGATCGGCCGGAGCGAGCAATTGGCCTCGGTGGGGCGGCTGGCGGCCGGCGTGGCCCACGAGATCAACAACCCGCTGACCGGCGTGCTCGCCTTCGCCGACCTGCTCCGCGAGAAGGAGAACATGGACGACCAGGACCGGGAGGACCTGGAACTGATCATCCGGGAGACCAAGCGGGCCCGAGAGATCGTTCGCGGACTGTTGGATTTTGCACGGGAAACACCCTCCGTCAAGGACCAGTTGAACATCAACGAGGTCATTCAGCAGACCTTGATGCTCTTGGGCAAGCGAGAGGCATTTCAAAACATTGTCATCGTCGAGGATCTTGCGGGCGGACTCCCTCCGGTCCACGGCGACAAGAACCAACTCCAGCAGGTGTTTGTGAACCTGTCGCTCAATGCCTGCGAAGCCATGCCCAACGGCGGCACGCTCTTGGTCAGCACCTCGTGCGAAGACGGCAGTGTGGTCATCAAGGTGACGGACACGGGCTGCGGTATCAACAGCGCCCACTTGGACCAGGTTTTCGAGCCTTTTTTCACGACTAAGCCCGTCGGCAAGGGGACCGGCCTGGGACTAAGCGTCAGCTACGGCATCGTTCAGCAGCACGGCGGCAGTCTCGATGTCGAGAGCGAAGAGGGGAAGGGAACGACATTCACCATCCTCCTTCCCGCAGCACCGGCCGCCGCAAGGGAGGGGCCTTCCGTATCGGGTCCGTGCGTCGACGGGGAGACGCGGAGGAACGCAGACGCGGGGAAGAAGAGATAGGCAGACGCGGAGACGGGAGCCGTGGAGAATTGTCCCTCTCCCCTTCTTCTCTCTCGGGTGGCTGCGAGCTTGAACCCTGCGCGTGGGCGTACTATGCTCTAGCAGAAGAGGCGAGCGCCGCGGGTGGTTCTCGTCTGGCGACAAGGAGGATGTTGTGTCGCGAAAGGTCCTCGTGATTGCCCATGATTCGGCGGTCGCCCTCAGCTACGAGAGGGCCCTCTGTCCGGCCGGCTACGCGGTGCATTTCTACGATCATCCGGCGGCGGGTGTGCGCGGGGCGCTGGCCGGCGGCTTCGACGTGATCCTCGTTGACCAGACCACCCCGGAGCTCGATACGCTGGAAATCCTCCGTCAGGTCAAGATGGCCAAGGTGCCAACGAAGGTGGTGATCGTCAGCCGCGATGCCACCGTGGAATCCGCCGTGGCGGCCATGAAGGAGGGGGCAGCCGACTACCTTCGGGAGCCGTGTTCGGCGGAGGATCTGCGACTGGCGGTCGATCGGTTCGCAGATTCTCCTCCGACGGATCCTTCTCCGGCCACAACGGCGGTCCCCTCGGAGTATCTTCAGGGTTTTGAAGGGATGCTCTCCCACTGCCCGGCGATGTGGGAGGCATTCGCCCTGATCCGGCGGATCGCTCCAACCGAAAGCACTGTTCTGGTGACCGGCGAAAGCGGCACGGGCAAGGAGATGGTGGCCCGGGCCATCCATCGACACAGCCGGCGCCGCGACCGCCCGCTGTTGGCATGCGATTGCACGGCCCTGGCCCCGACGCTCCTGGAAAGCGAACTGTTCGGGCACGCCAAGGGCTCGTTCTCGGGGGCGATCGCCACCAAGCAGGGGCTCTTCGAGGTCGCGCACGAGGGGACGCTCTTGCTGGACGAAGTGGCCAACCTGAGCCTGGAAACCCAGCGGAAGCTGTTGCGGGTGCTGGAGAGCCGAAAGGTCCGCAAGGTGGGCGACACGGTCGAACACGATGTGGACATCCGGCTCATCGCCACCTCGAATCGCGTCCTGGCGGAGATGGTCAAGGTGGGCGAATTCCGCGCAGACCTCTACTACCGGCTGAACGTGGTGCCGGTCTTCCTGCCGCCGCTGCGCCAGCGAGCCGGGGACGTTCCTTTGTTGGCGACGGCCTTTTTGGAGCGGTTCTCGCGTCAGATGGAGGTCGAAGTCGGCGGCTTTTCGAGCGAGGCCATGCGTCAACTGGAGGTCTATCCGTGGCCTGGCAACGTGCGCGAATTGCGGAACATCGTGGAGCGATTGTCCGTGCTCTACGGCGGATCGCGGATTGAGTCGTCGCATCTGCCGGCCGAAGTGCGGGAGGCAGAATCGGCTTGCCCCACGCAGTCGCCGCGCACGTGGGAAGAACTCAAAAGGCTCAAACGCCAAATCACCGCAGACATGGAACGCCAGTTCTTGACGGACGCTTTGGAGCGCTGCTCGCACAACATCACGCAGGCGGCCGAGAGCGTGGGCATGCAGCGGTCGAATTTCCACGCGCTGTTGCGGAGTCACGGCTTGAAGCCGGAGGCGAAGAGAGACGGGTGATGAGCTGCGGGATTGCTCTCCCCATGTCGCCCATCTTTACGACTTCCCCGCCGATCGGGTGTATGAATCTTCATGCATCGTATAGGTTCTCATACGCCTTTGGCGGCCGTTTTCCCCGGACGCCGCTGGACCCGGCCGCACTGCGTAGTCTCTTCTTCCTAACGCAATTCGCCGCGTTGTGCGGGCTTCACTAATGGCTTTCGCTGTTTCTCAGGCGGCTTGCCGGGACGGAGCCAGCCGATGGAAAGTTGGAATGCAATTGGCACGATCGTTGCTTCTGGGCGATGTGGCACTTGGGTTTGCCGGGCGAAAGGCCGCTGCGGCATCCATGGGCGGGGTCCGTTCAAGGGAGAACATGCCATGGCGGAGAGTCCCAAATTACTCGTGGTCGACGACGAGGAAGTCGTATGCCAAGCCTGCCGGCGGATTTTCTCCCGCCAAGGGTTTCAGGTCGAGGCAAACGTCGATGCCCGTGAGGGTCTAGCTTGGGCTACCGAAAGGGAGTACAAGATCATCCTCTTGGACATTAAGATGCCCAACATGGACGGCATCCAGATCTTGGAACGGCTTCGTGAAAAGAAACCCGATGTGCCGGTCCTGGTCATCACCGGCTATCCCAGCATCCCCACCGCAGCCGCGGCCATGCGCCTGGGCGCCTGCGACTACGTGACCAAGCCGTTCACGTCCGAGGAAGTCACCCGGGCCGTGCAACGCGTGCTGGCCACGCGGCAGCAAATGGATGAAGAAGGTGGGGAAGCTGCGTTGGCCGAGCAGGGTACACCAGCGTTGGGGGCATCCGGAGAAGTGCTGTTCTGGGACGAATCGTGGTTCCGCCTCGAGGCCGATGGCTCGGCCTGTGGGGGAGCCGTGCTCGGCGGGCTGCGTGGGGGGACCGGGGTTGGGATCCGGTTGCCCCGAATCGGCGAAGTGGTCTACCAGGGCCTTCCCATGGCGGGAGTCACGGTGTCCGACAAGCCCCTCTTGCTCGTCCCCTCGCCGGTGTCGGGCGTGGTCGTGGCGGTCAACGAGGCCTTGCCTCAGCATCCCGGCTGGCTGTCGAGCGATCCGTGCGGCGAAGGCTGGATCGCGTGCGTTTGCACCACACGCTATGAGGACGAACTGCAGCATTGCCGGCTCCGGCACATCCTTCTCGTCAATGCCGATCCGCGCTCTGCCGAGGAGCAGACGCAGAAGCTCACTGCGTTGGGGTGCCAAGTCCGCCGGGTCGCAGACCGCGAGGAGGTGGCGGCCGCGCTGAAGGACACCGAAGGCCATGTCGTCTTTCTGGATGCGGCTTCGCTGGGCGATGCGGGCCCCGACCTAGCCGGACTGGTCAACAGCCGAGCCTCGTCGCTGCGCATCGTGGTAGTCGCTTCGCCCGGGTCGGCCCTGGAGACCGACTATCGGAAGAAGAAGATCTTCTATTACGCCGTGGAGCCGTTTTCCGACTGCGAGATCGCCGATATCCTGGCGGCGGCCTTCCGCGTCCACGAGACTCAGCCCGTCAAGGCGGAGCGACAGAAAGGTCCTTCGGAACCGATCAGCACGATTTCGATCACCAACCGCCACGGGCACAAGGTCCAGTTGCTCGCCGCGCCGGGGCTGCTGTGGCGCAACGAGGGGTTGGGATGCCAGATCGGCCAGCGGCTGTTGGGGATGATGTTCCCGGTGGTGATCACGCCCGGTGAAGCCAACCTCTCGCCGGCGAACATCCTTAAGGCCGCCGGGAGCTGCGATCGGGTCATGGTGCTCTTGGCTCGCGACAGCGGCCTTTTGCCGGGAAGCCTCGCGCGGCACACCAAGCCCGAGTTCGCCGTGGAGCCGGGGGATGCGGCGGGGAAGGTGACCACGTTGGCCGTTCAGCCCGATGCGGTCGGCGGCATCGCCGGCCTGGATTCCCGCACGACCACGGCCTTGGCGGACCACATCGTGCGCGAGATGGCGTCGTACTGACATGAAACTCCCCCCCGAAGGCGCGCGCTGGCTGGTAGCGCTCCGTTTCTGGGCGTGTGGGGCCGTATTTCTGGCGACCACGCTTGCCTGGGCGATGGGGGTTCTCGCCAATCCGCTGCCGCTCTATGCGGTGGGGGTGGCAATGCTGGCGTACAACCTGCTGTTCAAGCTCAGCCAGCGCGATTGGGGCATTACCCACCAAGGCGTTGAGAGGAATATCCTCCTCCAGATTCTCCTCGATCTCGTCTCGCTCACGCTGCTCCTGGGTTTCGCCGATCTGCCGCGCAACCCTTTCTTGTCGTTCTACGTTTTCCACATGATCATCGCCGGAATGTACCTGCGAGGATACATGCCGTACCTGGTGTGTTCGTTGGCCACGCTCATGGTAGGGAGTGTCATGCTCCTGCAATCGCTGGGGATCCTACGCCCTCCGCCGCTGCATTTCCGTTCGGATCCGGCAGGCCAGTGGCGGGCCGACGGACTGTACCTGGCTACGGTGTTCGCCGCGCTGGCCAGCACCCTCTGGATGGCGACTTACTTCACGACGTCGATTCGCCGCTACGTGGACCGGGCCCATGCGGAGATCCGCCAGAAAGAGAAGCTGCTGGGGATCGGCCAACTCGTGGCGGGCATTGCGCACCAGATCGCCAATCCGCTGGACGGCCTGCAGAACTGCCTCCAGAGAATCGGGGAGCGCGTCAAAGATGATCCTCAGTCGAACGAGTACGTGCAGATGATGGTGGGGGCCTTGGATCGCATCGAGCGGACCGCCAAACGCGTGCAATCGTTCGCCCGGCCCCACGGCATTACGGTCCAGCCGACCGACGTCAACGCGGTCGTGGAGGGGACGTTGCAGTTCCTCGGCGCGCTGCAACACCAGGGCATTCTGGTGCGGACGGAGTTGGGCGACGTGCCGCCGGTCGAGGGCGACGCCTACACCCTCCAAGAGGTCTTGTTCAATCTCTGTACGAATGCCTTTGCCGCCATGCCCAATGGGGGCACATTGACCTTGCGCACGCGAACGCTGGGCCGCGGCGACGAAGACCCGATGGAATCCGTGGCCATCGAGGTGGCGGATACCGGCGTGGGCATTCCCCGCGTGTACCTGGAGAGGGTCTTCGAGCCCTTCTTCACGACGCGGGCCGACAGCGGCGGCACCGGGTTGGGGTTGGGTTTGTGCCGCATGTTGGTCAGCGAGATGGGGGGACGCATGGAAGTCCAGAGCGTCGTGGGGCGGGGCACGGTCTTCAGAATCTTCCTCAATCTCGCCAAGGCGCCCTCAGGCTCTATGCCATGAGAATTCTGGTCGCAGACGACGAGAAAATGAAGCGGATCACCCTGGCCCAGGACCTGGTGGCCCAAGGGCACGAGGTGGCCACTGCCGCCGACGGCGCCGAAGCGCTCCAGCAGATCCTTTCGGGGCGATTCGACGTGGTCGTCACGGATCTCAAGATGCCCAGGGTCGACGGGATCGAACTCTTGAAGCGAATCAAGCAGGACCCCCGGGCCGACACGGAGGTGATCATCATGACGGCCTACGGCAGCATTCCGCTGGCGGTGGAGGCCGGAAAGCTCGGCGCCTACGACTTCCTGACCAAGCCTTTCCGCAACGAAGACATCCTCCCGATCCTCGCCCAGATCCAGGCTGCTCGCCGGGACGCCGCTCCCCCCCAACCCGTAACGCTCGAAACGACGCTCGGGAACATCGATCAGACCGTGATCGGCCAGTCCGCCGCGATGCGGGGCGTCCGGCGGATGATCGAGATCTGCACGCGATCCGACGCCAACGTGCTCTTGTACGGCGAGACCGGCACCGGAAAAGACCTCATCGCCTCCGCCATCCACCGCAACTCCCAGCGGCGCACGTCCCCTTTCGTCAAGGTCGGCTGCACGCTCTTCCCGAGCCAACTCATCGAGAGCGAGCTCTACGGACACGAACGGGGGTCGTTTACCGGCGCGGAGCAACGCCGCGCGGGCCGCTTTGAGCTGGCCGAAGGGGGCACACTCTACCTCGACGACGTGGACGACATCCCCGCGGAGCATCAGGCCAAGCTGCTTCGCGCCATCGAGGAGAAGGTGTTCGAGCGGGTCGGCGGCACAACGCCCATCCGGGCGAACGTGCGGATCGTCGCCTCCACCAAGCGGAATCTCTTGGAGAAGGTCGCCGACGGGACGTTCCGCCAGGACCTTACTACCGCCTCGACGTGCTCCGCGTGAACATCCCTCCGCTTCGCGACCGCCGCGAAGACATCCCCCTGCTGGCCGAGCACCTCCTCAAACGAATCTCCCAGGACCAGCCGGGGCGCCTCGAAGCTTCGGCCGTCGAGGTGCTCCAGCGGCACGATTGGCCGGGCAACATCCGCGAGTTGCTCCATGTGCTGCAGCGAGCCTACCTGGTCGGCTCGGGGACGATTGGCGGACAACTCTTGATCGCCGAGATCGACGGCCTGGCGCAGAAGCAGCGGATTGCCCAGGGCCCGTTCCAGACGACCATCGAACGGACCGAGCGGGAACTCCTCGAAGGCGCTCTTGCCGCCGCCGGAGGCAACAAGAATGCCGCTGCCGCCGCCTTGGGCATGAAGCCCTCCACCTTCCGCGACAAGCTCGCCAAACACGGGCTGGGCTGAAGCCTCGGATTCCCGAGGCCCTTGCACGGATTCCCGCGAGTTCGGCCGCTCTGCGCGATGGCGATCGGCGGCCCGTTTCTGGTAAGTGGTTGACTCACAATACCTTCCGGCAATTCCATCGCGCCGAGGCCACCATGGCACGTTCGTTGCAGGGAAGGTCGTCCTCCGATGGGCATTTGAAGCGCAGGTCAGGCTTTCCTGCCTGACGAACGCATGGCCAGACCGGAGCGTGCCGGAGGAAAACGATGATTACGTCGGAAGGCCCGAAGGGTGTCGAGTTGCTCGATCAGTTGGGCAAGTCGGGCGACGGCAAGCCGCCGCTGGGGTGCATGCAGTGCGGGCTGTGTGCGGCCAGTTGCCCTCTGGGGGATGCCATGGAATTCCCCCCGCGCAAACTCATTCTCCAGGCCATCTCGGGGAACCTGGAGAAAGTCCTCCAGAGCCCGTCGCTGTGGATGTGCGTGGCCTGTTACACGTGCTCGCACCGGTGCCCGCGCGACATTGAGCTGACCGACGGGCTGTGGCCGGCGCTAAGGGATCGGGCCATGCAGCAAGGCTTCCAGCCCCCGGCCGAGCTCCAGGAGACGTTTGAGAACGTCTTCAAGTACGGCAACACGCTGGGCAAGTCGCCGCGGCAGCGCATGGATTGGGCCAAGGACCTCGACGTCCGCGTCCTGGACTTGTCGAAGGAGCCGCGCCCGGTGGATGTGCTCTGGCTGGTGGGGTGCTACCCGTCGTATTACCCGCGGAACCAGGTGGTCGCCCGGGCATTCGCGCGGATCCTCACCGAGTTGGGAATCTCCTGGGGCGTGCTGGGGACCAAGGAGAAGGCGATCGGAGAGTGCGATCGCATGTTCGGTGAAGAGGGGCTCTTCGAGACCCTCGTGGAAGAGAACCGAAAGCTGCTGGACCATCAGCGATTCCAGAAGCTGGTCGTCTTGGATCCTCACGCGTTCCGTGCCCTTCAAAATTTCTACCCGCGGTTCGGCGCCTGGTACCCCGTGGAGCATTACACCACGTTTCTCGCCGAGCGGCTGGAGCAACTGAAGCCCCTGTTGGTCAAGCCGGTGGAGGCCACGGCAACCTACCACGACAACTGTTGCGTGGGCCGGCGGTGCGGGTGCTACGACCCGCCGAGATCGCTTCTCCAGTTGATCCCCGGGCTGAAGCTGGTGGAGATGACACGTAATCGCGACAACGCGCTGTGCTGCGGCGGCGGGGGCGGCGGGATGTGGCTCGACGCCCACATCGTCGCGCACGGCGGCCGTCGGCTCTCGGACGAGAGGGTCCGCCAGGCGGCCGACACCGGCGCAACGACGCTGGCCGTCTCCTGCCCCTACGAACTCTCCCGATTCGAAGACGCGGCCAAAGTGACGGGCCTTGAGGGCCGCCTCATTGTCCGCGACATCATCGAGCTCTTGGCCGAATCGATGGACCTCGGTGAAAGGAGCAACTCATGAACATTGCCGTCGTGATCCGCCAGGTTCCCGACCTGATCGAACCGCTGGAGGTCGATTCCACCGGAATGTCGCTCGATCTCGGCTCCGCCTCGTTTATCGTCAACGAGTCGGACGACCACGCCCTGGAGCAGGCGATTCTGTTGAAGGAGGCGGGCGGGGGAACCGTGACGGTCGTGGCGCTGGATTACGGCGACGTCGACAACACGCTCTACACCGCGGCGGCCAAGGGGGTCGACCGAATCGTCAAGATCTCGCTCGACGGCGCCCCGCCGCCGCCTCACGCGGCCGCCGCCATGCTTGCCGAGGCGATCAGGCCGCTCGGAGCCGATCTGGCGCTGGTGGGCGTACAGGCCCACAACGAGTTGGAGGGAGTGCTAGCGCCGCTGCTGGCGGCCGGTTTGGGCTTGCCCTATGTGGGCGTTATCCGCGGCGTGAAGGCCGGGGCGGAGGCGGGCACAATCTCCGCGTGCAAGGAGTTCCCCGGGGCAGTCATGGCCCGACTAACGGTCAAGCTCCCGGCCGTGCTCGGAATCCTCGGGGCGGAGCAGCCGCCGCGCTATGTGCCGGTCAGCCGGATTCGTGCCGCAATGAAATCCACTCAGTTCGAGGAACAAACCGCGGCCGCCACCGGCGGCGAACCGCTGGTGGCGATCCGCAGACTCTATCCGCCAGCGCCCGCGGCGCGTGCCGAGATGCTCGCGGGCTCCGAGACCGAGGTGGCCGCACGCATCGCCGCAATCCTTCGAGAGAAAGGACTGGTGAAATGAGCGACCGAGACGTGCTCGTTCTGGCCGAAGTGCAACGCGACGCGCTGGCCGACGTCGCGATGGAACTCCTGGCCGCGGCCCGCACGGTTGCGGCGTCGACCGGCGGCGAAGTAGTGGCGCTGGTGCTCAGCCCGGACGGCGCCCGCTATGCCACGCCGCTTGCCGCGGCCGACCGGATCGTCTTGATCAACGATCCGCAGTTGGCGGCCTATGCCCCGGAGCCTTACCTGACGGCGATGGAAGAGATGATTGCCGCAGAGAAGCCGCGGGCGGTGCTGATCGGCGCCACATCGATCGGCTGGGACCTGGCCCCCATGCTTGCGGCACGGCTCAAGGCGCCGTTGGTGACCGGTTGTAGCGACATCCGGGTCGATGGCACGAGCCTCATGGTTACCGCCTCCTTCTGCGGCGGCAAGATGATGGCCGAAGTGCAAGTCGCAGGCTCGCCGGCAATTCTCATGGTGCTGCCGGGCAGTATTCGCCCGGCGACCGAAGCGGGCAAAGCCCAGGTGGAGACCCGGGCACCCTCCCGCCCGCTTTCTCCCGGCGCAGTCCGTTTCGAGGAGTTCATCCTGCCCCAGGCCGGCGATGTGGACATTACCCAACAGGAAGTCCTTGTCGCCGTGGGGCGCGGGATCCAGCAGAAGGACAACGTGGAACTCGCGGAAGAACTGGCCCGAGTATTGGGCGGCGCCGTGTGTGCCTCGCGGCCCGTCGTCGACCAGGGCTGGCTGCCGGCCACTCGCCAGGTGGGCAAATCGGGAATGACCGTCAAACCGAAGTGTTATCTCGCCTTGGGGATCAGCGGGGCGCCCGAGCACCAGGAGGG
>Ga0172371_10008850_pt1 | contig 13987 bp, 14 predicted proteins | sample Lak12m_FD_114543 | JGI IMG/M metagenome (GOLD analysis project Ga0172371, IMG submission 114543) | Freshwater microbial communities from Kabuno Bay, South-Kivu, Congo - kab_022012_12m | ecosystem: Environmental > Aquatic > Freshwater > Lake | place: Democratic Republic of the Congo: South-Kivu... | reverse complement strand
GGAATCAGAAAATGGTATTCCCCCGAAGACTTAATTGGAAAAATAATGCCCGTAATTGTGAATATGGAACCAAAAAAAATGGGTGAAGAAGAAAGTCAAGGAATGACGATAATGGTTGATGGTAATGATGGGCCTAAATTAATATTTATAGATGACAAAATTGAACTCGGAACGGTGATAAGATAAAAGACAAATAAAATATGGAAACAAAAAAAGTTGAATTTAAACTGAATCTAAATATAAGACGGTTGTTGATGTGGTTTTTAATTTTATTTTTGTTTGTACCTTATATAGTAAATTTTATTTTGGGAACGACCGGTTCAGTGGTGGAGATGCCTTTGTCTTCGGCTATTGCCGAGATTAAACAAGGAAAGGTGGAGTCGGTTGAAATAAAAGGAGAAGAATTAATTTTGTTTTATCCAAAAAATAACGAAGGGAAACAAACGGTTGGTATGTCAAGAAAAGAGGAGGGTTCCAGTTTTATGGATCAGTTACAAAAAGCGGGTGTTGATGAGAGCAAAATTAAAGTGACGGTTTCCTCTCAGGATTTTAGTAAAGCTTTTTGGAGTATTGTATCTTTGGTGTTACCAATTTTAGGTTTTGGTTTGTTGATGTTTATTTTAATGCGAAGACAGGGTGGGGGAGGAGATGTGTTTGGTATTGGAAAAAGTAAAGCAAAACTATTTTCAAAAGGGAAACAAAATGTAAAGTTTAAAGATGTTGCCGGTGTTGATGAAGCAAAAAAAGAGTTGGAAGAAGTGGTTGATTTTTTGAAAAATCCTAAAAAATATAATGATTTGGGGGCAAGAACTCCAAAAGGAGTACTATTAACCGGACCTTCAGGTGTTGGAAAAACTTTGATGGCGAGAGCGGTAGCCGGAGAGGCAGGAGTGCCTTTCTTTTCTATGGCAGGATCAGAGTTTATGGAGATGCTGGTAGGTGTTGGTGCAAGTCGGGTTAGAGATTTGTTTGACACGGCAAAAAAAGCCGCACCAGCAATAATTTTTATTGACGAAGTGGATGCTATTGGAAGAACTAGGGGAGTAGGTGGAGGAATGGGAGGACACGATGAAAGAGAACAAACTTTAAATCAAATATTGGTAGAAATGGATGGGTTTACTCAAAGTGATAATGTGATTGTAATAGCAGCGACGAATAGACCTGACGTGCTGGATCCGGCGTTGGTTCGTCCAGGTAGATTTGATAGAAGAGTAAATTTGGACTTACCCGATATTGCAGGAAGAAAATCAATAATTGAAATTCATAAAAAAGGTAAACCTTTTGCCAAAGAATTAAATTGGGATAAAGTGGCAGAGAGAACTGTAGGTTTTTCGGGGGCAGATTTGGAAAATATGTTGAATGAAGCGGCAATTTTGGCTGCAAGAGACGATAGAAAAGAAATTTGGATGGTGGATATTGAAGAGGCAGCAATGAAAGTTAAAATGGGTCCTGAAAAGAAGCGATTACAGTCTGATATTGAACGTAAAATGACTGCTTATCATGAGGCCGGACATGCTTTGGTTGGACATCTTCTTCCGGGAACAGATCCAATTCACAGACTTAGTATTGTATCGCGAGGTATGGCACTTGGATTTACAATGAGTAGGCCAAAAACCGATAAATACCAACAAACAAGAACCGAATTGAAAGATGAGATAGCTATGTCTCTTGGAGGAAGAGCGGCAGAGCAATTGGTGTTTAACGAACTTACTGCTGGAGCAGCAAGTGATATAGAAAGAGCGACAATGTTGGCCCGTAGAATGGTAGTTGATTTTGGAATGAGTAGTTTGGGACCGGTTGCAATGGGACAGATGGTGGAGATGAACAACTGGGGTTATTCTTATGGAGATACAATAAGATTGTCCGAGATTACTCAAGCAAAAGTTGATAATGAGATAAAGAGGTTGGTTGATGAAGGATTAAAGACATCTGAGCGAGTGCTAAAAAACAATAGAAAAATATTGGATAAGATTGTAACCAAACTCATGAAAATTGAGACTTTAGAACAAGAAGAATTTGAAAAAATTGTTGGAAAACCTAAAGCTATTTTTGAGATAAAAATATGAGGAAGTTGATACTTATTGACGGTAACTCGTTGTTGCATCGGGCTTATCATGCTTTTCCACCATTAAATACCGAAAAGGGTGAGCTTATTAATGCGGTTTATGGATTTTCTTCAATGTTGCTAACCATTTTGGATAAACTTGATCCAAGTCATGTTGTTGTGGCTTGGGATGTAAAAGGACCTACTTTTAGAAAAATTGAGTATAAAGAATATAAAGCCAATAGAGGTCCGACGGATGAAGGTTTGGCTAGTCAAATAATTAGAACAAAAGAAGTTGTTTCAGTATTGAACATTCCACAGTTTGGAATAGAGGGTTTTGAAGGAGACGATATTATTGGAACATTATCAAGATTGGCAACAGATGAGGAGAAAGAAGAAGATGTTCAGGTGGTGATTGTCACTGCCGATAGAGATGCACTTCAATTAATTAAAGGTAAACAAATTGTGGTTTATTTGCCTTTACAAAATAGGGCTTCGCAAGCAGTTGTTTTTGATGAAACAAAGGTTGAGGAAAGTTATGGATTTAAACCGAAATATATCGTTGATTTAAAGAGTTTAATGGGAGATTCTTCAGATAATATTCCCGGTGTAAAAGGAATTGGAAAAATAACTGCGACAAAATTGATTTTGAGTTTTGGTAGTTTGGAAGGGGTATATAAAAATATTAATAGCGAAAAAATCAGTAATAAAATTAGAGAAATGTTGATTGTCGGAAAAGATATGGCGTTACAAAGTTATAAATTAGCTGAGATAAATAAAGAAGCTCCTTTAAAAATTAATTGGGAAGACTGTTTGTTGACTAATTATGATAAAACAAAAGCAGTGGAGTTGTTTAAAGAATTAAATTTTAATAGTTTGCTTGCGAGATTACCAAAAGATTCTTGGGAAAAAGAAACAGAAGAAATATTTCTATGAAAATTGCTTTAGTTCATGACTATATAAAGGAATACGGAGGAGCCGAAAGAGTATTGCGAGTATTGGCAGATATGTATCCTAATGCACCAATATATACAGCATTTAGGGTTAAAGGTTCAAATGCGGATAACATGTTTTCCGATAGAAAAGTTATTGAAAGCAAATACGGATGGTTGATTAAAAGAGGTAATTTATATAGTCCATTGAGATTTCTGGTTCCTTTGATTTGGGAATCCTTGGATTTATCAGACTTTGATTTGGTAATTACTTCTTGTTCTTCATATTTTGCGCGTGGTTTTAAGGTGAATCCAAAAACAATTGTGGTGGCATATTGTCATACTCCTCCAAGATTTTTGTACGGAATTGAGACAAGTATCAATCTTATGAAGTACCGGATTGTGAGAATTTATGCAACAGTTGTAAATCATTATTTACGAATTTTTGATTTATGGTCATCCGAAAGAGTAGATAAATGGATAGTAAATTCAATAAACGTACAGCAAAGAGTGAAGAAATACTATAGACGAGAGGCAGAAGTTGTTTATCCCCCTATTGAAGTGGAGAGGTTGGAGAAAATTAGTGTTGGTGTAAAAAAGGAAAATTATTTTTTGATAGTATCTAGATTGGTAGGAGCAAAAGGAATTTTGGAAGCCGCAAGGGCAGCGGAACATTTGGGTTTTCCTCTTAAAATTGTTGGAGAAGCAGTTGGTTTTTCGCAAGTGGAAAAAGAATTAAAGAATATCAAAAATGTTGAATTGTTGGGATCTGTTAATGATGTTGAGAAATGGAAGCTTTTTGCTCATGCTAAAGGATTTATTGCATTAGCAAAAGAGGAAGATTTTGGAATGACGGTAGTTGAAGCCATGGCAGCCGGAACACCAGTAATAGCTTATAAAGGTGGAGGATTTTTGGAAACGGTTGTTGATGGAGAAACCGGAATTTTTGTTCAAAGCACAAAAGAACCAGCTTTAGAGGCGGCAATTAAACGCTTTAATAAAATAAATTGGGATAAAGATAAGATAATAAAAAGAGCAAGGTTGTTTTCTAAAGAAAGGTTTGTTCGCAATATAAGAAACATAATAACCAAGACAAATGCCCGAATTGCCTGAGGTGGAAACTGTTAGACGCCAGCTGAATCAAGTACTGGTAGGAAAAAAAATTGGAAGAATTCTGATTCTAAAGGAAAAAAGTTTTTTGGGTGATGAAAATGATTTGATTGGTGGTCAAATAGAAAAAGTTGCAAGAAAAGCAAAGGTAATAGAAATATATTTTTTAGGTCTAAAACAGATACTAATTGTTCATCTAAAAATGACAGGACAGCTGGTTTTTGTTGATGGAAAACAAAAAGTTGTGGGAGGACATCCGACAAAAGATTGGGTAGCAAATTTACCAAGTAAACACACCAGAGTGGTAATATATTTTTCTGATGGAGGAAAGCTTTTTTTTAACGATATGAGAATATTTGGATGGATGAAAGTTGTGGAAAAGGAAAAGTATAAAAAAGAAATGCGTTGGGATGTTCCCGATGTGACAGACAGAAGATTTACTTTTAAATTTTTTTCAAATTTGATAAATAAAACGAACAAACTGATTAAGCAAGTGATTATGGACCAGGAGAAGATAGGAGGAATAGGGAATATCTATGCTAACGATGCTCTTTTTTTGGCAGGGGTAATGCCGAACAGAAGAGCGAATAGTTTGTCAAAAAATGAAACAAAAAAATTATATGATTCCATAAAAATAATAATTGATAAGGGTATTAAATTGAACGGTGCAAGTGTAACAAATTATGTTGATATCAAAGGAATGGGAGGAAGTTATCAAGATCATTTTTTGGTATATAAAAAAGATGGCGATAAATGTTGTGTATGTGGAAGCAAGATAAACAAAATGAAGTTGGGAGGGCGAGGAACTTATTTCTGTAGTAATTGTCAAAATTAGCTTTGGAGTAGCTTCCAGTGTAAAATCTAGAGGTGGGACTTTCAAGTATTACTTTGTCTGATTTTAGAAACTATAAAAATAGAGTGTTTGATTTTTCAAACGGGGTGACTGTTGTAGCCGGTGAAAACGCAAAAGGAAAAACCAATCTGCTTGAAGCAATATATTTGTTGGGTGTTGGAGAAAGTTTTCGTGCAAAAAGGACAGAAGAAATGGTTCGTTTTGAACAAGAATTGGGTAGGGTATCCGGTGAAGTACCTTTAGTAAAAAAAGATAGCATTAATTTACAAGTTTTGGTAAATGGTGGTGTGGTAATGGGGAAAGCGGTAAATAAAAGAAAATATTTGATTGATGGAGTATCAAAAAGACGAAAGGATATTTTGGGAATATTACCATTAGTGTTATTTAGACCGGAAGATATTGAACTTGTAAGTGGATCTCCTGAGGTAAGAAGGAAGTTTTTAGATAGATTGATGATTCAGGTTGATAAAGAATATGAACACAGTTTTAGTACTTACGAACAGGCACTTCGTAGAAGAAATAAGATATTGGATGCTGTCAGAGATGGAACGGCAAGTAGATATTCTTTAACATTTTGGGATGGTTTGCTGATCAAACACGGACAAATAATACAAGATAAAAGGCGCGATTTGGTTGAGTATATTAATAGATTGTTTGAAAAAAGTGATTTGTTTAAAAAATTAAAAATTGTTTATGATTTGAGTATCATAAGCGAGTCTAGGATTGCACAGTATGCTGAAGCTGAGGTAGCCGTGGGATATACTCTTGTCGGTCCGCATAAAGATGACATGATAATAAAAGAAGGAACACGAGACTTATCAATTTATGGATCAAGAGGAGAACAAAGAATGGCGGTTTTGGCATTAAAAATGGGTGAGATATATTATTTGGAAGAAAAAGGAAAAAAGAAAGCGACTTTGCTTTTGGATGATATTTTTTCCGAGCTTGATGAAGAACATAAACAAGAAGTGCTCAGAGTTATGGCGGGGAGACAAGTAATCGTGACGACCGCCGACAAAAAAGATTTAGATATGTTTAAAAAAGCGGAAATAATTAACCTTGATTAAGAACCTAATTTTTTCTTTACTTTTGCCATCTGCAAGGCAACAACAACTGTAATGGCAGTAATGAAAATGGCATAGATAAACAACGAAATTACACCTGAGCCTTTTGCAAGATAAGGTTTGATATAAATATTAATATATTCCGTGATGGCTTCATTCCAAGCGAGTGCAGCTACCAAACCAAGAGCTGAGGAAAAGAGAGTGAGGGTTTGAATGGCGATTTCTTGTGATAACTTGGTGGCGGGTTTTTTGAGCTTATGTTTCATATATTAAGTTTATCACTTGTATAATTTATTTTATGGGTATGAAGAAATTTGACGCAACAACTTTTTCTAAATGTAAGACCTTTTTGGATGTGAGCGATAAGTATTCAACAGGTCAAATAACAATAATTGGAGGAAGCGATTTATTTCATGGGGCTCCGATACTGGCCCTGAGAGCAGTATCAAGGATGGTGAGTATGACTTATTTTTCTACTCCAGTTGAGGATAGAATGGTGGCAGAAAGAATCAAGTCGGAAATTTCAAGTTTTGTTTGGGTTAATAGAAATGATTTAGACAACTATGTTATGAAGTCCGATGTAGTATTAATTGGACCGGGATTGATGAGAAGCCACGTCAAAGAACAAAGTTTTGTCTGCGATTCAGAAGGTGAGGAAACAAAAAAGTTAAGTTTATTGTTGTTTAAAAAATTTCCTAATAAAAAATGGGTGGTGGATGGAGGAACATTGCAAGTTGTTAAAGTGAATGACCTTCCCAAGGGGGCGGTAGTAACACCAAATAAAAAAGAATTTGAAATGATGTTTGGAGAAAAACAAGAAGATGATTATATAAAAAGAGGTGAACAAGTCTTTAATTTATCAAAGAAATACGAATTGATTATTTTAACAAAGGATTCTGTTTCGGTTGCCAGTGATGGGAAAGAAATATGGATAATTGAAGGAGGAAATGAGGGTTTGGTTAAAGGTGGAGTGGGAGATGTAATAGCTGGTTTGATAACGGGATTGATGGCAAAAAATGATGCTTTATTTTCGGTGTGTGCGGCCTCTTATTTGGTTAAGAGAGCTGCCGAGAGTCTTGCTTTAGAAAGAGGCTTCATGTTTAATGCGGACGACTTGGTTGATAAAGTGCCAAAAATTTTTAAAAAATTAACGTCATAGTTGAGATTTTCCGCAAATGATGCGATAATAAGTTTATGTTTAGTCCCCGTTATGTGATTACCAATAAGATATTAAATAGTATTGTTGAGCTTGAAAAAGCGGTAACTATTGTAGAGTTGGCACAAGTCCAAACAGATTGGGAAATAAAATTAAAATTGGAGTGTTTATCAAGGAGAGCATACAGTACGCTTCATTATTTTGGAACTATGCTTGATGTTGATGATATATCAAAAATTATTAAAGACGATCCGGGAAGAGACGATAAACCTACTCAGGTGGCATTGAGAATCGGGGTAGTGGCAAAAGAGAAAGACGTTCAAAGGGCAATTAATTGGTTGAATGCAAGTCGTTTGATCAGCCAAACCGCTTATTTGTCAAAGAAATTTAAACAAGAGTCTTTTGGGGAGAAAGATTTAACGACAATTAATAAACTATTAGGCGAACGAATTTTAAACACCGAAATGTTGGGGGAATATAGAAATAAAACGACAGTTGAAAATCCGGAAATAAAAGCACCATTACCGATTGAAGTTAAATATCAAATGGAGGATATGTTTTCATGGTTTAAGAGCTTATCAAAATCCGAAATACACCCAGTTATAAAGGCCGGAATTATACTTTTTGAAATAATGAGAGTACGTCCTTTTGAAGATAATAGTTTTTGTACAGGATTGTTATTTACGAGTTTGATTATGGACAGCGAAGGCTATGGAATGAAAGGAATGTGGGTATTTGAGGAAGATTTGTTAAAAAATAAACCCAGATTAGCGGAAATTATTGGAATAGCGGTCGATAACGGAGATTTAACCGGTTGGCTTGAATTTTTGACGAAAATGTTTTCGGAATCAGCAGAGAAAACAAGAATTAAAATAATGAATTTGGTTGGAGATAGACCAATTTTTAAGTCTGATGGAGGAAAGATAATTTCTCTTTCCGAAAGACAAATCACGATTATGGAGGAAATGACGATTCAAGGAGAAATGACGATTAAGGAAATTAGAGGAATATTGCCAATGGTTTCCGATGATACAATTTTGCGAGATTTAAAAGATTTAATGTTAAAAAGATTGTTGCGAAAAAAAGGAAAAACAAAAGGCGCGGTTTATGTTTTAGGGAAAATAAAGGGATTTAGGTAGGTTACAATGTGAATATGTTATTCAAAGAGTTTGCACAGTATTTAGAAAAATTAGAAAAAATTTCATCAAGGCTCGAAATAACCGATGTGTTATCGGAGATGATTAGGAAGATGAATCCACAAGAAACCAGTAAAGGAATTTATTTAGTTCTTGGGCAGCTCGGTCCCGACTTTGCAAATCAAGAATTTGGCATGGCGGTTAAAATGATGATTAGAGCAATCGCCATAGGAACTGGAGAATTAATAGAAGAAGTAACAAAAAAATTTAAGCAAAAAGGAGATTTGGGAATGTTATTGGAAGAATTGTCGTTTAGTGGAGAAAAATATAAAAATCATAGTTTGAGTGAGATATATGATTATTTACTGGCGATTGCCAAAGATAATGGTTTTGGAAGTCAGGACAGAAAAGTAAATAAATTGTCCGAAATATTATTGGAAGTAAATTCATTAGAAAGAAAATATATTTCAAGAATGGTGGTGGGAAAATTGCGACTTGGATTTTCTGCAAAAACGATTTTTGATGCGCTATCTAAGATTGAAAGCGGAAACAAAACACTTAGAAAAGAAATTGATTCTGTTTTTCAAATATATCCGGACCCAGGTTTGATAACTAGAGTTGTAAAAGAAAAAGGGATGGCAGGGCTTGCAGAAATTAAAGTTAAGGTTGGTGTTCCTGTTGTTCCCGCTTTATGTCAACGACTTAATGAATATGACGAAATCGTTGAAAAAATGAAAGATCTGGTGGTGGAAAGAAAATATGATGGAACTCGTTTACAAATTCACTTTAATAGATTAAAGAATGAGGTTAAAACATATACACGTAATTTGGAAGAAAACACCTGGATGTTTCCTGAACTTTTGGAAATGGGTAAATGGGTAAATGGAGATCAAATTATCTTTGATTGCGAAGCAGCAGGTTATGAAAGAAAAACGGGAAAAGTTTTACCTTTTCAAATAACTATGACAAGAAAAAGAAAGCATAATATTGCAAATGCGGCCGAAAGTGTTCCAATGAGATTTTTTATCTTTGATATTTTAACTAAAGATGGAGAGAGTTTAATAGAAAAACCATATTTTGAAAGAAGAAAGATTTTGGCAAAATCAATTAAAAATAATGAAGTAATGATCGTTGATGAGTATGTGAGAACCAATAACGCCAATGAAATTAAAAGGCTTCACGAGAAATATTTAAACGAAGGTTTTGAAGGTGCGGTTCTTAAGATGTGGAATGGTAAATATTTACCAGGAAGACAAGGATGGAACTGGGTGAAAATTAAAGAGATTGAAGGAAATTCGGGAAAATTGTCGGACACTTTGGATTTAGTGGTTTTGGGATATTATTTCGGAAAAGGAAAAAGAGCAGTTTTTGGAATGGGAGCATTTTTAGTTGGTTTGAAAAAGAACGAGAATTGGGTGAGTTTGGCAAAGATCGGAACCGGACTTACCGATAATGAGTTTAAAGGATTAAGAAAGAAACTTGAAAAACTTACAATAAAAGAGAAACCGAAAAATTATCTTGTTGAAGGAACATTGTTGGCAGATGTTTGGGTTGAGCCTAAAGTGGTTGTGGAGGTTGCTGCCGATGAGATAACAAAAAGTAATGTTCATGCAGCCGGAATCGCATTAAGATTTCCAAGATTGATTAGATTTAGGGAAGATAAAGGAATAGCCCAAGCAACAACCTGGAAAGAAGTAGAAGAAATCACCAAACTTTCTAAAGTATAAGGTATGATTTAGAAATGGAATTTATAAAATATATTATTGATCTTTTTTTACACATAGACAAAAATTTGGTTTTGGTGATTGCAAAATACGGAACTTTAACCTATGGACTATTATTTTTTGTGATTTTTATGGAGACGGGATTGGTGGTGACACCGTTTCTTCCGGGTGATTCATTGCTTTTTGCAGCAGGAGCTTTGGCAGCGATGGGTTCTTTTAATATTGTTTTGCTTTGGGTTTTGATGGCAGTTGCGGCAGTAATAGGTGACACTGTTAATTATTGGATAGGACATAAATTAGGAAGAGAAGTGTTTGACGGGAGAAGTCGTTTTTTTAAAAAAGCCTATTTGGATGAAGCGGAAGAATTTTATGCAAAACATGGTGGGGCGGCAATTTTCCTGGGACGATTTGTGCCGATTGTCCGAACCTTTGTGCCTTTTGTTGCCGGAGTTAGTGAGATGAGTTATGGCCATTTTATTACTTATAACGTGATTGGAGGACTGACTTGGGTAAGTGCTTTTTTGTTGGGGGGTTATTGGTTTGGAAATATACCTTTCGTTAAGGAAAACTTTCATTATGTGGTAGTGGCGATTGTGTTGATTTCTATAGTGCCAATTGTATGGACGGCAGTTAAAAAAAGAAAATAGTTGGGTGTTAAAATGATTTATGGTGTTGAATATTTTAATGGGATTGCTATTGTTGATATTGATTGTTTTGTCTTCGGGGGTAGTGGTAGATGTTTTGGAAAGGTTTGTTTTTCAATTGCCAATTAAGAAAAAGGCGATCACTTCAATATTGATTGGTTTTTCTTTAGCTTTACCGGAATTATTTGTTGGGATTGCCTCGGCTTTAGACGGAAAACCGCAAATTGCTTTGGGAAATGTAGTCGGTGCAAATATGGCAAATTTGAGTTTGATAATTGGTGGTTTGGCAATGATTGCAGGAGTGGTACCTGTCTTGGGAGAGTATTTGGAGAAGGATCTTTGGCTTAGCATAGGTTTGGCACTAATGCCATTTATTCTTCTTTTTGACGGATCAATTTCTCGTTTTGACGGAGGGTTGTTGATTGTTTTATATTTTATTTATTCATTTTTTCTTGCAAACGATAAAGCGGTGGTAAAACAAATAAAAAGTAAAATTTCTCTTGTTGAAAAAGGAGGATTGCCGGTAGTGTTGGGTTTGGGAGTATTTATAATGGCTGTTTGTTCTTGGCAGCTTGTTCAGATTGTTATAAGAGTTGCGGCAGCTTGGGGTGTAAGCTGGTTTTGGATTGGTTTATTGTTGATTTCCTTTGGTACAACTTTGCCCGAGTTAATTTTGTTGTTGTTTTCTAGGAAGAAAAGCAAGGTTAGTTTGGTACTTCCCGATTTACTATCAAGTGTGGTAATGAACTCAACAATGATACTGGGAATTGTGGCGATGATTACACCGATTAAAATGGCCGAATCAATACAACGAGGATTATCGGGAATGTTTTTGGTAATAATACTGGGGCTTTTTTGGCTTTTTACAAAATCAAAGCGAAAACTTGAAAAATGGGAAGGATTAGTGCTTATTGGAATCTATTTAATGTTTATCGGTTTGCAGTTTTTGTTTGCGTGAAACCTAACGATCGTTTTCTTCCAAACTTAGTAAGGCTTTAATACGATTGGAAATTTTCTTTTTGGATTTTTTCTCAATAAATACTGCTTGAAGATTTTTTAAAAATTCCGGAGTTGGTTTAGCTTTGCTAGGATATTCTCCACCCATGGGATATTCTTTTTCCTGATCTACCTTTTGATTTGTCATGTATTTTAGATTCAGAACGGCATATTTTTGAATGAGTTTTAGAGTACCTATTTTACGAAAACGTCTTAGAGAATAAACATAACGAGGTTCGTGAATAATAGAAAAGGAAAAACCCTTACGGTAGCCTTGTCTTATGAATTCGGTGTCTTCGGCAAAACCAACTTTGGGATTAAAACCACCAATCTTGCTAAAAATATTACGACGACATCCAATCATTGCTCCGAGAGCTCCCGGATTACCAAGAAGATAACCGGTTTCGGCAAGAAGGTTTAAATAAGTTGCTACTGCTTTATCAGAGCTTTTATTGGAGTCTGGAAGACACCAGGTTGTGAACATATCAGTTGGTTTGACAGTTTGGTTGTATTTAATTCCTTCCAAAAAATGTTTTGGGAGGCGATTGTCGGCGTCATTAAAAAGCAGATAGACGCCCTTTCCTGCTTCACCACCCATGTTTCTTTGGACGGAAACATTTCTTATTTTGCTTGAAAGAATTTTTAGAGAAGGAAGCTTTGCTTTATATTCTTTGGCTTTTTCCACTGTTTTATCTTTTGATTGACCGTCAACAACAATGACCTCAAAACCCTGAAAAGTTTGATTTGAAAGATCTTTTAAAAGAAACGGAAGAGATTTTTCTTCGTTTAGACAAGGGATAACAATGGAAAAAAATGGTTCTTTGGTCATAGCTGATAGAATTATAGTATGTATTTAATTGTAGGATTGGGCAACCCAGGTATTGAGTATAAAAAGACAAGACACAATGTGGGGTTTATGTTTATTGATAAATTGGCAGGCAAAGAAAATTTTTCTTTTGATAAGAAACGTGAGATAGAAGTTTTGACGATGAAAAATGTTGTGTTAGCAAAACCTCAAACTTTTATGAATGATTCCGGAAGAGCAATACGAAAATTAATTGATTATTATAAATGGAGTGTTGAAAATTTGGTTGTGATTCACGACGATTTGGATATTGCTTTTGGCGAGTATAAAATTCAGAGAGAGAAAGGGCCTAAGATACATAACGGAATAAAGTCTGTAGAGCGAACTTTGGGAAGAAATGATTTTTGGAGAGTTCGTATTGGAATTGATAATAGACAACCAAATGTCAGCTACGGAACCGGTGCAGATTATGTGCTTTCAAATATGTCAAAAGATGAATTAAACGAGTTGAATAATGTTATTGAGGAATCATTAAAAGAGTTGACTGAAATACTGGGCATTGATATCAAATAATATTTAGTCCGATTATCAGGTTAAAATATCAATAATGGACAAAGTAGGGTTTAAACCAATGATAAATATTTTGGATAAGTACGACCTGGAAGAGACAAAACAAAGGCGGATAAGTAGAGAATTTCAGGATTATGCATATCGGCTCGCTGTGGAACTTGAGGATACTGCCCATACAGCGATATATATGAAACTAGCCAAAAATACTCCAAGACCGGTAATAGAACAAGCAAGACTTTTTGTGTTGGGGGCAAACAACCCCAAGAGTAAAGCAAGATTATTTATGTGGAAATTAAAACAGATTAGAGAGGAAAAAATTGATAAGATGGAGGAGTGAGAGTTTTGCTTTTTCAAAAAATTTTTAAAGAGACGATTTGGGGAAAGGTAGCCATGATGATTGCTGTGATTTTCTTTTTGTATTTGGGAGATGCCATCATTAGTGACTGGGTGCCGGTGTATATGCAGTACACATTGGGTGGTTCTTTGATGATGGGTCTTTTGATGTCTTTTTCTTCACTTATTGGTTTACTTGCCGATTTAATTTTTCCTCAGTTGTTTCGTAAGGTAGCTGAGAGAAGAATGGTAATGTTGGCGATTTCTTCGGTGTTGATGACTGCGGGAGTATTTTTGTGGACGACTCATTTCCCTTTGGTGGCGCTATTTTTATTGGGAATGGGGATTTGGGGTTTATATTATGAATTTTTAAATTTTGGATTAGCTACTTTTGTGGCAAAAAACGCTCCGGTAACTGCAAGATCGGGAGTATGGTCCATAATTGGAGTGGCAGGAAGTATAGCTTATTGTTTGGGACCGTTAATTGGCAATATGCTTTTGGTTTGGAAAGGAAATTTAGCAATTATTTTTGTTTATGCAGGAATGGCTCTAGTTAGTTATACTGTCTGGCTGGTTATTGGAGTGAGAAAGAGTAAAGAGGTGTTGGAAGAAAAGGAAGT
>Ga0172371_10008846_pt1 | contig 13989 bp, 7 predicted proteins | sample Lak12m_FD_114543 | JGI IMG/M metagenome (GOLD analysis project Ga0172371, IMG submission 114543) | Freshwater microbial communities from Kabuno Bay, South-Kivu, Congo - kab_022012_12m | ecosystem: Environmental > Aquatic > Freshwater > Lake | place: Democratic Republic of the Congo: South-Kivu... | reverse complement strand
TGCCTTGCGACCGCCGAGAGGTGGATGGTTGAACTCGAATGTTGGTTTTTCAGCCGGGAGGGCTGCCATGTATTGTCAGCGCGGGATTCTTGCACTTGGCTTGTTGCTGGCGGGTTGCACGTCGTCCGGAGTCGTGGAGAAGGATTCGGGAATCGACGCGGCAGCGGAGCTTGCGTCGGACGCGGCGGCGGAGGATCTCGGCGAATTGTGGGCGGACTCTACGGACGCGGTGAACGAAACGACCGGAGGGGACGATGGTGCCATCGACGGGGGGGCGGACGTTCCGGAAACAGGGGCGGACGGATCCGACCTGGGGGAGAGCCCGGATGCGCTGGACCTGTACGAGACAGAGGCCGGTTGCTTGCCGGGGGAAGGCGTCCCGGAGCTGTGCAACGGCTTGGACGACGACTGCGACGGCCTTGTGGACGAGCTTGCCGACGAGGACGGGACCCCGACAGGGCTCTGCGATGACGGCGACCAATGCACGCAGGACTACTGCGGCGGGCTGGAAGGGTGCGGGCACGAGGCGTTGGACGCTACCGAGTGCTCGGACGGGGATACATGCACCGCTGAAGACCACTGCCAGGCCGGAGCCTGCCTCGGCACGCCGATCATCTGTGATGACGACAACATCTGCACCGCGGACTCGTGCAAGGATGGGGAGTGCGCATTCGTGGCCGTCTTCGCACCATGCGACGACGCTGACCCTTGCACGCTGGGCGACGTGTGCAAAGAAGGGTCATGCGGCGGCGTGCCCCTGTCTTGCGCCTGCTTCGTTGACGAGGACTGTGCACCGCTTGGCGTCAGCGACCTCTGTGACGGAAAGCTCGTGTGCGACAAGGACACGCTGCCCTACAAGTGCGTGGTTGATCCAACTACGGTAGTGATCTGTCCTGAGCCGGGCGGAGTCGATGCCCCGTGCCTGGCTTCGTCCTGCGCACCCGAGACCGGCGAGTGCGGCTTCCTGGCCGTTCACGAGGGACTCGCGTGCGACGATGGCGACCCGTGTACGATCGGAGACTCGTGCGTTGCCGGCGAGTGCGTGCCGGATGTCGCGCTCAATTGCGTTGACCCGAACCCGTGTACCGACGATTCGTGCGATCCCGCGGTCGGGTGCTCCTACACCTTCAACAAGGCACCTTGCTTTGACATGGACGTTTGTACTGCGCCGGACTTGTGCGCCCAAGGCGTGTGTGTGTCCGGTGCCGTGGTTTCGTGCGATGACGGGAACGCGTGCACGGATGATTCGTGCAACCCGGCGCTCGGGTGCCAACATGCAGCGTTGGACGGGACACCGTGCACGGACGGCAACGCGTGCACCGAAGGCGACAAGTGCACACAGGGCGTTTGCCAAAGCGGCCTTCTCGCCAAGTGTGACGACGGAAAGGTCTGCACTACGGACTCATGCGACCCTGTGGCGGGTTGCGTCTACTCGCTCAACGCCGCACCTTGCGACGACGGGAACGCGTGCACCTTTGGGGATCACTGCAATGTCGGCGAGTGCATCAGTACGTCGGCGTTGACTTGCGATGATACGAACCCGTGCACGCTGGACTCGTGCAATCCTGCTGCAGGTTGCGAGTTCCTGCCCGGTCTCGGGAATTGCGACGACGGAAACCCGTGCACGTCGGACGACTCCTGCTCCGGCGGTCTCTGCAAGGGCTCGGCACTGGTGGACTGCGACGACGGCAACGCCTGCACCGAGGATTCGTGTACCCTGGCCGGCGGGTGCACCTACGACGCGCTTACCGGCCCCGCTTGCGACGACGGAGATGATCTCACGGTGGAAGACTCGTGTGTGCAGGGCCTGTGCGCGGGTAAGCCGGACTCTGACCACGACGGCGTCAGCGATGATGCGGACAAGTGCCCGGGAGACGACGCGCTGGACGGCGACACGGACGGCGTTCCCGATGCGTGCGAGGTGCAGTGGGCCGGCGAAGCTGCACCTCCGCACAAGAGCACGGTGCTGAAGGGCAACGGCGTCGCGGTGACGCTGGCCGTGTACAAGACGGGCGTGACCAATGCCGATGGACAGGGAGCCGGAATCGAGGCCGTCCTGCGCTACCGGAAGCTCTCCAGCCCAAGCTTCACCGATGTCGTCATGGTCTACGATGGCGACGCCGGAATGCGGGACGTGTATTCATGTGCGCTGCCTGCGAGCGCGTTCGCGAATGGCGTTCCGATCCTGGTTGACTTCGTCGTCACTGACTTCACCGCGGGGCCGGGCTCCGGCTTCGCATACAACAATGGTGCGATCAAGGACGTGGAGGGCAACGAGGCGCCGTTGCTGTACTACGTGTTGTCCGGAGCTTGCGGCAACGCCAAGGTCGAAGCCACGGAGGAATGCGATGACGGGAACCTGACCAGCGGGGACGGGTGCTCAAAGACCTGCTCCGTCGAGTGCGCAAAGTGCCTCTACGTCTCGCCCGAGGGAGACGACGCCGCCTCCGGTCTGAAAGATGCACCGCTGAAGACAGTGCAGAAGGCGGTGGACAAGGCGTCCGCCGGATGGACGATCCACGTGGCGCCGGGAATTTACCCCGGCAAGGTCACGCTGAAGGCGGACATCACGCTCAAAGGCGCTGATCGCAATCGTGTGATCCTGCACGGCGGGAACGACAACGCGCTGGAAGGCGGATCGGCCACCGGGTTCGGCACGACGATAGAGAACGTGACGATCACGAACAACACCTGGGGATACAACTCGTGCACATACTTCGGGCAGAACATCTCTCCGCTGCTGCGCAACTGCAGGCTGGGGCCGTGCGGCGGGGACGGGCTGGTAGGATGGCGCTCGTCGCCCAGGCTTTACAACAGCGTCGTCTCCGGGTGCGATCGGGGTGCGACGTTCATCTACCAGCACGGTTCCGGGACTTGCGGCGGCGGTGCAGGGACGCCAGCGGAGATCCGCAACAACACGTTCGTGGGAAACCAGACCGGCGTCATGGCGTCCGCTGCTTACTGCAGCCCGATCGTGGAGAACAACATCTTCGCGAGCAACAAGTGGGGGCTGTACGAAGACTCGGACAAGTCCTGCGGCTGGTTCCAGATCCAGAACTCGTACAACCTGTATTTCGGCAATGAGGCGAACTACAAGGCGTCAGCAAAGGCCGGGGCCGCAGAGATGAACGGGGACCCATTGTTTGTCGGTGGGGCCGATTACCACCTGACGGAAGGCTCGCCTGCGATCGATGCCGGCAAGCCCGGCACGCTCGACCCGGATGGCACCGCTGCCGATTTGGGGTACGTGGGCGGGCCCGCAGGCATCACGATTCCATCGCTGTTTGCCGGATTCGACTTCGCTGCCCCCCTTGGCGACAACGTCACCATCCCCGCTCTCTCCGAGCACGCGAATGGGATGACGCCGTTCTACAAGTGGGAAGCGAAGGCATACAACCCCGCCGTGGTCGTGTTGTCGCCCAACGAGTCATCGGCCGCGTTGGCGACCACGTTCGACGGGCTGGTGCCGGGTGTCTACACGTTCGAAGTCTCGGTCATCTACGGCAACCAGTGGAGCGATGTCGATGAAGTCGTTGTGACCGTGGCACCGCCCAAGACCATAAACGTGCCGGCGGACTACCCCACAATTCAGCAGGGTGTGGACGCTGCCGTGAAGGGCGACGAGGTGCTCGTGGCCCCGGGGACCTACAAGGAGATAGTTGTGATGAAGCCGGGCGTGACCCTGAGCGGGTCCGGAGCGGACCAGACGATCGTCGATTGCGAGTGGTGCTCGCCGTTCGGCATGCTCGGTGCAGACGGTGCGGTCGTCCGCAACCTGCAGTTGCACGGCTCGCCGGACATGGGGCAGATGATGGACCTGAGCGGAACGACAACGACGGTGCGCAACTGCCTGTTCACGTACAAGGAGAAATGGGGCCAAGGCGTGAGGCTGGGCGGTGGCGCAGCACAGGTGTTCGAGCACAACACGTTCGGGACGGCCCAGTATGCGATGCACCTGATGGTGTCCGGGGGCGGCGCGCCGCTCGTGCGCCACAACATCATCACGGGCGGCGGGTACGGCATCTACTGTTACCAGTCGTCGCCGCTGCTGGAATACAACGATGTGTGGAACAACGTGGACTGGGAAGGCGCTGTGAAGAACTACCACGACTGCGTGCCGGGAGCTACGGACATCAGCGATGATCCGCTTTTCGCGGGCAACGGCGACTACCACCTGCAGGAAGGCTCTCCCTGCATTGACGCCGGCGATCCGACAGCCCCTGAACCTGACGGCTCCGCCCCCGATCTCGGGGCGTTCGCATTCGTGCTGTGAACGCACCAGGGGGGATGCGACCGGTCAACCCGGCGGCGGGAAGGCCGATGAACCTGGCGAGCCGAGATCGCCGCAGCCGCCAGGGATCTGTGTGGTCGAGAACTTCCAGTTGGAGCCCGCGTCGTTGAGAGTGGCGTCGTACTTGTCCAGCGGGAGGTAAAGAGACTTGCCCTCGTTCTGCGACTGCCCGACAAGCGGGAAACCCTGGCCGGCCCCATAGCCAAGCTCGTCCACCACGATGCCCGCCGTCATCAGCATGATCTCGTCGCTGTCGTTCGCAAGGTTGTAGCTGGTCCCGAACGCGTAGGCGGCGGCAACACCGCCGTTGACAGCCGGATTCGCAACCTTGGCCAGCACCATGTACGCCCCGGGAGCGACCACGAGCGGGCCGCCGTTCTCGATGATGTGAACGTCTACTCCCTTGTCCTTAATGATCCAGCCGTTGATATCCCAAGCCTTGTCTCCGGGATTGTATATCTCGAACCACTCGCCGTCCTTATCGAAGACGCACTTGGGGTTAGGCATGAACTCGGTGATGAGCAGCGCACCCTTCGTTGGAAACCCCTCATCCGCGTCGCCGTCGCAATCGTTGTCCAGGCCGTCGTTCAGCTCCGGCGACGCCCCCTCCATGGGGTTGCACGTTTGCGGTACTCCGGCGATGCAGTTCTCGATCGCGTGAAAGCAGATGCCGAGCCCGCATGCCGTGGTTCCCAGACTCTCGTCCGGCAACCCATCGCAGTCGTTGTCCAATGCGTCACACACCTCGTCCTTCTTGCCCTCGTACGGATCGCAGAACTGCGGCACGCCTGCCAGACACGCAGGCACCGTGTGCAGGCACTGGCCGTTGCCGCAAGTGTATTCGCCAAGCTCCTCGTCCACCTGCCCGTCGCAATCGTTGTCCATAAGGTCGCAGGAGACTTCCGCTCCCTCCTCGTATGCCGGGTTCTTCAACAGGTAGTTGGCCAGTGCGCACGACGTCCAGTGCCCGTCCGAACACAGCGTCTGGGACTTGAACGCTCCCGCACAAATGCCTTCGGTCAGCTCGCAAGTCACCGGCTCCTTGTTACACAGGTCCCCACAACCGTCAGGCCCGCAATCCTTGCCCGCGCAGTCCGGCACGCAGACACACTCCCCGTTCACGCACTGGCCGGCAGTGCAGGGGAGAGAGTTGGGCACATAGACGCAAAGCGGCTCAGTCTCGGATACGGACATGCACGAGTCGTCCGTGCAGACGTTCCAGTCGTCGCAGCTCACCGTCGTGACGGAGACGCAGGCTCCGCCCGCGCACATGTCCCCCACCGTGCAAGGGTCGCCGTCCGAGCATGCCGCGGAATTCGCCTGGAACCCGCACTGCCCGCCGGTGCACGAATCGTTGGTGCATACGTTCGAATCGTCGCAAGTCTCCTCGTCCGTGTCGCCGTCGCAATCGTTGTCGGTACCGTCGCACACTTCTGCCGCGGGTGCGGCCGCATCGCACGCGGAAAGCCCGCTCTCAGCGCATGCGCGCTTCCCTTGGCACATGCCAAAGTCGTTCGATACCCAGCACCGCGTCCACGCAATCTGAGCGACGGCCTTTGCGGTGCAAGGACAGTCGCCGGCGTCTGCAATGCACCTGCTGGCAGCGAGGCCGTCCACTGTTTCGACAGCGTGGCACGTGAAGCCATCCGGGCAGGCACCGCCTTCGCCGCATGCGCCCGCGCAGAACGAGCCGGCTTCGCCGTAGATGACGCACACGTCGCCGAGGCTGACTTCGGTTTCGCAGTCCTTTGTCTGTGTGCACGGGCGGCACAAGGTCGGATAGTCCGACACGCACACGTACGTCAAGTCGGGGCCGGAGCCTCCCAGCGGCTTGCACTGCCATCCAATCGGGCATTCCTCCTGGCACTCGACCGTGCAGACACCGTCACCCATGTGGTCCACGCACCATCCGGAAGCACAGTCTGCGTTGGCTGAGCACGGGTCGAGGAAACACCCCGAACCGGGCGGGCACCCGCCTGGCGCGTCCCCGCTGCCGATGTCCAGCGATAGGAGATCCAACGAGAACAGCTCCGGCCCTGTGTCGAAAGTGGGAAGTGCATCAGGAGTCGCCGCAAATTCGGTCAGCTCTGCCGTTGCGTCGGCCGTGCCGCCGTCCGAGTCGTGCGTTTGCCCGCAACCTGCGACCGCTGCAACAATCGTCACTGCCGTGGTCAATCTTCCCGACATCGCGGACCACCTCTTCACGCCAGGATACCGCGACGCGGGTAGAAACTCCACCGGGGCGGCACTGCCGCGCCGGTGACGACGGGACCTCCGCAATCTCCGCTACTGCACGATCGGGAGTTGGTAATACGCGAAGCTCCCTATGCCGAGCTCATTCATCAGCCAGGGTACGTCGCCGGATGGCTCGGCGAAGGAGACCCACGCCGCCGTGCTGGGGGCAGCGGTGGTGAGCACGACGGCAGTTCCGACGACCGCTGCCGACGCCACCTTCGCACCGTCCGCCAACGTGAAGTATGCCTCGGCCCCCGGCTGGAGTGCGAGGCCCACAGCCGTGTTCCCGTACTCGATTGCGACCTGGTTGGGGGAGATCCACTTTGCGCCGGTCGGATCCGGTGCCTCGACGTTGCTGGATGTTTCGGTCCCGTAGAGGTCGCGGTTGACCAGTCGCGCAAGACGCTGTCCCCATTCGACATAGACTGCGTGCATGAAGTGGCAGCCATCGTGGCCGTTGACGCCGGTGGTGCTCATGTGGCCGATCACCTTCGGCAACAGGCCGGGCAGGTCGCGATGCACGTTCCGGTTCCACGTGGGGTTGCCGCAGCCCGAGCGCACCTGGAACGGGTAGACGCCTTCGACGTTGGGGTAATCCTCCAGCCAATCCTGGTACATCGCCGTCCAGAGCGACAGGTACGTGGCATATGCCATGTCCCCATCGCTTTCGCCCTGGTGCCAGAAGACGGCCCGAACCGCATCCTGGACATCCGCTTTGTGCACCCGCCAAAGGAGCCGTCCATAGATGGTGTTGAGGTCCTCCGGAGCTGCGTCGTTGCGCTGGTGCTCCGCAACCTTGGTCCCGCCGACTGCACCGTTGATCAGCAGCACCGGGATCTTCTGCGTTTCCATTATCGACAGCGCAAGCACAAGACCCCATTGCCCGACCGCAGCGTGAGTATATGCGGTGTCCGCGGTCGCAATCCCGAACGCAGCATCTCCCGCCACGGAGTTGTTGTTCACCGAGCTGCCGAAGCTCCGCACGAACGTATTCTTGGCCAGGTCCCCAAGCTTCTCGTTGTGGTAGTCGCTGGCGACCGCGTTCGATTGCCCGTCGATGAGATAGACGTCTCCGCACAGCAGGTCCTTGAACTCTGCGGCCGGCTTCCACCAGCCGCTGCCGCTGTCCCAGGAGACTCTGACTTCGTAGTGGTACAGTCCGGGTTCGACGGCAAACGACACCAAGGAGTCGGGCCACGGCTCCTCGGCCTCGGCTTCCGGGACGCCGTCGCGATACAGAACCACGAATACGTCCGTAGCAGCTCCGGCGGGCTTGGACTGGATCGTGATTTCGCATTTGCCCGTCAGGGGGTCGCGGGCGTAGAAGTGAAGCGGCTGCGGCGCCACCAGGAATTCCACTCCGCCGACCGGGCACTCCTCGTCGGCAATGTCGTCGCAGTCGTTGTCGATCCCGTCGCACACTTCGTCTGCGCCCGGGTAGACGTTGCCTCTTGTGTCGTCGCAGTCGCCGCCGACGATGGAGGCCGCGGGCGGAAGCTTGCAGTCCGACGGCGGGGTGCCGCCGGCGAGGTCGTCGTCGGGCCGCACCCAGAGCGCGACCCGCTGCGCTGCGGGGCCGTAAGAAGGAATGCCGGGCGGCGTGCCCCATGGTGTCTGGGAGCCGATGGAGTAGAACCAGTACGGATGGTTCACGGAGCCGTCCAGGAACGTTTCGTTGCGGTCCGACAGCTCGATGCCGCCCCAGAACTGGTCCGTGTGGTCGATCTCGACGGCCAGGTAGCCTGCGATCGGTGCGGTGGTCGGATTGGACTGCTGGCGCCAGATGTTGCGGCCGAAGGCTGCTGTGTCCGGCCAAGTGATCCGGAGATCGAATCTCCCGTCACTGGAGCGGAGCTCTTCGAGGTGGTTGAGGATCGAGTAGCGCCAGCTCAGCGGATTGCCCACGTCGCTTGCCGACGCGTCTTCGTCCGAGAGGAAGTAGCCGGCAGCGACGTCGTGGTAAAAGACCCTGGTCCAGCCGCCTCCGTCCGTGGTCATGTCGCAATAGACCTCGACTGACGGTCCCGAAAACGAAGCGGGCCAGATCGTGTAGACGCCGTCCTGGGTATTGCCATCGGCAAGCAGGGTGGCGCAGCTCGTTCCTGCGTCCGCACCGTACCCGTCGCCGTCCGCGTCAGGGTAGTACCACGATACCGGCAGATCTTCGTCCGCGAGACCGTCGCCATCGTTGTCTATTCCGTCGCAGGTCTCCACGTCTGCGTTGTCGCCGACCCCGTCGCCGTCAACGTCGGACCACTCCGCTTTGTTCAGCGGAAACGCGTCGTCCTCGTCGGCCACTCCGTCGTTATCGTCGTCGACATCGCAAGCATCCGCTGCTGTGTCGAGATCGAAGTCTTCCTGCCCCGGGTTCGGCACGAAGGGGCAATTGTCCTTGTCGTCCGGAATTCCGTCGCAGTCGGCATCGACGGGAAGGCAGGTGTCGGGCGGCCCGCTCTGGTCGAGCAGGTCCGCGTCGATCGTCGCGGTATCGGCTCCGGCGTGCGAATCTCCTGCCGTGAGATCTGTGCCTGCCGAATCCGAAGCGCCAAGATCGTGCGGGGCCGTCTCGTCCCCGGCGTCGGGACCAGCGTTCCCGGCATCCAGATCCTTGTCCCCGGCATCCAGATCCGGGCTTGCGGTGCCCTCGCCCGAAGACTCGCCCTTTCCGGGATCCGGGAGGGAAGCTTCCGAGCCGGACTCGCCCGAAAGTCCCTGGTCGGCAATCGCGTCGATCGCTACTTCGGGCCTGGTGCTGCTGCAAGCGTCTGCGAGCAGGATGACGGGAAGCAATGAGGCAGCCAGTACGTGTCGCATGTGAGCCCTCCGTTACGCCCGGCGTTTCAACGCCCTGAGGTCGGCGGGGCGTCTCACCAGACGGAATCCCTCATCTTCGAAATGCTTGTCGTAGCTGAATGCGTGCGAGACCTTCTCCTCCTCGCCCAGGACGAAAGCGGAGCAGTCCACGAGGCTGACCGATCGGCTTCCGGAGCGGCTGTACCATTCCATCGCTCTGCAGTGCAGATCGAGGTCCACCCACGTCACGGACAGCAGCGGACGCAGGTCAGCATCGAAGCTGCGCGCCACCTCCGGTCCGACCCTGGCGTGGAGCAGGGCGATTGTCTCACTGAGCACATAGCTGGTGGTGACGATGTGTACTGAGCTGCGAAGCAGCGCCGTGAGGGTCGGCAACGCATCAGCGTGCATTACATCGTTTCGTACAAGGGCGGCGTAAAGCCCGGATGTGTCGGCGAGGATCTTCATTTCGGTTTGCCCCCGCCCAGGTAGTAGTCGTGCTTGATCGACGCGTCGTCCACGTCCGCCTCGAATTTGCCAAGAAGGGAGATCGCTCTTTCCCTTGCGTCCGTCGCTGGGGCCATCGCCAAGTCGAGGCTCTTTCGGACGATTGACGAGATCGACTCTCCAGTCTCTCTGGAACGCTCTTTGAGGAAATGGTAGTGCTTGGTTGTCAACAAGATCTGAGCCCGGACCATTCGATCCTCCGCGATTCGGAACCACCTACACAGCTATCATTACACACGTGTGTACGCGGGTCAAGGGTGCGGCTCGGGGCGAGCTTGCGGAAGGAACGGGATTGGTGCAGACTCGGTTTCGACGTGCAGGAGGGAAGGCTATGGCGGAGCAGGAAGCGAGGACACCCGACGTAGGCCAGGGCAAGGGCGGCAGGTGGGTGCATCTGTTTGCGGGTGTTGGGATGGGAGGGCTGCTGGGATTGGTGATGGGGCTCTCGGCGGCGCCGGTGGTGCAGGGAGTGCTTGGAGCGCTGGTCGCGGTGCTGGCGGGCTTCCTGGGTTTCCAGGGGCTGGCGGGGAAGGGGGCTGCGTTTTCCGGCAACAGGTGGCTGGAGTGGAGCGGGCTGCGTGCCGGTGGGTTCGGCCTTGCCGCGATTGCCGGGATCCTCTGCGGGATGGCGGTGAGGACACAGGGGCTGCTGGAGCCTACGGTAGCGGAGCGCGTTCAGTCCTGGGAAGCTGCCGGCTTCGCTCCGGAACGGGCGCGTGAGATCGTGTCTTTCGAGCTGCTGGGGATCGAGCCGAAGGGAGAGAAGGTGAACCTGGAAGCAGCGCAGAAGGCGGCGCGAAGCTACCTGTATTCGTATGAGGGCAACACGACGCTGTGCGACGAGATCAAGCTGGACACGTTGTTGACCGTCGAGAACGTCCTGGCCGCGTACGAGCTGGAGCTGAAGGCACGCCCAAACGAGAAACTGGGGGCGGAAGTGATTGCCATCCGCGATCTCGCTACTCCGGAGGAGCGAGACAAGGCGGTACGGGAGCTCGAGAAGAAGATCTGTGAGTAGTACCCGGCAGTATGATACCCGAGGGTACGATTGGGGAGACACGGATAACTCCGGAAGGGGGAACCGATGGAAACGGGTAGGCGAGCCAAGTGGGTCGGGACGCTTGCGGTGAGCATCGCGTTGCTGGCGGGCTTGGCAACCGAGCAGGCTGTCGGTCAGGATTCCAAGACGTTGCGCCTGATTGCGAAGAAGGGCGGAGAGCGGCTGGGGACCGGCACCGGGTTTCTGTGGAAGGGGTCGGACGGATTCCTGTACGTGGTCACTTCGCTCCACGTCGTGGCCGGGGCCGACATGGTGGTGTCCCAAGTTCCGCCCGAGGAGCTGGTGATCGTGAAGATGTACAAGCCCGCGGACATCGCGCTGCTGCGCCCCAAGAACCCGGAGAGAATGCAGGGGCGGACCGTGATGGAGACGGTCAAAGGGGAGATCGGCAACGGGCGGTACGAGGTGTTCGGATTCATCGGCCCTTCGACGCGTGAGGCGAACCTTGATGTGCAGTTCCACCAGCGGGGTGCGCCGGAGCCGCTGAACCGCTGCTTCGATGACTCGATGGTGAAGGACGTCATCGGAGGGAAGGACTACCCCAGCCCCGATACGCGTGTGTTCCAGGTGTCCAACCTTGCCAGCGGGCTCTCGGGCGCTCCGATCGTAGAGAAGGGATCCAACAAGGTGATCGCCATCGGAATGGGCGGGCTTGCCGCGAAGTTCCTTTCGATTCTTGCTTGGGCGCTGCCGGCAGACGACGTGCTGGCTGCCGCGTTGGCCAAGGGTGAGCCCGGCCTGGGTGCGCGCCGGCTCGGACGTCGAACCGGGGATCTTTACTCGTTCAAGGAGGAGACACCGGTCGAAGGAACGGAGATCGGGGTCGTTCTATGTTCCATGGAGCCCGACAGAGGGAAGGAGGCGCGCCTCGTTCCTGTGTATACGCTCCCGTTGAGCAAGGTGGTTGCCCGCGCCGACGAGTACGCGTTGAGTTTCGCAGACGGGATCGTGGGTGACCGCGACAAGGGGCATCCGGAGCGCCTCATCGACCTCTACGAGGATCCGCTGACCGGTGCGATAGTGCTTGCACCGCATGGATCGCGGTTCGTGGAGCAGGATGGTGCGTTCGTGCTCAGGAGTGCCGGCGGTGCGTTCGAGATGCGGGTATTCATCCCAGTCGTCGAGGAGAAGACGGAGATCATGGCGGCCCGGGACAAGCTGGACAAGTCGTTGATGGGCCTCAAGCCCTGGGTCCCTGCCGACGAGGAAGGATGGGAGCCGCCGATCGAAGAAGAAGGCATCCTGGATCAGTGGCGGGCCGGCGTGGAGAAAGGAGAGGACGGCGTCGCAAAGACATATCTCCTGGCGCACTACACGGGCTTCTGGGGCGATGGCCTCTCCGACTTCGTCGGCAGCTCGCTGGTGATCCGGAACGTTGCCCCCGCAAGCGATCAGTTCCTCGCCGAGGCCCGGGTGCTGGCCTTGTGCGCGAGCCTCAGCGGCTTCGACCTGTCGAGCGCCTTCAGTCGGATGGCCAATTCCCGTTGAGGCCCCAGGATATGGCGGCAAGGTAGTTGGCGTTCCAGCCCTGGACGTAGTGCCGGATGCCCGCGCCGGTCTCGCCGTGCAGGTTCTCGTGCGGCAGGTAGTCGCCGGCTTTCTCAAGGTCCCAGTGACCGACCTCCGTCAGGATGCGCACGGCGTCCTCAGCGTGCCCGTAGCGGCACCGGGCGAGGGCGTCCGCGAAGTTGAGCCAGGGCCACACGCCGCCGTTGTGGTAGTCGCCTCCCTCGTAGCCGAACTGCTCGGCCGGGTAGTAGGGAAAAGTCTCGCGCACGCCCCACGGCTTCTCGTTGGCAGCGTTGAGCGCCGCGGCTATCGAATCGAAGCGCTCGGGAGGGATCACGCCCCACGCTCCTGCGACGACCTGGTCCTCCAGGAGTGCGTCGTCCTGATGGGCGTCACGCCAGACGTTCACGTAGTACTCGCCGTTCCACAGACCGCCGTCCGCGACGGCGAGGTTGGCCTGAGTTTCCGCAGCGGCGTACGCTGCCTCCCAGGCATCTGCCTGATCGTCGTCTCCAAGCTCCCTTGCCACGTACGACATCTCTTTGAGCGCAGCAAGATAGAGAAGCACGAAGTGCGGGCCGAACTTGCGGCCGTCGACGCCACCCACGTCTTTCCAGTCGGCCCAGAAAGACTGCTGCTCCGGCAGAGCGGAGTCCTTGCCGCATCGCCCGATGAGGTACTCCATTGCCTTCTTCGCCGCGGGATAGAGGGTCTCCAGGAATTGCAGGTCCTGGTACTGGCGGTGGAAGCGGGCGACCCGCAGCAGAAAATACTCGTTGATGTCTATGTCGTCTTCCCGTTCGATGAGCGGCAGGATGCATGTGGGCACTTTGCCGTCGTCTCCCACTGCGGCGGCAGACTCCAGGAGCATCTTGCGTTCGGCATCGGGCCAGTAGTAGAGGTGCATGAAGCTGGTCCAGAAGGAGTCGCGCTGGTTCAGCTCCGCGTACCCCATCGTGAGCGTCGTGTCGTCCTTCATCACACGGGTGAGCATCATGCCTGCGGTCATGTACCAGCGGAGGTACTCGTCGATCTTGTTGTCGCCGCTTGCGGGCAGCAGATCCGGGAACGCCGTCGTCGCGTTCGAAAGCTCGGCCAGACGCTTTCGCACGCCGTCGAAGAGGGCGGGAAGATCCTTGTAGTCGACGGCGGCACGGCCGTCGGGATGCCAGAAGAGCAGGTAAAGCGTCAGCGAGCGCTTGCCGGAATCGGGCATCGTGAGATCGACTCGGCTTCGGATCGCCCGTGAATCGAGAATCTCCAGAGCCGCCGTGTCGTCGTCCTGCAATGGCGCCCAGCCGATGCCGAAGTCGTCGAAGTAGTCCAGGTGCCCGCCGTCCTCGATAGTGGAAATGCTGAGGGAGGGGAAGTCGGCCGCCCGCGCCACTTCGATCTCGAGCGCAAGCTGCTGCCCCGGAGGCCCGTTCACCGAGATCTGCGCAATAAGGACCGGAAGCGAAGTTGCTGCCGCGTCCTCTGCCACCACGGGCGCCCATGCCTTCGCTTTCACGTGGACGGGGAAGTCGCCGTCGTCCCACTCGACATCTGATCGCGGCCACGCTCGCTCTACGAGCACGTCCTCGAAGCTATCCGC
>Ga0172371_10008845_pt1 | contig 13989 bp, 10 predicted proteins | sample Lak12m_FD_114543 | JGI IMG/M metagenome (GOLD analysis project Ga0172371, IMG submission 114543) | Freshwater microbial communities from Kabuno Bay, South-Kivu, Congo - kab_022012_12m | ecosystem: Environmental > Aquatic > Freshwater > Lake | place: Democratic Republic of the Congo: South-Kivu... | reverse complement strand
TAGTAGAGAAGCTCGTTTCATGGGGCATTACAAGCATATCGGTCAACCCCGATGCGGTCGCATCTGTGCGTCATACCGTTGCAGCAGCAGAAGAACGGATCGTCACAAAAAAACGGGCATAACATTATTATGGCGGAACCGAATACGGTAATTTATGCAGTTGTATCAAGAGAAATACTTGATTCACGCGGTAATCCTACCGTAGAGACGACTGTCATTCTTACAAGCGGATATCGCGGCTGTGCTTCTGTTCCCTCAGGTACATCGATCGGAAAATATGAGGCGGTAGAGCTACGGGATAACGATCAAAAACGGTATAACGGCATGGGGGTTTTGAATGCCGTACATAACGTTAATACAGTCCTTGCTCATGCCATACAGGGTATGGATGCACGAAAACAATCCGATATCGATAAACGGATCCGACAGACAGATGCAACTGCCGATAAACATGCAATGGGTTCAAATAGCATTCTCAGCATTTCTCTCGCCGTAGCAAAAGCAGCCGCCGCCGCCTTACGGATGCCGTTATATCAATATTTGCATACGTTGTATCCAACTGAAGAACCTTTTGCCATATCCCGTATTCCGACGCCAACTTTTAATATCATTAACGGAGGAAAACACGGTGCCGGAAATCTGGATTTCCAGGAATTCCATATTGTACCCGCAAGTAACAAAGAGTATCCAGATGCACTACGTATGGGCGTAGAGATCTATGCATCGGTAAAGCAAATACTCAAATACAGAAATGCCGTGTATTCCGTAGGGTACGAAGGCGGGTTTGCCCCGAATCTGTATACCAATCTTGACGCAATTGAAATAATTATCGAGGCGATACGGAATACGCCATATAGATTAGGCGTTGATGTATTTCTCGGGCTTGATCTTGCAGCAAATTCCTTTCAGAAAGATCACGGGTATCAGATAAAAGATAAACCTGGAACCTTACAACCGAAAGATTTTATCCGGTTTCTTGCCGATATGCACCAGAAATACAGAGTTCTTCTTCTGGAAGATCCGCTCGGAGAAGATGAATGGGAGCATTGGTCGGAACTAACTAAGGAACTCGGCAATGAGGTTCTCATTGTCGGCGATGACCTTCTTGCGACCAACCCTGACAGGCTGACACGGGCAATACGTGAAAATGCCGTATCTGCAATACTGCTGAAACCGAATCAAATAGGCACAGTCACCGAATTTTTTGATGTCGTTTCGCTTGCAAAAAAGCATGACATAAAAACAATAGTATCCCACAGAAGCGGTGAAACGAATGATTCGTGTATTGCCGATATTGCTGTCGCTATTCAATCCGATTATGTAAAATTCGGTGCTCCGTGCAGGGGTGAAAGAGTTGAAAAATACAATAGACTGTTGGAAATATCTTCCGAATTGAAGCGGTAACCTTTTTTGCCATGAAGAAACCAATTGTGCTTTGTATTATGGATGGATGGGGAATTGCACCGCCGGGACCGGGCAATGCAGTATCACAGGCAAAATTATCGCATATTCCCAAATTATGGGCTTCATTTCCCCATGCACAGCTTGTTGCTTCCGGCACGGGAGTCGGTCTTCCCGAAAATGAGGACGGCAATACGGAAACCGGACATATCAACATCGGTGCCGGGCGGGTCGTATATCAGGATTTACCGCGGATCAATATGTCGATTGAAGACACGTCTTTTTTCTCAAATGATGCTTTTACCGGTGCAATATCCTATGCATCCAAACATCAATCCCGTATTCATATCATAGGTTTGCTTTCTGATTCAGGTGTTCACGCCAGCAGAAAACATCTGTATGCGCTGCTTATGCTGCTGAAGCAATCTCACTGTACATGTCCAGTGTACCTTCATATGCTGATGGATGGGCGGGATTCGCCGCTAAAAGCAGGAAAACGATTTATTCTGGAACTTGAATCGGAAATCGCCAGAATCGGTATAGGAAAAATTGGGACACTCATAGGCAGATATTACGGTATGGACCGCGACCACCGCTGGGAAAGGACAGAAAAGGCATACCGTGCGCTGACCGAGATTATTCCGAATCAGTCTCCTTGTGCAGATGCTGCAATATCCGCCTCCTATGAAAGGAATGTAACGGATGAATTCATCGAGCCTGTGATTATTACCGATCAAGGGAAGCCCATGCCCAGAATTGCCCAGCATGATGCCGTAATATTCTATAATTACAGGATCGACAGGCCGCGGCAATTGACCAGGGCGTTCATTGTCCCGGATTTCGAAAAGCATCCTACGAGCGGTTCTTTTGATCCGTACGCGGTAAAATACCATCATACACATCTTGTGGAAGAAGAAATCCGTCCCCCATTTGTCCGCAATGTAGTGCTTTCTGATCTGTTTTTTGTGACAATGACCGAATATGAGCGGGGATTGCCTGCGGTTGTAGCATTTCCTCTCCGTTCCGTTCCAAATCCGCTCGGCCAGGTTTTCTCAGATGCGGGTATCCGCCAGCTTCGTGTTGCGGAAACGGAAAAGGAACGGTTCATCGGATACTACTTTAACGGAATGAAAGAGGATCCGTATCCGGGCGAGGACAGGGTGATTATTCCTTCTCCAAGAGTAGCAACATACGATTTACAGCCTGAAATGTCCGCTTGGGAACTGACGCACAGAATTATCGACCGTATAACAAGCGGCGTCTATGGATTTGTTGCCGTGAACTTCGCAAACCCCGACATGGTTGCACACACGGGAAATATTCCGGCATCTGTCCGCGCCTGCGAGGTTGTAGATTCGTGTATTGGCCAAATAACGAATCTTACATTATCCATGGGAGGCGCTTGCATCATTACAGCGGATCATGGTAACGTGGAAGAAATGCTAGGTCCCGAAGGGGAAATGGATACCGAGCATTCTACGTTTCCCGTCCCGTGCATTATTGTCGATGAAGCATACCGGGGGTATCCAATAACGCTACCGACAGGAAAACTGGCAGACATAGCACCGACAGTGCTGTATCTTGCCGGATTGGCAGCGCCAAACGTTATGACCGGAAAAAATATATTGGCTGATATGGAGATTAAAAGGAGGTAATAGTATGAAAGTAACTATTTCTGTGATTAAGGCGGATACCGGATCGGTGGGAGGGCATAACCGTCCGAGCGATGCAATGGTCACAAAAGCAAAAGAACAGGTAAAAAACGGCATATCAACAGGACTTTTGATCGACGGACACGTCAGCTTCACAGGGGATGATATTGCCCTTATCATGACCCATACTCATGGAACAAGCAATAAGGATGTACATAAATTTGCATGGGATACGTTTGTTTCAACCACAACCATCGCGAAAGAACAGGGATTATACGGTGCAGGACAGGACTTGCTGAAAGATGCATTTTCCGGGAATGTACGCGGCATGGGCCCGGGTGTAGCGGAAATGGAAATTGAGGAACGGACAGCGGAACCTTTTATTGTTTTTGCAGGAGATAAATGCGGCCCGGGAGTATTCAACCATCCGCTTTTCTCCGGATTTGCCGACCCGTATCATAATGCAGGACTTCTACTTGCTCCGGATATGCAGGCAGGATTTACGTTCCGGATAATGGATGTCAATCATACGGCGCACGATAAAGTCATCTCCCTGAAAGTTCCTGATGACTACTACGATATTGCCTGTCTTTTGCGGGATCCGAACCGGTACATCATAGAATCCATAACGGAAAATGCGACACGGTTGACTGCGGCCGTAGCGAGTACATCCAGGCTTCATAATATCGCCGGAAAATACGTGGGCAAGGATGATCCTGTCGCAATCGTCCGAAGCCAGAAACAGTTCCCGTCTACAGGGGAAATCCTTTCCCCTTGGGCTCTTGCCCAGTATACACTCGGGGATAACCGCGGAAGCCATCATGTATCAGTTATGCCGGTAAAACAGAATTCTATTATATCCTTTTTCGACGGGCCGACGATCATGTCCGCTGCAGGGTTTTGTGTCCGCAACGGAAAACTTACAGAACCGGTGGACTTGTTTGACCAGCCCTTCTGGGATGTTATACGGCAAAAGGCTTCAGAAAAAACTCTTGCCATGCGGGAACAGGGATTTTTTAACCCTGCCATGGGCCCACAGGATGAAATGGAATATACCGGGGTGATGGATAATCTGAAGCGTCTTGATGCCAAGTTCAAAAAACGCGATGACATACAGACAAAATGAAGGCTAACGTATATAAAAAACGTTCTTCGGCATTATCTTCAGTGCCGAATCTGGATGACTACGAATCAGTCCGTCATAATTTTTCATGGAAGCATATTCGCAGTGAAATGGACTGGTTTGAAGGCAAAATAAATGCAGCATATAACGCTGTCGACCGCCATGCTTCAACCTGGAGAAAAAATAAAGTAGCTCTCTACTGGGAGGATGACGAAGGTAACAGCAAAAAATTTACGTTTGAAGATCTTGCTGTTCTTTCCAATAAAGCCGGCAATGTCCTTAAGGATATGGATGTAGCACGCGGAGACCGCGTATTTCTGTTTCTGCCAAGAATTCCGGAATTGTATTACTTTTTTTTAGGTATCGTAAAAATCGGCGCAATAGCAGGATCTCTGTTTTCAGCGTTTCAGGAACAGGCACTTTTAGACAGACTTGGCAATTCCGGTGCAAACGTTGTCATCACACATTCAAGTTTAATAAAACGGATTGATGCCGTCAGACAAAAGCTTCCTGCTCTCCGGCATGTCGTCGTTGTCGATGACGATACCTTTATAAAACGAATGGCATCAGCCTCAGGTGACCTTCGTATCGCCCATATGGATCCTGATGATTATGCGTTTATGCTGTATACATCCGGAACAACAGGTAAACCAAAAGGAGTCATGCATGTACACCGAGCGATTATACAGGAACATATGACGGCGAAATGGGTTCTTGACCTGCAGGATAATGATACCTATTGGTGCACCGCAGATCCGGGCTGGGTGACAGGAATAGCGTACGAGATTCTCGGCACATGGTCAGTCGGTGTCTCTACATTCGTATATGCCGGCAGGTTTGATCCGAAACGCTGGTATGCACTTCTTGAAAAATACAGGATTTCTGTCTGGTATACTGCACCGACTGCCATACGGATGCTTATGTCCGCAGGAAGCGATATCGTACAGCGATACGATCTGTCACACCTGCGGCATATGTGCTCTGTCGGGGAACCATTGAATCCTGAAGCAATCCGCTGGGCTATTAAGACATTCGGCATGCCGTTTCATGATACATGGTGGCAGACAGAAACAGGAGCAATATGCATTGCGAATTATCCTGCAATGGACATAAAGATAGGATCCATGGGTAAGCCTATACCGGGCATGAAGGCGGCAATCGTCGATGATAACGGCAGGGATTTAGGAGAACATACGGAAGGGAATATCGCGCTGAAGCCACCATGGCCTTCTATGATGAAAACGATATGGAAAAGGCCGCAAAAATATCAGGGATACTTCTCAGGCGGATGGTATATTTCCGGCGACCGCGGCATGAAAGACAAAGACGGGTATTTCTGGTTCATCGGAAGGGCAGATGACGTCATAAAAACCTCTGGAGAACGGGTCGGACCGTTTGAAGTGGAATCTGCCCTAGTATCACATCCTTCAGTAGTAGAAGCAGGTGTTATCGGAAAACCGGATGCTTTGCGCGGTGAGATTATCAAGGCATTCGTTGTTCTTAAGGCCGGTCAAAAAAAATCAGATACGCTTAAGGATGATTTATCGCAGTTTGTTAAAAAACATCTGGCAGGACATGCATATCCGAAGGAAATTGAGTTTATCGACAAATTGCCTAAAACGCGATCAGGGAAAATTATGCGCCGGATCCTGAAAGCGAAAGATCTTGGCCTTCCTATAGGGGATACCTCTACACTTGAAGAATATTAATTAAGTTCTAAAAAGTATCACAAATTCTCCCTTCGGACTCACAAAATATTTCAAGGCATCCTGTAGTGAACCGTGCCAGTATTCCTCATGCACTTTCGTTAGCTCGCGCATTACCACAATATCAATGTTGCCAAGTTCAGTTTGCATATCGGAAAAAAAATTCAGGAGCTTATGTGGTGCGCAATACAATATATATGTCATGTGTATATGCTGGCGGACTGAAAGGAGTTTCAAAAACAGGTCTTTACGATGAGACTGCTTTTCCGGCGGATATCCCAGAAATACGAACTTATCTATTGGAAGACCGGAGCAAGCAAGAGCGGTAAGAAATGCTGATGAGCCGGGTATGCTTATTACTGAAATGCCGCGGTTTCTGCATTCGCGTACAAGCACATAGCCCGGATCAGACAACAGCGGAGTCCCGGCATCACTTATCAACGCGACATTTTTGCCGGACATAAGCGCTTCAATAAGCTCCGGTGTAACCGTATGCTCTGTATGATTATCGTACCGAACGAAAGACACAGGAGATATAGCTAGTTGAGAAAATAACTGCCCCGCCCTGCGTGTATCTTCACAGGCGGTAATATCCACCGATTCAAGCGTCTGTATTGCACGTTTAGTAATATCTCCCATATTCCCGATCGGTGTCGCGACAATATACAATGTTCCCATGCAATTATTATACATGGTATGATTACGTTTTATGGAAATCCTGCAATTAGTGATTGACGGCATTCTCCATTTGGATACGCACCTTGCCGCTATTGTCGGTCGATACGGCATGCTGACGTACGTAATTCTTTTCAGTGTCATATTTGCAGAAACAGGGTTTGTCGTGACCCCATTTCTGCCGGGAGACTCATTATTATTTGCGGCAGGAGCGCTTGCGGCACTCGGTTCACTGAACGTATGGATTATTACAGGAATTCTTATTGCAGCAGCAATCCTTGGCGACACCGTCAATTACTGGATTGGCCATTTCTTCGGCCGGAAGCTTGTTGACAATCCGAACATCAGGTTTATCAATCAGGAACATATAGACAAAACAGAACAATTCTATAAAAAACACGGTGCCAAAACAATTATTTTGGCAAGGTTTGTACCGATCGTACGCACTTTTGCTCCGTTTGTTGCCGGTGTAGGCACGATGGAATACGGTAAATTCATTACGTATAACGTTATCGGCGGATGTGTCTGGGTGAGCGTGTTTACTTTTCTCGGATACTATTTCGGGAACATGGAATTTGTCAAAGAGAATTTTCACTATACTGTCTTTGCGATTATCCTACTTTCGCTTGTACCGGTCATGTATGAATTCATCCAACACAAGCGGCATCCTGATGTGCCGGGCGTCAGCCAAAAAACCCTGGAAAGAATTGTAGAAGAATGATCCCAAAACGGGGAAATTTACACAAGTTTTCGAATAAGCCCCACGCAGCGACCCTGGATTTTTACATGCGTCGTAAATATCGGTGACATTTGGGAATTTGCAGGCATTAGCTTAATTCGGTCTTTTTCAAAATATATTCGTTTCAGCGTAGCAAGACCGTTTGGCAGAAGTGCGACGACAATATCTCCGTTTTTTGCGTCCTGCTGATGCTGTATAACGACATAATCGCCATCAAGTATGCCGTCTTCAATCATAGACTGGCCCTTGACCTGCAGGACATAATGCGGCTGGCTGGACGCAATCATAGACGGAGCAACGGAAATGTAGAAATTAGGATCCGTATACGGTTCAAGCGGTGCACCGGCTGCAATAAATCCCAATACAGGAAGCTCATAGGTAGCCTGGTTACCGGCTGGGCGGAAATTTTCCTCCACGATTTCCAGGCCCCTGGCAGTTCCATCTAATTTACGGATAAAACCTTTTTTACGAAGGCGGTCGACATGCTCATGAATAGTTGCCGGAGAACGTATTTTCATGGCCTCGCCAATTTCTTTTAATGTAGGAGCATATCCATAGCGTGTAATAAACTGCGTGATAAAATCAAGTAGCTGGCGTTCGCGCGGATAAAGAATTGCTGGCATATTGTTTCTATACAAACAACCGAAACTATATTAGACTTATTGCAAGTATTCCAAAAATAAACCGAACTGTCAAGATAACAAACTGTATTAATCAATATATATTATGAATAATACCCGAAAGTTTACATTGAAATCACCGTTTCAGCCTACCGGTGACCAGCCGGATGCAATCAATACGCTGATACAAGGTATTCAAAACGCTGTTCCCGAACAGGTGCTTCTGGGTGTTACCGGTAGCGGGAAAACCTATACTATGGCAAAAGTCATAGAAAAGATTCAGCGTCCGACGCTCATTATCTCCCACAACAAAACACTAGCAATGCAGCTGTACCAGGAATTCAGGGATTTTTTCCCGGATAACGCCGTCAGTTACTTTGTATCCTATTATGATTACTACCAGCCTGAAGCGTATATTCCCCAGACAGATACGTATATTGAAAAAGAGACACAAATTAACGATGAGATTGATAAGCTTCGTCTCGCTGCAACAACAAATATCCTGACCCGTAAGGACACTATCGTCGTAGCGTCCGTATCCTGTATATACAATATCGGGTCTCCGACGGAATATGACCAGTTTACGCTCGAACTGCAACCCGGAGCCGGCATATCTCGAGACCAATTATGCATGCGCCTGCGTCAGCTGCAGTATGAACGCAATGATACCGCATTCCAGCGGGGGACGTTCCGTATACGAGGTGAGCACATTGATATATTTCCTGCATATGAAGATACTGCTATACGGCTTACATACCACCGGCATGACACAATAACCGGATTGCAGCGATTCGACCCGGTTACCGGATCAATACTGCATACAGAACATGCAGCAATGGCCATCTATCCTGCTAAACACTACATGACAGACCCAGAGAAATACAAGAAGGTATTTCAGTCAATATTACAGGATGTTGATATGCAGGAAGAATATTTCCGAAAAAAGGGAAAGCTTATTGAAGCTCAGCGTATCAGACAGCGTGTTACATATGATATTGAAATGATACAGGAACTCGGATATGTAAACGGTATAGAAAATTACAGCAGATATTTTGACGGAAGGAATCCGGGTGATGCGCCATATACGCTGATGGATTATCTTAGTCATTCAGCCGGTAGGCAATGGCTGATGTTCATTGATGAATCCCATATGACTATTCCTCAAATCCGCGGCATGTATGAAGGGGACAAATCACGCAAACAAACGCTCATAGAGTATGGATTCCGTCTTCCTGCGGCAATTGATAACCGGCCGCTTCGTTTTGAGGAATTCCTCGGACGAATTCCTCAGACTGTCTATATATCGGCAACACCTGATACCTGGGAAAAATCACGGGCAGACGGGCACATCGCTGAGCAGTTGATACGACCCACCGGGCTACTTGACCCTGTGGTTGTTATCCGTCCTGTACAAGGTCAAGTTCAGGATCTGCTAAGAGAGATTCAGGCGCGTGTTGCCAAAAAAGAGCGTGTGCTTGTTACGACGCTCACTAAAAAATCCGCAGAAGACCTTGCTGCCTATATCAAGGAACACGGCATTCTTGTGCAATACCTGCATGCCGATGTCGAAACGCTCGAAAGAAGTGATATTCTCGCTGATTTACGCGGCGGAACGTATGATGTCGTCGTTGGTATAAACCTTTTACGTGAAGGGCTTGACCTTCCGGAAGTGTCCTTGGTAGCTGTATTGGATGCAGACAAGGAAGGATTTCTACGAAGCAAAACAACGCTTATACAGACGATGGGCAGAGCCGCGCGTCATGAAAACGGCATGGTCATCCTATATGCCGATGTTCAGACAAAATCTATTATTGCGGCTGTCTTGGAGGTTGAACGCCGGCGTAATGCACAAATTGCATATAACAAAAAATACGGCATTACACCGGAAAGCATTCATAAACCGATACGCAGGCGTGCCGTAGAAAAGCAGTCAGAACCTGACATGCCATCTGCAATTTCTATCAGCGATATTGATGCATTAACCCCGCTTGACAGGAAAAAAAAGATTTCAGAACTGGTAAAGCAAATGCGCCGTGCCAGCAGAGATTTGGATTTTGAAGGAGCAGCGAAACTCCGTGATATGATAATTCAGCTTGGAGGAAAACCTTATCCTGACGCCCTGAAATGATGGAGAAACACGCTTGCCACATGGAAAGAATCCCTGAATGTCTTATAATGACTCGCTTTGTTTTTATTGATATATATCGGGCGCATCGGAAATTCAACAATACCCATATTCGATCGTAAGGCCTGAATGATCATGTCAAGCTCGAAATCATATGCATTAAAGAGGCTTGCCTTACAGCGTTCCATAAGACCCCAAGGTATATACCGCAGTCCGGATTGAGTATCAGTCACATAATACCGATGCAGCAAGAACAGAAATGTCCGCGTAACGGCATTTCCAGTACGGCTTCGGATAGGCATATGCTTTCGCGGGATACGTTTCCCGATGCAAAGTGCATCCGGATTTTTCCGGGCAAAAGCAAAGCATGTACGTATGTCATCCGTTTCATGCTGGCCGTCCGCATCGACAGTTATAATACCGCCTACGCTTCCAAAATATTTACCGATATACCGCATGGCATATTTCAGCGCTGCGCCCTTTCCGGCATTAGAACGGTATCCGATAACCGTAGTTTTTGGAAAATTTCGTATTTTGGAAAAGTACTTCCTGAACACATTGTCTGAACCGTCATTTATCACAATAATATGCGCTGATACGGATGTACGAAGCCGTTTAACAAACGGTACAAATAATTCAGGAGGATTATATACAGGTATGACAATCGGGATAGCTGTTCTTTGTTTCATGGCTAGCGGTTAGTATAACAACAATTCCATATACCCCTCAATGGCGTGTAAAGATACTGTACTGTATAATTACATCTGCCACGGTTCATCGGTGGTAATTTGTATATGGAAGAAATCGTTATCCGGGGAGCCAGACAGCATAACCTAAAAAATATTTCTGTACGCATACCAAAACAGAAACTTGTCGTATTTACCGGTCTGTCCGGCTCGGGAAAATCTTCACTTGCGTTTGATACCATTTATGCAGAGGGACAACGCCGCTATGTTGAGTCACTGTCTTCGTATGCACGGCAGTTTTTAGGTGTCATGGGTAAGCCGCAGGTTGACACCATCGACGGTCTGTCCCCGGCAATTTCAATTGATCAGAAATCGACATCACACAATCCGCGTTCAACCGTAGGAACAGTAACTGAAATATATGATTACCTGCGTCTTTTATTTGCACGTATCGGCCATCCGCACTGTCACGCGTGCGGTAGGGAAATTTCACGCATGTCCCTTGATCAGATCGTACAGGCAATCCTTCAGATGACGCAAGCCTCACTTACCGAAACAACAAAGCAATACCGCTTAATGATTCTTTCTCCGGTTGTCAGGGACCATAAAGGAGAATTCTCAGGGCTTTTTGCCAACCTCCGGTCTAAAGGATTCCAAAAAATCCGTGTCGACAACGTATGTATGGATCTAGCATCGGATGTTGCGCTGATAAAGACAAACAAGCATTCCATAGATGTCGTCATTGACCGTATAAGCCTCGAACGGACGGTATTTAAAAAAGAATTCTTAACCAGCATACGATCAAGGCTGGCCGTAGCGGTAGAACAATCCTTATCACTTTCCGACGGACTTGTTATCGTATCAGAAATACTGGACAGGGGATTCGGTATTCCTTCTGTCCCGACATCATTCCGGGACCATATTTTTTCAGAAAAATTCAGCTGTCCGTCATGCAATATTTCTATACCGGAAATTGAGCCGCGGTCGTTTTCCTTCAATTCACCGCACGGCGCATGTCCATCGTGCACGGGATTAGGGACTATTCTTTCGGTTGATCCGGACCGTATTTTCAGCCCGGAGCTTTCCATTACGGAAGGCGGTATTTTGCCGTTTGCAAAAACCTTTTCTCATGATTCCTGGTTTTCCAGAACTATAACAGTCGTTGCACAGAAACACGGGATAAACCCGAAAGCCCCATTGAAAAACCTTACCAGTGAACAGAAACATATCCTTTTATACGGTACATCAGATCAACGATATATTGTGCAGGGCACAAACCGTTTCGGTGAGCAGACAGAAATAACCGAAACATTCGAAGGGTTCATCCCGCTACTAAAACGCAGATACAGCGAGACTGAATCCGAATATATACGGACAGAAATAGAAAAATACATGCGTCAGGAAATATGCAGGGAGTGTAACGGGAAACGCCTTAAACAAGAAATTCTCAGTATCACCATAGATCAAAAATCTATAGCGGATATTACCGATATGAGCATCAGCGATATGTATCGATGGTCACGCGCGCTTTCAGACAAAAACTGTACGCTTCTGTCTGATGAGGAAAAAACGATTGCATACCCGGTTCTGAAGGAAGTAACTGCGCGTCTCGGCTTTCTTACAGATGTGGGCCTTGGATATTTAACGCTTGCACGGGGAGCATCTACGCTCGCCGGAGGAGAGGCTCAGCGCATCCGTCTGGCTTCACAAATCGGTTCCGGTTTAACAGGCGTACTGTATGTACTGGATGAGCCGTCAATCGGGCTTCACCCTCGGGATAACCATAGACTGATACAGACGCTCAAATCCCTGCAGGGCCTCGGAAATTCGCTCATTGTTGTAGAGCATGACCGCGAAATGATTGAGTCTGCAGATTGGATTATCGATTTTGGTCCCGGTGCAGGAAAGCACGGAGGCGCAATAGTCGCTATGGGTGCTGTCGCGCAGGTATCTAAAGACCCGAAATCAATCACAGGTGCATATCTTTCCGGGCGCAGGCGCATTCATATCCCGCATAAAAATCGTGCAGGTACCGATCAGGGGAAACTAATGCTACACGGTGTCACGCATCACAACCTGCAGAATATTCATTGTTCTTTTCCGCTCGGAACATTTATTTGCGTAACAGGCGTATCCGGCAGCGGCAAGTCATCGCTTGTTGTCGATACACTGTACCCAGCATTATATGTATTCCATAATCCGTCATCACGTCTTAGCCCCGGCAATTTTCAGAAATTATCAGGAGCAGAACAAACAGACAAAGTCATATTGATTGACCAATCCCCGATAGGAAAAACACCAAGAAGTAATCCGGCCACGTATACCGGCTTATTTACCTTGATCCGCGAAGTTTTTGCAAATCTTTCAGAATCCAGGCTCCGCGGATATTCAGGCGGACGGTTTTCATTTAACGTAAAAGGCGGACGCTGTGAAACATGCCAGGGTGAAGGAACAAAGAAAATTGAAATGCAGTTTCTGGCTGATGTGTATGTAACCTGTGAAGTATGTAAAGGCAGCCGGTATAATACGGAAACACTGGAAGTAACATACAAAGGCAGGAATATTGCAGAGATCCTGGCCATGACCGTTGCTGAAGCAATGGATTTTTTTCACGCGCATCCGAAAATATTTTCGCAGCTTGAGACACTTTCGGACGTCGGGCTATCCTATATTCAACTCGGACAGCCAGCGCCTACCTTGTCAGGCGGTGAAGCACAAAGAGTAAAACTTTCAAGCGAACTCTCGCGTCGTGCGACAGGTAAAACCGTATATATTCTGGATGAACCGACAACCGGGCTTCATTTTGCTGATCTGGAAAAATTACTTACAGTGCTTCACGCGCTTGTTGCAAAAGGAAATACCGTTATTGTGATAGAACATAATCTCGATGTAATCCGTTCGGCAGATTGGGTCATTGATCTCGGACCGGAAGGAGGAACACAGGGAGGAAACATAATCGCACAGGGTAGTCCTTCGGATATCGCACGGAACAAAAACTCATATACAGGGCGTTTTCTGAATCGATGACCGTATGACAAATTATGGATAATGACATACACTAATAGCCTAGAGCTCTCATGAAAATATTTTCTCGGTTGATTTATGTATGTCTGTATATATGGGTATTATTGTTCATTCCGCATGCGTCAGTTTTTGCCGCAGGCGAATTCCAGGCAGACTATGATGTCCAATATGCGATTTCCCCCGCCGGAAAAACAATTGTAACCCAGACGATAACTCTCACAAATAAGCTTGCAAATTT
>Ga0172371_10008842_pt1 | contig 13991 bp, 5 predicted proteins | sample Lak12m_FD_114543 | JGI IMG/M metagenome (GOLD analysis project Ga0172371, IMG submission 114543) | Freshwater microbial communities from Kabuno Bay, South-Kivu, Congo - kab_022012_12m | ecosystem: Environmental > Aquatic > Freshwater > Lake | place: Democratic Republic of the Congo: South-Kivu... | reverse complement strand
CCTCCGTCCTTTCCTTGCGGCAGCAGACGCACTTCCTTCACGACCTTGCCCGCCGGGTCGACTTCGAGCAGCCGCCCGCTGTTGCACTCGCCGATGAAGGTATTCCCGTTGGCCAGGCGTTGACAGGCGTAAATTTCGCTCGCCGACTCGTAGGAGAACACCACCTGTTTCTCCCGGGTAACCTCTTTCACCCCGTGAGCGAAACTGAACAGCAGGTTGCCGTTCGGGAGCACCCACAGGTCGTTGCACGAGGGGCCCGGATATTCCCATTGCACCTTCCCCTCGGCCGAGACAAGGAAGACCTTGCCCTGACTGTAGTCGGTACAGGCGAACGGGTGCCCCGTTCCGCGTCCAACCGGCGTTGGGGCGGGTGCGCCGGCTTGCTGACCATGGACAAATCCAGCCGGGAGAGTAACGGTCAGGAACAGGATGGACAAAACTTTTCTCATGTCGCTTACCTCGTTGCTTGGAAAAAAAGAACAGCTCTCCCGTTTCCAGGTGCAGGACGGCCTTTCCAGGCCGTCTTTTCTAGCGGCTTCCTGACGGTCTGGAAAGGCCGTCCTACCGATTGGTCGATCACCGCGGCTTCCAGCCGGCAGGGTCATTTTGACCGCTCGCCGTGGACAGAACCAGAGGGTGGGCCGTGTCGTTGGCAGATCGGCCGGTGAAAGAGGGCGACGGGGACATGCCGGGGTCAGCACGACGGTTGTGCCGGATTTTCCCGGTTCGCCTCTTCAGGTGGGGGATGTGGCGGGTTCCTCAGGCGTGCCGTCCGGCCCTCGCGGGGGATGTTACCGAGTGACTTGCCGCCAGGATTTCGAGATCCGTTCGCTCCAGGGCGACTTCTCGGCAGCACCGGCTCAAAAAGCCTCTAGCCGCCCGCGCCGGTCGCGTGGCTAACCTACAATTGCAGCGTGGGCCGGCCACGTAATTGTGGATCCCCGGCGCCCGTGCCCACGGTGGCACGCAACGAAAGTCTCGACCAACGGGGCGTGCAGGTTCACCGTCCGTTTACGAGTTCGTGGGTCATGCACGCGATCAGCCCAAACACGCCTGCCGTTCCCTCCGACCGAAAGCGATTCAAATCGCGAGGCACTGCCGCTGCGGTGTTGGTGACGGGCATTCTGTCGTCAGGGGTCCTCTTCATCACGCTTCGCCATAAAGAGCGGGAGGCGGTTGATGACAGCTTTCGACGCGCGGTGCACAACGAAGTCGCAACGTTCCGCAGAACCATCGACTCATGCTTCCTCGTGTTGGAGTCGATTCAGGGATTCTATGCCGGCTCTCAGAGCGTGGAACGATCGGAGTTTCACGAGCTTGTGACGCCGCTTCTGCGGCATCACTCGAAGCTCCGGGCGTTGGAATGGGTCCCCTGGGTCCGCGACTCGGACCGGGCCCGGCACGAAGCCCAGGCGGCGCGAGATGGTTGCGCAAGTTATCGGATCGCCGACAGCAGTGGAGAGCGGGTCCGGCTCAGGGCGTCGCGACGCGACCTCTACTTGCCGATCTGCTATGCCGAGCCCGCCAAGCCCAACGAAGCCTTGCTCGGCGTCGACCTGGCAACGTCGCCCGAGTTTCTCCGGGTGGCCCATCGGTCCCGCGACTCCGGAGAAACGTTGCTCACGTCGAGTGCGATTCTCGAACGAGAAGGCGTCGATCCGACCCTCGTACACTTCCTCGCCCCCGTCTATCGGAATGGCGCTCCGCGTGGCACGGTGGAAGAGCGAAGGGAGCACCTGGAGGGGTTTGTCGTGGCCATCTTGGCCGCGAGCGATCTGGTCAAGGAAAGCCGGGGTGCTTTGGCCCCGATCGGCGTGGACGTGTATCTCGTGAATCGATCGGGGGCCGGCGGCGAGCGACTTCTGGCCTACCACATTTCTCGCACGCGCGGCCCGGCCGCTTCTTCCGTGGACCCCCAACAACTGGGCCGGTCCTCCGAGCTTCACCATACCGAGGATCTCGATCTGCCGGGCGAGAAATGCTCGATCACCTGTGCAGCCGCCCCCGCGTTCATGGAGGCAGAGAAGACTTGGCAGCCGTGGGCCGGTTTGGCTTGCGGCCTGCTGCTCACCGTGCTCCTTGAAACTTACGTCGTCGGCGCCGCACTGCGTCAGGCCCGCACCGAGCAGTTCGCTTCGCGACTGGCGGGGACCAATCGAGAACTTCAGCGCGAAATGAGCGATCGCAAACGGCTGGAGGAGGCGATGGGCGTGAGCGAGCGACGCCACCGGCTCTTTGCCGAGAACGTAAGTGAAGTGATCTGGACCATGGACTTCTCCGGCCGGTTCACCTACGCCAGCCCCTCTGTCCGGCAACTCCTCGGATACCTGCCCGAGGAGTTTGCGCAGCTTACGATGGGGCAAGTGGTGGCGGGTTCTTCGCTGGACCTGGCTCGCAAACACCTGGGGGAATTTGTCGCCGCGGCAGCGGCCGGTCAGCGCATCGGGGGCGGAAGCCTGGAACTGGAACTCATCCGCAAAGAGAGATCTATCGTCTGGAGCGGTGTTACCTTCAGCGGGATGTACGACGAATCCGGCAAGATGATCGCTATTCAAGGAGTCACCCGCGACATCAGTGAGCGCAAGCAAGCCGAAGTACGTCAAGCCCGGTTGCTCCGGCGATTCGTGGCGGTCAACCGACTTCAAGAAGACCTCCTCCAACCGGCCCCGCTGGAGGCGCAGTTCAACAAGATCACGGCGACGGCCGTGGAACTCTTGGATCTCGACTTTTGCCGCGTCTGGATGGTGAGACCGGGGGACCTCTGCGAGCGCGGCTGCGTTCACGCTGCGGCAGCCGACGCACGCCATGCCTGCCGGCGCCGCGACGCATGCCTGCACCTGATGGCCAGTTCCGGACGCTACACGCACACCGACGGCGGGCACCGCCGCGTGCCCATCGGCAATTACAAGATCGGCCGCATTGCCAGCGGCGAGGACAAGAAGTTCCTCACCAACTGCGTAACGACCGATCCGCGAGTCCACGACCACGCATGGGCAGGACAGCTCGGCCTGGTGTCCTTTGCCGGATACAAGCTCCACGACGCGCAGGCCCATCCGATCGGCGTGCTGGCGATGTTCGCCAAACACCCGATCTCGGAAGAGGACGATGCGTTCCTTTCGAGTTTGGCCGAGACCACCTCCCGGGTCATCTTGCGCAGTCGGGAAGAAGAGGCAACTCGCCATGCCGAGCAGGCGGCCCGCCGCGAGAACGCAAAACTCTCCGCCATGATCTCGGGCATGGAAGAAGGCGTCGTTTTCGCCGATTCGAACAACGTCATCGTGGAGATCAATGCGTACCTCTGCCGATTTCTGGGGAAGCCGCGAAGCGAAATCCTCGGCAAGCGGATCGAGGAGTTCCATTCGGGCAGGGCGCTGGAAGGCATCTTGCGGCAAATCGACCGGTTTCGCACCGACCCGGGGTCCGATCCGTTCATCCTCCAGCGGCGATTGGGAGACGCGGAAGTCGTTCTCCGAGTGCAGCCCGTCTACCGGGACGGCCAGTACGACGGGGTGCTGCTGAACGTGATCGACGTGAGCGGGCTGGTCGAGGCCCGCCGCCAGGCCGAGGCCGCGACCCGCGCCAAGAGCGAGTTTTTGGCCAACATGAGCCACGAAATCCGGACGCCCCTGACTGCCCTGCTGGGCTACACGGACTTGCTGATGGACCCGGCCCTCAGTCCCAGCAGCCGCGCCAACCACCTCGCCGTGGTCCGCCGCAGCGGCGAGCACTTGCTGGAGCTGATCAACGACATCCTCGATCTGTCGAAGATCGAAGCCGGAAAACTGGCCATGGAGTTGCAGCATTGCAGCGTGGTGTCGCTCGTGGCCGACGTGGCCAGTTTGATGCGGCCCCACGCCGATCAACGCGGCATTCAATTGGCGGTGGATTATCCGGGCGAGGTGCCCGAGACCATCCTGACCGACGAGGCCCGCCTCCGCCAATCGCTGGTGAACCTCCTCGGCAACGCGATCAAGTTCACCGAGCAGGGAGAGGTGCGAATCGTCGTGACCTTCCTCCCCGCGTGGCGCAACGGCGCCGCGGCGGTGAAGTTTGAGGTCGTGGACACGGGAATCGGCATTTGCCGAGAAGTGCTCGCCGGCCTGTTCCAGCCGTTCACGCAGGGCGACTCCGCGACGGCGAGGAAGTTCGGCGGCACGGGCCTGGGGCTGGCCATCTCGCGTCACCTCACCGAGCTGCTCGGCGGCGAATTGAGCGCCAAGAGCGTCCCGGGACAAGGCAGCACCTTCACCCTGATCGTTCCCACCGGGGACCTTCGCGGCGTGAAGATGCTCCAACGCCCGACCGAGGCGCTCCAGGACGCCGGCAGCGCCCCCTGGCGCCCGGTCGCCGAGAATCTCCGGGGAATCCGCATCCTCCTGGCCGAGGACGGCTTCGACAACCAGGAGTTGATTCGCCTTGTGCTCCGCAAGGCCGGGGCCGAGGTCCACATCGTCGCAAACGGCCGCCTCGCGGTCGAGAAGGCCGAGGCCGGTTCGTTCGACCTGATCCTGATGGACATCAACATGCCCGAAATGGACGGCTACCAGGCCACGCGAATTCTCCGCGACCGCGGCTACCGGCAGCCGATCCTCGCGCTGACGGCGAACGCGATGTCCGGCGACAAGGAGCGTTGCCTGGCCGCCGGCTGCAACGACCACGTGGCGAAGCCGATCGATCAGGCAAGGCTGATCCACCTGATCGCCGCGCACGTCGGGCCGGTGGCGTCCGAAGGCCGGGAAACGCCGGCGCCGACGCAGGAAACGCCCGCCGGCGCCACCGGACCCGTTGCCTCGCAGTATGCGGCCGACCCCGAGATGGCGACGATCCTTGCCGGATTCGTCGAGCGGCTCCCGGGCCGGGTCGACGCGATGCGCCAGACGCTCGCCCGCGGCGAGTACGAAGACCTCCAGCGGCTGGCGCACAACCTGAAGGGGTCGGGCGGGTCCTACGGCTACGCGTCGTTGACCGAGGCATCCCGGCTCCTGGAGACCGCCGCCAAGGGCCGCGACGAAGAAGGGGCCGCGGCGGCCCTCGCCGAGATCGCCGAGTTGTGCCGGGCGATTCACGAGGGGTATGTCGCATGCGTTCCCGCCGGGGAGACCACGCCATGAAAATCCTGGCCATCGACGACAGTCCCGACGCCTTGGCCGTGGTCCAGGTCCGCCTGGCCAAGGAGGGGGCCCAGATCGCGTGCGCGGAAGGTGGAATCGCCGGGCTGGAGGCGGCGAGAAGCCAGAATCCGGACCTCATCCTCTTGGACGTCGACATGCCCGACCTCTCGGGCTTCGACGTCTGCCGTGCCCTGAAGGCCGACCCGGACCTGTGCATGATCCCCGTCCTCTTCCTCTCCGGATCCACCACGGCGGAGGACAAGGTCCAGGGGCTGGACCTCGGCGCGGTCGACTACGTGACCAAGCCGTTCGACGCCTTCGAGCTCCGGGCCCGCGTGCGCGCCGCCCTCCGCACCAAGCACCTGCAAGACCTGCTGATCGAACATGCCAGCCTGGACCCGCTCACGGAGCTGCCGAACCGCCGCGCGTTGATGGAGTGTCTCCAGCGGGAATGGGCCCGCATGCAGCGCCACGGCGGCCAGGTCTCCTTCATCATGGCCGATATCGACCACTTCAAGCGAGTCAACGACGCCTACGGCCACCAGGTCGGCGACCGGCTCCTCCAGGAGGTGGCCCGGACGATTGCCCGGCAGTGCCGCGACGTCGACTTGCCCGCCCGATACGGCGGGGAAGAATTCGCCATCGTGGTCCCCGACGAGATCGCCCAAAACGCGGCCCGCCTGGCCCATCGCTGCCGGCAGAAGATCGAAGAGATACGTCTTGCGGCCAACGACCGGAGCGTGCGAACGACCGTCAGTTTCGGGGTGGCCGACGGGACCGGCCTGGCGTCTCCCGCGGTTCTGATCCAGCGTGCCGATCAGGCCCTCTACGAGGCCAAGGCGGCCGGGCGCAACACGGTGCAATGCTCCGGCGATGCGGCCGGCAAGGGTACCGAGTAGGGTGCGTGCTTTGCACGCACGCGAAAGAGCGACTGAGGTCTCCGCCGAAAGCAACGTCACGCGCCGCCGACGCCGACATCCGCGTGCGTGCAAAGCACGCACCCTACTCGATGAAACCGCCCGGCGGGAGCCACTCGGCAAGGTTCACCGGCTCCATGCTTCCCCAATTCGGCTCGTACTCCCCCATCGCCACGTACTTGGCGAACGTCGAGTAAGGCCAGAGGCACGGAGCGGCGACCAGCCCGTGCTTCACCGGATTGTAATGGATGTAGTCGAGATGGTTCTTCCAGTCCACCTCGTCGCGAATGAGATGCTCCCATGCGCGTCGCTGCCAGACCGCGTGTTCCAGGCGACGGCGTCGAGACGCCCCTCGCCGCGGCTCGACGTGGCCGGCGCCCAGCAGCGAACGTGTGAAGCGGCTCTTGACGACCCGCCATCGCGTGGCGTAGTCGTCGTCGCCGGGGGGAAGCTGCCACAGGCAGTGAAGGTGATTGGGAAGCAGGGCGATGGCAACCATTTCCCAAGGGCGTTCCTGACGCGTCTGTTCAAGGGCCCCACGGAGTGCTTTCCGGCCGGCAGCCGACGTCAAGATCGGTCTCCGGCCGTAGGTGACCACCGTGAAGAAAAACAGCCCTCCTGCCTGCCGCCACCGTCGGTACCCGGTCATCGCCCACCATCTCCGTAGGGTGCGTGCTCCGCACGCACGCGAAAGACCGACTGAGGTCTCCGCCGAAAGCAACGTCACGCGCCGCCGACGCCGACGTGCGCGTGCGTGCAAAGCACGCACCCTACTCCGGCAGGAAGCTCTGGACGATCGTCACCTCGCGGATCTGCCGGCTGTCGGGCTCGAACACGCGAATCTTGATCTGAATGCCCCGCAGCGGCACCGGATACGGCGCCTGGGTCTCCATTTCGTTCCAGTCGTCGACCAGGCCGTTGCCGTCGTCGTCGAACCCGTTGGTGCCGGCATCGGCGGCCAGCCCGCTCCGGTTCCCGGTCTCTTTGATCCCGTCGTACTCGTAGTGCAGCGACCAGGTGTCGTAGGTCCGCGTCAACTCCGAGCGAGGACCGTAAGGAGGATTCGTATCACTGTAGTCCCAACTAAAGCCGCCGAACTGCGACGACCCGCCGTAGCCGAGATCCACATAGGCCCCGTAACCGATGACCGTGGAGCCAGGATAGCTCGAATCGCCGGGCAATAGCACGACGCTTCCATTGCTCGTCACCGGCGCCCCCGGGTCCCACGCCTTCACGTCGAAGCCGATGACGTTGCTGAGGATCACGTCCTCGTCGGCACGCGACCCGGCGTAAGCGGTCAGTTCCCCCGTGCCCGGGTCCACCCCGCTCCACGTTGAGAAGGGAGTGTTGCTCCAGAAATCCATGACGTTCGGGTTCGGCAAGGTGACGGTGCCAAAGACCGTAACCGGGTTCATCTGATCCACCGCCCAGTTCCCGTGGGAGCATTCACCGAGAGTTGGCAGCCCGAGTCGGCCCCAGCGGCTCGCACTGAAGGGGTAGGTGTCGTCGTCGGCCGCCGTGGCTCCACGATAATGATGCGCGTAGCGACATTCCCGTTTCGTCAAGTCGCCAAGCGAGTTGGCTACCAGCGTCAAAGTGCCGCTTGAGTCGCGATCCAGGCGGACCGAAAGATCGTTGGCGTTGTAGAAGCCGCTGGCGGAGCCGGCAGCCCACGGGCCCAGATCGGGCCGGACCAGCAGCACGCGGCGGTAAAGCGTGCGCCCGCGGACAAACCAGGCGATCTCCGCATCCTGCGATTCCGTCGCGACGCCGCCGACGCGTCCGACGAACGGCTCGCCGCGGCTGCGCGTGGTGAACATGAGGATATCGTCGGTGTCGCCGACCGTGTTGTCGTTGCCGCCGGTGTCGGTTACGCCGGATGGGCCGGTCGTCCCCTCGATGTACTCGACGTAGCCTTTGTTCTCTTCGGGCCGGTACGGAGGGACAAGGGGGACCGGCACCCCCTCGAGGTCGGCGCGGAGCCGCTGGGCCGTGCCGCGCAGGGCGTCGGACATTTCGAGCGTGGCCCGCGCGGCCGAGATCCCCTCGCCGATCATCCCGAAGACCGTGGCCACGGCGCCCATCATGATGAGCGTCAGCGTGGTGGCCACGAGCATTTCCACCAGCGTATAGCCGTTTCGAGCCGAACCATGCCCAAAGCGAGCCATGGCGTTTTCTCCCGTTTCAGAATCCGCATTTCGATGGGGCTCGCTGCGCTCGACCCACCCTACCGCCTTCAACCGCCCCCAGGCCCACGGGTCGCACCCCGTGGGCTTGATCCCTTCCTGACTCTCAACCCCGGGCCGACACGGCCCGGCTCTAATCCCCCAACTCCCAACCCCCAACCCCCAACTCCCAACTCACTCAATAAACCGATTCAGCAAGATCGTGTTCCCCACGTTGAGGTCCCGGCCTCGCGAGAACCCCACGGGGATCGAGCGGTCGATCAGGTAAAACGCCCGATGCCGTTGGATGTCGCCCGTATCCGAGCCCAACTCGCGGCCAAGCCGATACCCGTCGGGATGCGCGGCGTCGACCGTACCCGCCTGGGCCTCGAAGTACCCGACGGTGATCCACACCGCATAGACGTTGGATCGCGTGGTCACGAGGTTGTTCAGGCGCGAGATCGCCTGGTAGCGGAAGAACGCGTTCCGGTTCGTGTCGTTGAAGTTGTTGGTCGACGCGACCTCAAACAACGCACGCTGCGCGTTGTCGGGATCGGAGGCGTACTTGGGATGGGCCCGAAGAAGCGTCGAGTTGATCTCGTTGCCGACTGCCGTCCCTATCGAACTCAAGGGCACGAGGGAGGAGCCGGTAAACGCTCGGAAGGGCCGCGCATACCGCGTGGGGTAAGTGCTACTCGTCGAGAACTGCCCGTCGGTCACGGCGCCGTAGCCGCGACGGCTCCAGACGAATGTGTCCCAAATCGTCTTCGTCCCATCCTCGACGTCAACCCCCAAGCCCAAATCCGGCCGGTTCAGCAACGCCCGAAACACCTCGGGACTAAACACGGTGTTCAGGTTGATCTTGCCGGGCTCGCGATACCGCGGGATCGCGTTGAACGGCGGATGAAACGCCTGGTAGGGGTTGCCGTCATTGTAGAAGGAGTCGGGCTTCCCCTGGAGTTCGGTGCCCACAAACGGGGAGGGAACGCGGAGGTACTCCAAAGCCCGGTAGAACCGCGGCGGATCAGCGCCGTTGGTGGCCGCCTTGGAAACATGGAAGAAGTTCAGCAAATAAGGGTAGGGCACATCGGCGCCGAAAAACGTGCCGGTGGAATCGAGCGTCGGCGCGTACGGCTTCGGAGTATCGGTCGTGTTGAGGACGCGGAAGTACTGGTAGTAGTTGTCCTCGTTGTACGCCAGGAGCTTCGAGGCCGGGACGGCGGGCACCAGGAGAAGGTCCAGCGGGCTCGTATACGGCCGATTGAACCACGTGAGCCACGGGAAAGGCTTGGTCGCATCGGCCTTGTAGAGGTCCGTTGTGTCGCGGGGGGCGCCGAAGTACTCGTTCAGGTAGCCCGGGGTCCCCTTGAGCTGCCGCTTGAAGACGTCGCTCGAGCTAGACACCTCATCGGCGTCGGCGTCGAACGGCTTGGTGAACGGTTCCTGCTTCCACAGGCCCCAGTTGTGAGTCCAGTTGCTCGGGGTCTTCTCCGTCACATCGACGGTTTCGTTGCGCTCGCCGCGCTGGCGAGTATGGAACATCACCGAGCCGTCTGCCAACGACGTTCCCGAGCGATCCTTCCTCTTGTCCGAGCTGCTCGTGAGCCCGTTGAACGAGGTCAGATCGACCGCCATCGAGTCGATCGTGCGGTAAGGGTTCGAGGTCGCATTCCACGTCTGCGTCGGGTCGGCCAGCCGCTGCAAATGGACCATGCGATAGGCCGTTTTCGTCACGTTGATTCCCAGCAGGGTGTTCCAGTCTTCGCCGTCGGTGCGCTGGGCGTCCAACGGCTGGTCGAAGACAAACGCCGCCCCTGCGTCGTCCTGATACTTTCCCGTGCTGGCAACGTAAGTGACCGTCTTGCTCACCCTTCCCGCCGCCGCCGTCTCGAGCGACCCGTATCCATCGACAGGCTCCGACACGCTCAGCCGCCGGGGTCCGTCGACGGCAATGACCCTCGGCTTGTAGACCTGCGAAGGGGCCGACGTGCCGTTGTTCTCGACGGAGAACGCGCCGCTGCTGCCGCTCTTCGAGTCGTCGAGGACGATATACCTGCTGTTGTCCTGGGTGCCGTCCGTTCCAAATCCGATGTACGTCTTGGTGCTGTCCGGCAATCCGTTGGGCCCGATCATCGCGTATTGCCCGGGCAAGACGACCGCGTTGGTGGGCGCCGTCTTGGGGTAGTACCGCGTGCCCCCGTCCGTCGGCCAACTCGCGCTGTCAACGAAGTACACCGACCTCTCGATGGTCTGCTGGTCGGGATCGGGCTGACTTGTCATCTCCGCGGGCTTGACAATGGCCAGGCGCCATACGGGCGAGTTGCCGGTGGCAGTCACCTTGGCGAGATCGACGCCGTTGTTGCTATAAAACTCGCCGGGCGAGGCCTCCAGCCGCGAATTCGGGTCGTGGGTTCCCCACGGATTGTAGACTTCGACGAACAAAGAACCCTGCGGGCGATACGCCTGGTCGAAGTCGGGGTCCTTCTTGTTAGCATCGGTATCGGTGGTCAGGCCCGGCTGCGTGCGCGTCCCGGTCGGGTCATCCACGGTCTCCCTGTTGGTGTCCTCGGTCCGCCGATCGTGGAACGCCAAGGTCTCGCTGAGCAGGAGTTCCGGCCTCTCGCAGCCCCACACCACGGCCGTAGGACTCCAGGCGGTCGAGGCAAACGGGGTCGGGTCGTAGGCGAAGCCGGTCATGATCGAATCCCGGTCGCAGAAATCGACCACATTGACGGCCCACTGGGCAATATACTGCGCCCGCTCCGCAGTGGTTTGCCAATACCCGGGAAGTGGAACCGTGTCGTTGGCCAACGCCATCATCAAGACGTAAAGATGCCGCGCCAACCGCTGTTGCGGGCTCTCCTGGCTCGTGTTGGTGGGGCTGCCGGAGTTGTCGTGGTCGAAGTACCCCGTCCACAAGTCCGCCGCCTTGCGCCACTGCCCGAACTGTTCCGTGCCCACCGGTGCGGTGCCCAATCGCCGGCTGATGTCCATGCGCAGGCCCGCCACCACCTCCGGGGCCAGCATCACGGCCAACTTCGCGCGCACCGTCGAATCGCTCGCCCCATTGGCATAGAGTTTCTGGGCCACAAGGCTCGCAATGGGCCCGTAGGGGGACACGCTCGTGCCGATGTTCTGCCCGCCCGGACACGGCACGTCCCAACTCTCGGTCGTCAACTTGTTCCGCTGCGTCAGGGCGATGGATGTGCTGCTGGCGGAGTCGTAGGTCGTTTGGAGCAGCCGAGCCGGCAATCGCGCCGCATCGACGTCGTTCGGGCGCAAGATCCGCTCGAATTCGGCGGGGCTGTAGGGGTTGTCGGGACTCGCCGGACTCGACGCGCCCCGGCCGGCCTTCTGCAAGAGATTGAGCTCGTAGGCGCAGTTGACCGCCTGGCTCGCCCACGCGCTCCCGTCGAACACCGTGTAAACCGGCTGACCTCGCAGGTCCAGGCCAATCGAGAGATAACCGCGGAGATCGGGCGGAGTGGCATACGGCGTGAACGTGCTGAAGTCGGTGTAGTTGGCCGGGTAGTCGAAGAACTTGTTCTGGCACAGCAACCCCTGAGTGCCCGAGGTTCCGGGAGCGCGCGAATCGAGGGCCAGGCTCGATTCGCCGTTCCGGCCGTCGACATTCGGACTCTCGGTGCCGGAAAGCAGCCCTTGGTAGACGTAGTACCGGTTGGTCGTGCTGTTGAACTGCGGGAAAAGGGGCGCCAGGTTGATGTCGGCAGGGCCCCTCCCCATGCCGCGGAAACCGGCTTGGGTAAACGCGGTGCTGTCGGGCTGGGCGGCTCCCGTGGGGGAATTGCCCGTCGTGCCGTCCGCATAGAGCCTGTTATTCGCGGGAGACTGGCTCGTCGACGCGTTCGGCAAGCCGTAATACCCGCCTGTGCCGCCCAACACCTGGGCCAAACACCCATGCGCGTTGACGTTGGCCCGGCCGTCCATGTCGAGGCAGAGAATGGCAAACAGCGGCTTGTACAGATGCCCGTCCTTGGCGCTCCGAACCGGCATCCCCAGATCGACCCAGATACTATCGGGAATCCCGTCGCCGTCGGTGTCTACGTCCCAAGGCGGAGTACCCGACGTGCCGATCCACGCGGGATCGAAAGCGGTGTTGCTCCCGGTGAAGTTCGCGTGGTCGACGGTCAACGGCCGCAGCATGATCTTGCGCAACAGGTCGCTATCGAGATCCGACCAAGTGGTTGCGCTCTTCTGGGCCATCCAGTATCGGATCAACTCTGGCCGGTGGAGGGAGGGGACGATCACGTACCCGGTGGTCGGGTCGAGCGTGGCCAAGAGCATATTCTGGTAATCGACGGCGTCGTAATCCTCGTTCGCCCCGCCGGGCCCCGCCGGATCGGTGTAACTCCCGTTGGCTTGAAACGCAACGGGGTTGGGCAACAAGGCGTAGGGATTCGACGACGCATCCTTGGCGTCCGTCTTCCCGGAACTGGAGTTGTACCCAAATCCCGTCCCGGCGAACGCCGGACCGTTGATCAAATAACTGTCGCCCGTACTGGGCAAGACTCCTTCGAATCGCTGGCCTTGGCCCTTCCCGTTGCTCAGATTGCGGCCCACGATCCGCGTGCTCTGCCCGGCCGCCGAGCCGCTGGTCACGGTCAGGACGCAGCCGATCTGCCTGCTCCGCTCGACCTCCGGATTGGTCCCGGAGGTGGGCAGCGTGAACTCGAAGAGTTGCCCGCCGCAAATCGACGCCGGCTCGCTCGACGCGAACGTGCCCGTCCAATACACATTCCCGTACATGTCCTCCAGCAGACTGTGCGGGCGCAAGACCGACGCCGCGTTGTCTGTGCCGCGGACCACTTGGGCGGCGGCCTGGTTCAAGAGTTCGGCGGGCGGGTCGGCCGACTGTTCGACTTTGGCCAACGCCTCGGTGCCACGCTTCGCGTGGCCGCTGATCGTCACGTAGGAGATCGCCAGCAGCCCGAACATCGCCAAGAGTGCCAGCACCAGCAGCAGGAGCACGCCGCGCCGCGGGTCGCCGTGGTCGGGACGTGTCCTCCAACCTCCCCTCGCCCGCTCGCGGGAGAGGGGCCGGGGGTGAGGGCGTCCCCGACCCACGCACGTGCCCCGACGCGATTCCGGACGCCGCGTGCCCTCACCCTGACCCTCTCCCAAAGGGAGAGGAGACTTCCGGGATCGGCTCTTCATGTGCGTTGCCATATCGCTTATCCTTCCCTTAGCGAAACGCGCCCTTGCCCCGGCCCGTCTCGCGCTGCGTTCTCGCTGGTTCTTCTCCCCTCTCCCTTTGGGAGAGGGGTAGGGGGTGAGGGTATCCGGGCAACCCCCGACGTCCCCTCCCTCACAACGTTTCCGGCTCCGATCGTAGACGGCCTTTCCAGGCCGTCGCTTCTGGCAGTTCCTTGACGGCCTGGAAAGGCCGTCCTACGGGAAACCACCGCCTGCCCTCACCCTAACCCTCTCCCGAAGGGAGAGGGGACTGACACTCTCCCTCACTGGCTTGTCGGGACCACTTCGGTATACACCCCGATCACCCCGGTGCAGAGCACGCCCATCGATGGGGCGCCGTAGAGCCAGTCGGGCCCCGCCAGCGTCACCCGGCGACTGTTCGCTGCCGCCGTGTCTGCGGACTCCGCGGCGATGATTCGATACCACTTGAACACGTTTTGCGAGTTGTACGTGCCGCCGAGCAGAATCCAGTCGTTTTCTCGCACGTCGAGCGTGTTCGCCGGGTCCGTGGTTTGCTTCGTCAGGGTCACGTCGCCCCCGCCCCACCCGCCGCCGGAAAAGGCGACCGTCACCACGCGCTCGCT
>Ga0172371_10008841_pt1 | contig 13992 bp, 19 predicted proteins | sample Lak12m_FD_114543 | JGI IMG/M metagenome (GOLD analysis project Ga0172371, IMG submission 114543) | Freshwater microbial communities from Kabuno Bay, South-Kivu, Congo - kab_022012_12m | ecosystem: Environmental > Aquatic > Freshwater > Lake | place: Democratic Republic of the Congo: South-Kivu... | reverse complement strand
TCCGGTTTACCGGAGTAAAGTTAGAGCACTACTTGGACGACTAGCTCAGCTCGCTCCGGTTTACCGGAGTAAAGTTAGAGCACTACTTGGACGACTAGCTCAGTTGGTTAGAGCGCTACATTGACATTGTAGAGGTCAGAGGTTCGAATCCTCTGTCGTCCACACAGGTATTGACTTTTTGGGATAATTGTGTAATATTTAATATAGATACAATGAGATCTTAATGTGATTTTATTGTATTTTTTTGTTCTTTGGAAAAGCAGCTATGAGCATTGCTTGTGGCTATATTTAATGTTCATTATAAAAGAGGAGATTTCTAATGAACGAATTGCATAAACTTGTAGATGATTGCTATCCCGAGATTTGTGAAGCTAAAAAAAACAGCAGGGGCTTAGTCGGGGCTTTGCAGCCTTATGTAACAAAGTTGATGTCGTATTGCGCCAAGATTGATCATCGTGACGCGGTTTTAGCCCTTTATCCATTCATCGAATTTAATGATGAGGGATGGCTGAAAGAGGTTTTTGAAGCTTCAAAGTGTTGCAAGTGGGAATTTGTCCAACACTGCTACTTGATTCACAAAGATCGTCGTTTTTTGCGGGACAGGTTGAAAAGGATGTATCCTGATATGGAGTTTCTGGCAATCTGCCTGGGTGCTCTTTATTTGATTTATGAAAAGGAAAAAGAGGTCGAATACGTCGGAGTGTAATTTGAGAAAAAACAGCAAGGCTATCTGAATTAACAGATAGCCTTATTTTTTTAAAAATATGAATTTTATATTGCCCAGTCGTCGATTTTGTCCAAGTCGGCGTTTTTTATACCCAAGCCTTTTTCGCGCATAATGCGAAAAGCGTCTTTTGGCCGGCCAAGATAGTAGGCTTTTTTGTCGGCAGGATTGATATAGTAAGCTCTCCCACTGTCTTCGACATCGATCAAAATCTTGCCGACAACTTTTGTTGGGAATGTTTTGTAACTGGTGATGTAGGCATGATTGACGCCAAGTCCGAGCTTGCGCATGAGATTGAAAGCGTCTTCTGGACGGCCGAGGAAGTAGCGGCGATTATCAACGGGATAAACATACCAGGCTTCGCCGTTTTTTTGAACCTGCAAAAGGATTCTGCCGGACATTTTTTTGGAAAAAGCCTGCGCTGATTTGACAGCGGTTGAATTGCCAAAGGTCATAAAGCTCTGAAAGTGTTCCTTAAAGATATTTTCCGCAACGCCGTCAGCGGTCAAGATCTTGGCTGTGGCAGTGGCAATGGAGAATTCGGTTTTGCCGGATTTGAGCGGCGAGAAGGTGATGGAAAAAATTTGTCCAGCTGTGTCCTTGAATTTTGTCGGAGCTCCGCCGCCAAACTCGATCGTGCCGGCAGTATTGGAAAATTTCGGCTCCTTTGTCCATAGGGTAAAAATCGACGGCTTTCTATTGATGCTTTTTACTTTCAAGAATTTCGGATCAAATTTGATAACCGCCTCCGCGGCATTGATACCGGCACCACCTCCGCTATTGACTATTAAACGCGTAGTCATGTCCTTGCCCGCAGTAAAAACGCCATATCCGGAAGACAAAAAAATTCGCGCTTCCTTAGCAGAGGCGTTGGCAATCGGCGACAGGATGAGAATGGCAACAATTAGTGTTTTAATGATATTTTGTGAAGTTTTCATATTATTATTCTAGCAAAGATTTTTAGAAATTGAAAGTAAAAAAATGAAATAATGCTTAAATTCATACTTTTTTACGGCAAAATATAGTGTATCTCGATTTATTAATATTTTTTTAATATGAAATTGTTACAATTCTAATATTAATAAATAAAATAATAATATGAATAACATCATTCCATATCTATGGTTCGAGAACCAGGCCGAAGAGGCTGTTAATTATTACATTTCAGTCTTTTCAGAAAAAAATTCCAAAATAAATCGTATTGCTTATAACGATGAAATCACCGCGGAAGTTTCCGGATCTCCTGCGGGTTCAGTGTTGTCGGTGGAATTTGAATTGGAAGGATAGAGTTTTGGAGCTCTGAATGGCGGTCCGGAATTCAAGTTTACTCCGGCCATTTCTTTTTTTGTCAGTTGCGCGACAGCTGAGGAGTTGGATGGATTGTGGTCTAAGCTTATCAAGGGTGGCAGTATCTTGATGACTTTGGATAAATATCCGTTCAGTGATAAATGTGGCTGGCTTCGAGATAAGTACGGCGTCACTTGGCAGGTCGCACCGGCGTTGTTGGATAAATTATTGAATGATCCGGATAAAGAAAAGGCAGGCCGCGTCATGAAGGCGATGCTTCAGATGATCAAGATTGATAGCGATAAGTTACAGGCTGCGTATGATAACAAATAAAATTTTAGTTAACTTTTAAACATACCATTATGAAAAAAATAATCATCATATTCGTAGTTGTTCTCGCGCTCGCGCTTTCCGGTTATTATATTGCAACAAGGAATCCGGATGGTCAAAGTGTCAATGATTCAAATTCTAATATTTCCGGCAAGACTGTGACTTTTGACGTGGTGGCAAAGCAATTTGAGTTTGTGCCGGCTGTTTTGAATGTGTCGAAGGGTGACAATGTCATAATAAATTTAACCAGCGCTGATGTTATGCACGGATTCACTATTGATGAATTTGATATCGATGAAACCATCAAACAAGGCGAGAAGAAACAGGTAAAATTCGTGGCTGACAAAGCCGGAAGTTTTGTTATCCGTTGCACTATTCCTTGCGGCCAGGGTCATCGGGATATGAAAGGACAGTTGATCGTCGCCGAACAAGTTCAAGTACCGGTTTCTGACTCAGACAAATTCATGGACCTGAGCGGTCAGAAACTTACGAAATTGCCGGAGTCGTTGTTTGGTATGTCTGATTTGGAAGTGTTGGATATTTCCGATAACAATCTGACCGGCGCGTTGCCAAGTCAAATCGGACAATTAAAAAATCTAATGAAGCTCGACGCCAGTAATAATCAAATGACTGGTATCCCTGCGGAGGTCGGACAGCTGTCGAAACTTCAAGAGTTGAATTATTCAAACAATTTGATTACCGGCTTGCCGAACGAAATTGCCAATCTGAAAAATCTAAAAATATTCAATTTGACCGGAAATCAATATTCCAAACAAGATTTAGCCGGCATCAAACAGACATTGCCGGAGCTTAGAGTAATAGGCGAGTAGGACTGATATAATGGTTTGTGATGGTTTGATTGAAATTTGTTTTGTGCACCATCGTGGACGCTATTGGAATTGAAATTCGGGAATCGAAGGAGGTTTATTATATTCCGGACTTTGCGAAAACAGAGACACGACGGTAGATTTGGTTTATTAATTGTGATTATAGACTAATTAGAGAAATTTGCAAGAGTAGATGGTTTTGTGATGGTTTTGTGTAGATGGTTTTGTGATGGTTTTGCAGGTATTGACAATTTGCCAAAGGTACGATAGAATGAAATTATAATTATCGTACCCATAAACCTATGGTTGAGGAACATAAATTCCCAACCATACAAAAAGTTTATAACTTTTATATGTATTTATCAAAGAAAACAACTCAGTCATTGAATGAAAAATTAAAGGCTTTAAACAAATTAAGGCCTATTGATGCTAGCTTGCTCGAAAAAATAAAGAAGAACTTTCAATTGGAGATGACCTATAATTCTAATGCTATTGAAGGAAACACGCTAACAAAGAAAGAGACTTTTTGGGTTATTAGTGAGGGACTGACAATTAAGGGTAAATCGTTAAAAGAACACCTAGAAGCCAGAAATCATCAAGAAGCCTTGGAATTTTTGTATGATTTGATTGATAAAGACAAGCAAAATACCATCTCGGAGCATCTGATCAAACAGATGCATACCTTGGTAGTCAAGGAATCAGACAGCAAGATTGCCGGCCAGTATCGAACCGGAAATGTGTTTATTTCCGGAAGCGATCACGAACCGCCGGCTGGTTTTGAAGTTGTGGCCAAAATGAATGAGTTGATTGCCTGGATAAAAAAAGAAAAGAATAAATATCATATTGTTGAATTAGCTGCCATTATGCACCATAAACTGGTAGCAATTCACCCTTTTTGGGATGGCAATGGCCGAACAGCGCGCTTGATTATGAATATCTTAATAATGAATATTGGTTATCCGATGGCGATTATCCTAAAAAATGATCGGCAGAGGTACTATCGTGTTCTTGATGAAGCTGATAATGGCGACTATAAAAACCTGTGTGAATTTTTGGCTCAAAGCGTAGTTAGAAGTTTAAATGCCTATTTAGATATTTTGGCTCCAAAGAAAGGGAAAAAGGATCAATTATTGTCATTGGCAGAGTTGTCAAAACATTGTGAATATTCTCCGGCATATTTAAAGAAACTGATAGCGGAAAATAAATTGGAGGCCGTAAAAAAAGGGCGGAATTGGTATTCGTCGATGAAGGCGGTGGATGAATATAAACAATCTATGAATAAAAAATAACTTAAAATATATGCAATCAGGAACAATCGAAAAACTTATTTCGTATTATTGGGAGGGTGAGAAATTTCAAGAAGAAATAGAGCGTGCCAGAAAAGAATTTTTTGATACCGCTCAAGACGGGATTATTCTAGCGGTTGACGAGAAATATGAGCCGTATTTTATGGAGTGGCTTGTTTTTGATTTTCGATTGAAAAATGGCAAACACTTGATTGAAGATTACTATGATTGCAATCCGCGTAAGTGCCAACTTTATGAAATGCAAATTTATCGTGATTTGCGGGATAATGTTTATGGTCTGGCTGAAGTGCGGAGGGTTTATTTAGGCGAAGGGCTTGATCTCTTGATGCTTCACACCGGTGAAGAATATTTTGCGCATGAGCATAGCGGTACTTTTCAACTTAAAAAAGGCAATCTGATCTTTGCACGGATTGCGAAGGTTGGTGGCCGGTATGAGTTGGTCAGTGGTAATACTTTTGTACTACCAATTCATCTGGATAGCCGGACCAAAAAACACTTTGTTGATAAAACTAAAAAATTTACCCCAAAAGATGCCATTGGTTTTTTGAATAATAACAACAAATCCGCGCCAATGATTGATGAGAGGGTGGATGTCACTGAAATCAAAGCTGATTTCGATGATTTGCTTGATGATTTGGCAATTAGTAAGATGGTTGATGCTGATTTGGTCCAAAAATGGCTGGCGAATATTGACTTTAAGCGCGTGGGTATGCCACTGGTTGATATTTTAGTTGGATTGACAAAACATTGGCCAGATGAAGGACAAATGAATCGTTTGTTAAAGCTCACTTCTGAGCTTGCCAATAATTCTCCCCGAAAAGAGCTTGGGGGCAAATCGCCGCAAGAAATGACCAAGGAACAAAAGCATAAAATGGGCTCAAAAGGTTTCGAATCATCTATTCGGCGAATCGGTGGAGAGTGGCCTGATCATGCCAATAAGGCGACGTCATATCTAAAAGATTTAAAAGTGCCGAAGGCGCTGGATTGTTTTGAAAAAACTTTTAAGACTTTGTTTGAGGAAAAAACTACCGGTCGCTATATTTTTAGCGTCTTTGCTAATATGGGTGTTTGTCATTTATACTTTGGCGGTGAATTTATGGCGCGCAAGCTATTGGAAATTTCCTTAGAGCTGAATCCAAGCTATGAATTCGGTCAAAAAATGTTGGCTGAAATGGATAGCGACAAAGGCACAGCACAACTCGCCTTGGAGATCAGATTTGCTTTGAAAATAGCGCACACCAAAGAATTGAAAGATTTTTGGAAAGAAGCAAAAAATTATTCCGACACAGAACTGCGTCGAGCTTATTATAAAATATCACTTGCTGATTATGAGGCGGATTGGGAAAATGATCCAGCCAAGAAATATTATGATTTTTTAAAACAATTGGAAATTGATTTTAGTGGAGTAGTGTAGTGAAATAATACAAAAATATGCAAAAAACAATAAAACAAACATTTGAACAGTTTTTGGTGGAGAAAAAAGGTGAGTTGGCTCTCCGAACTTATAAGTATCATGAAGAGGCAGTGGCATGGCTGGAGGATTGTATAAATGGTTATGGTGGCAATAGTCTAGACAAAGAAGGTCAGAGAAAATTTGATGAAGGCCAATTGGTGGGGCTTGAGTTTTGTGATATTTTTGAATCACAGATTTTAGATAATTCGCATTTTTCTGAATTTTTGGGATATTTTTATCCAAAGAAAATTGCCTGTGGTCATGACATGGCACAAAAAACATGCGGCGCAATTATAAAACTTTATAAATGGATGCTGGATAAGAGATATATTTTTGCAGAGGATGATGATGTTGAATTTGAGTACAAAGAAGGGGTAGATAATTTGCGGCAAGCATTCAAGGGTGGTATGGATGAATACTGTAATTATTAGAGTTGCAATAAAACTAGATTTAAATGCTATTGCTCATCGTGATTATTTTTCTCAGGCCAATGTGCAGATTAATATTTTCCATGATCGCGTTGTAATTGATAATCCGGGTGGTCTGGCTGATGATGTCAAAATTGCCGACCTGTACCGTAAGAGTATTCCGAGAAATGATTTATTGTTCGGCTTGATGCAGAGAATGGACTTGGTTGAAAAAATCGGTTCCGGGTTAATGAGAATGAATGAGATGATGGACGAATATTTATTACCCCATCCAACTATTGACGCCAGCGCGGCATATTTTGGCATTACTTTTGAAAGACCGGATTTACAAAAAATGAGCATTGAACAAAGGCTAAACAAATATCACGAGGGGGGTGAAAAGGTGTTATTGTGGGACATGTATATTATACAAGTAACCAAGCGAGTGAACCAAGTGAGTATTGATATTATATTTTTTTATGTTATAATATAGCTACCTTGAATATTGAGGAGCGAAAAAGCGGTTGGTCTTCCGATTTACGGAAGCGCTTTGGAGCTATGAGCCAATATTAGTTATAACCGGTTTAGCCGGTTTTTTTTGTAAAAAGCCTTTAATTTTAACTCAAGAGATGAATAGTTTTACTAATATTAAAAAAATATTATATTTTGCAATAGTGGCCACTTTTTTGGTTTTTTTGGTGTCCTCAAATTTGGGGAATACACATGAAAATTTTAACGACCAAAAAAGCTGTGAGAGCGGAGGTTGCCTAACGCAATTTCATTTGTATGAAATAAAAGGTGGTTTAGTCTTTTCTCGTATTTCGCCAAGGGTGCGCGCTTCTGTATTAAGTCTTTTGTTTTTTGTTTTCATCGGGTGCTTAGGGCTATCGCGTAAAGTAAAATATTTATCAATTTTGTACAAACTAAAATTTTTTCGTTATAGAAGTTCTTATAAATTATTTGACCGCTTCACGGAAATTTTTTCGAGTGGAATTTTGCATCCAAAATACTACTAAATTTTAAATACCGCCCCATGGATTTTGATTTTCAGAATCGGGCGGTTTTTTTGTATTAAATTATATATTTTGAAGTATGAAAAAAATTATTACAATTATTATAGTGGCCATGATATTGATAAGCTTTTTGGTGCCGTTAATAGCTGGTTATTAATAAAAATATGGGAATTAAATTTAGGCATTTGCCGGGCTTATATTATTTTTTTAAGTCAAACAAAAAAGCGACCAAAATTCTGGCAGTCGTCTTGGCAGTTCTGGGCGTTGTTTTGGTGGCTGTTCTGTTTTTAGCATATAAGATTGTTGCCGGTGTTTTTGGTTCTGTTAGCCAAAATGTTCCAGCTGTATCAGGTCTGGCAGAGAATATTCCGACGAATTGGTCGCAGTTAGAAAGATTTTTTGTGGGAGGGATAGATTGGGTCAATGGCGTGGTTAATAAATACAGTTCGTTATTAGAACTGCTAAACAATTTTTAATGGATATTCAAACAAATTTATTCATACTATTCGGAATTGTAGTCGCCCTATTCTTGGTGGTGGACTTAGGTTTTTTTAATCGCAAAAGCCATAAGATAGAATTTAAATCAGCGCTGTACCAGTCTTTTTTTTGGGTGGCTATTTCTGTCGCATTCGGCTTCTTGGTATTTTTATATCTGGGCAGGGAGATGGCGGCTCAATTCATAAGCGCTTATGTGACGGAAAAAATGCTTTCTTTGGATAATCTATTCGTAATTTTATTGATATTCAGTTATTTCAAGTTGGAAGAGAAATATCACCATCGAGTTTTATTTTATGGGATACTGGGTGCAATAGTTTTTCGAGCCATATTTATCGGCGCCGGAGCGCTCATCATAAGCCAATTTCATTGGGTATTGTATGTATTCGGCGCGATCTTGGTTTATACTGGTATTAAGTTGTTTGGGGATAAAAAAGAGGAGCACATTGATTTTGAAAAGAATAAGATAGTTAAAGTGGCCAGAAAATATTTGCCATTTACAACAGATCATCATAATGGGCGTTTTTTTGTGAAAGAGCGTGGGCGATTTATGTTCACAACGCTTTTCTTAATTGTATTGTTAATTGAAGCGACCGATATTATCTTTGCGGTCGATTCAATACCGGCCGCCTTTGCGATTTCGCAGAAACCGTTCATTGTTTATACTTCGAATATTTTTGCGATCCTTGGCATGCGGTCGTTATTCTTTGTCTTGGAAAGCGTGATGCATAAGTTTCATCACTTGCAGAAAGGGTTGTCGTTCATCTTGATTTTTATCGGCTTGAAAATGTTGTCCGGCATATTCGGTTTTCATATATCGTCCTTGGTGTCGTTTGGCATAATCATGTCGGCGCTTCTGCTTTCGTTGCAGGCTTCAATATTGTTTCCTAAAAAGTTTTAAATTTATGAACAAGAAAAAAATATCGTTAAGTTATTTAACAAAAAACATTTCTGTAGTCATCGGGCTTGTCTTGGTGTGGCGGGGCGTTTGGTATGTGCTTGATGAATTGGATAAATTATTTTTCGGTGGAAGCCATCTTTGGACAGCCTTGATTGGGGTGATTGTCGGTTTGATTATTCTGTATCTGCCAGACAAGGATCTTAAAGAAATAGAAAAATTATAGATCACTTGATTTAAAATAATATGCAAAATATATGAACAAACTCAAAACAACATTCTTTCTTGGTCTTTTAACCGGCCTTATCATGGCTGTCGGTTATTGGCTGGGCGGGCAATCAGGTATGATATTCGCTTTGATTGCATCAGCTGCTATGAATTTCGGTGCTTATTGGTGGTCGGATAAGCTGGTGCTGTCAACTTATGGTGCTAAACCTGCTCAACAGAATGAGTTCCCGGAGCTTTACAAAACCATGGAAGATTTGGTCAGTCGAGCATCTCTGCCGATGCCTCGTATCTTCGTAGTGGAAACGGACATGCCAAATGCTTTCGCGACCGGCAGGAATGAAAAACACGCTGTTGTGGCGGTTACTACTGGATTGTTAAGGATTCTTGATAAAGAAGAGTTAAGAGGTGTGCTGGCGCATGAATTGGCTCATATCAAAAATAACGACATGCTGATCGGCAGTATCGCAGCTACAGTGGCGGGTGCAATTTCATATTTGGTGCAGATGGCGTATTTTGCCAACATCTTTGGAGGGTCAAGCGACGATGAGGATAACGGCGGTGGCATGTTCGGAGCCATAGCCATGATGATTTTGGCACCGCTTATAGCCACCATGCTCCATATGGCCGTATCGCGGTCGCGGGAATACATGGCTGATGAATCGGGAGCACGCTTTTCTGGTAATCCGAATGGTTTGGCCAGTGCCTTGGGTAAACTCGGAAGTTTTGCTAAGTCTCACGAGCTTCATGGCACGCCAAAGCAAGAAACGGCCGCTCATTTATTTATAGTAAATCCTTTTAAGCCGTCCATTATGATGTCTTTATTTTCTACTCATCCACCGATGGAGGAAAGAATCGCCAGGTTAAAAAGATTAAGTTAATTCTATGCTCAATAAGATAAATAATTTTATTAAAAATCCCGCTATAAGATTAATTCTTGGTGTAGCGTCAGTCATTATTGGTTTTGTCTTAATGATATTACCCTTGGTGCCTGGTTGGTGGTTGCTGATAATCGGCTTGGAATTGCTGGGTTTGAGATTGTTGGTGCAGAAAAAAGCCAAGTGTTATCTGGGTGCATGCCCGATATTCCGGAAACTATCAAACGTTAAAGCAAGAGTATTAAAATAATTATAATTAATCATCTCCGGTGATTCCAAGTGATTCGTCTGAGATCAAAAAAATATGAAATGTCCAATTTGTGAAGTAGATCTTGTCATGTCAGAAAGACAAGGCGTGGAAATCGATTATTGCCCGAAATGCCGAGGCGTTTGGCTGGATCGAGGTGAGCTGGATAAAATAATCGAAAAGTCCGGAAGCGAGCCCGTCCAAGCAATGCCAATAAATAATCAGAATCATAATAACAACTATCGCCACGACGATCACGGGCATTATAAAAAGCATAAAAAACATTCTATATTAGGCGAGATTTTTGACTTTTAATGTTTTTATTTGCAGGCTAGGTGTTTTAACGCCAGTTTTTTAGCCTGCAGAAGAAAAAATTTAAAGATTAATTAAGCTAAAATTATGAATATTTCAAAAAATCGTACCAGATTTCTGCTTATCGGTTCTTTTATTATTTTCACTGTTTTTTCCAGCGCTGTTGCTTATATCATTGATTGGTGGTGGCTGTCCGAAGTCGGCTACGCCAAAATAATGATAAAATCGTTAGGCGCCAAGGCGTTGTTGTTCGTTTCCGCCTTTGTTTTTTCCGCTTCTTTCTTGTTGTTGAATTTTTACCTAGCTCTTCGTTCAAAAGCGGCGGGAAACGTAATTTTTTCGAGCGCTCTATTTGGCGGATCAACGAGAATGGATGGCGGCGCTATTAAAGGTTTAGCTACGATTTTTAGCTTAGGGGCCGCCCTATTGTTCGGTTTAATCGCCGCGGGAAGCTGGCAGGAAGTATTGAAATATTTTTCAAGCGTGGATTTTGGTTCGACAGACCCAATATTTGGGAAGGATATTGGTTTTTATGTTTTTTCACTTCCGGTTTTTCAATTAGGGTTAGGTTTATTGAAGTTTCTTGCTCTTCTTGCTATAGCCGGGAGCGCTGTTATTTATTTTTTCCAGGGCAGGTTCTCTGTTCCGAATCTGCTTGCGTTAAAGCAATTTAAAATTGACAGCCAGGCAAGGATTCATCTCGGATTTTTGCTTCTAGTTATCATGACAATTACCTTGGCTGGTATTTATTTTTCGCGTTTTGGATTATTAACAAACCAAAGCGGCTTAGTGTTTGGCGCGACCTACGCAGACTTGATGGTAAGGATGCCGATGATTTGGGTGTCGTTCATTGTTGTTTTGCTTGGTGTTGCGGCTGTTCTTTTTTGGATGTGGAAGGAAAAATTGGCGCCGCTTTTTGGTGCGCTATTTATTTATGTAGTAATAGGATTTGCCGGACCAGTGGCAACTAGCTTGCATCAAAAAATCATCGTTGCGCCCAATGAGCTGGTCAAAGAAACTCCATCTATAAAAAATAACATTGCCGCCACAAAGGAGGCACTTGGGCTTAATAAGATCGAGGAGCGAGAAATATCCGGAGACAAAGCCATTTCAGCGGACGATATTAAGGCCAATAACCTGACAATAAAAAATGTTCGGCTTTGGGATAGAAAACCATTGTTATCAACCTTTTCTCAGATACAGGAAATCAGAACTTATTATGAATTTGCCGAGGTTGACAATGATCGTTATGTCATAAACGGAGAAATTCGACAAATCATGCTTTCCCCCAGAGAGCTGGCATCGGCCAGTCTGCCGAATAAAAATTGGATCAACGAAAGATTGACATTTACCCATGGTTATGGAGTTGCGGCCGGACCGGTAAATCAAGTTACGCCGGAAGGGTTGCCGGTTTTATTGGTTAAGGATTTGCCGCCGAAAGCTGACGTAAAAGAACTTGAAATAACACGCCCGGAAATATATTTTGGCGAGCTTTCAAACGACTATGTCATTACTAAAACCAAATCTCGGGAGTTTGATTATCCGAAAGGCGAAGAAAATGTCTACGCGACTTATGAAGGCAGCGGGGGTGTTGTTCTCGATTCATTTATCAAGCGCATTGCCTATGCCATAAAATTTCAATCGCTTAAATTGTTGCTGTCAAATGACATAACCGACGAAAGCCGCATCCTGCACTATCGAAACATCAAAGAAAGAGTTGAGAAAATTGCGCCGTTTATAACTTTTGACAAGGATCCATATGCCGTTATTGCCGATGGGAAAATATATTGGATTGCCGATGGGTACACTACGAGCGATAATTATCCATACTCCCAGCCTTTTAAGATGAACGGGGGGAGCGTGAATTATGTAAGAAATTCGGTGAAAGCGGTTGTTGACGCCTATAACGGCAGTGTCGTGTTTTATCAGTCCGAAGCCAATGATCCTATTATAAAAACCTATGCCAATATTTTCCCCGGAGTATTTAAACCTATTTCGGAAATGCCAGCCGTTTTAGCTTCTCATTTACGTTATCCTGAAGATATCTTTACTCTTCAAACGGCGGTGTATTCAATATATCACATGGATGATCCGCAAATTTTTTATAACAAGGAAGATCAATGGGAAATTCCGACTATCGCAAGCGAAGGAGAGAAATCGCCAGCCGGCATAACACCAGCGATGCAACCGCGACATACAATTCTAAAACTGCCAGGTGAAAAAAAGGAAGAATATGTTTTAATGCTACCTTTCACTCCACGCGCGAAAGATAATTTGGCTTCATGGATGGTTGCTCGCAATGATAACGAAAACTACGGCAAGTTATTGGTTTATCGTTTCCCAAAGGATAAGCTGGTTTTTGGCCCTAAGCAAATTATCGGGCGCATCAATCAGGATCCGGTAGTAAGTCAGCAAATATCTCTTTGGAGTCAAGGCGGTTCGCAAGTAATCCAAGGCCCGCTCTTGGTTACCCCGATTGAAGAGTCTCTTCTTTATGTTCGGCCTCTTTATCTTAAAGCCGAGGCTGGCAAGATTCCCGAGTTAAAACGAGTGGTAGTCGCATACGAAAATAAAATTGCCATGGAGGAAACATTGGAGGCCGGGTTGGCGAAAATTTTCGGCAAAGAAAGAATCGAAGCGCCAAAAGCAAATAATGCGGCCAAGCCGGCAATTCCCGGAGAACAGCAGAATAAAAATTATTCAGAAATATTTAAAAAAGCTTCCAGGGTATATGAAGACGCAATGGTCGCGCAGAAAAATGGCGACTGGGCGCGCTATGGGGAGGCAATAAAGCTTTTAGGGGAGATGCTTAAATAATGGTTTTATATTTTATTAAAATAAAAAAAACAACGATATGAGAAAAAATAAGAGAGACGTTGAAAAAACATATTCCCAGTCGGATATGATCAAAAAAATTCGGCGGTTTGCCGACGCTCTGGAAGATAAAAAAAATTTTACCATCCAGATTGCCGGTGAAAAAATCAGAGTGCCGAAAAATGCGCTTATTAACATTGAACATGAAAGAGGAAAGGACGTAGAGGAGATTGAGTTTCAAATAAAATGGAAAAATAAATAAAATCATTTATGGACTTGGTTGAATTAATAAAAGCCGTAGGTTATATCGGCTTATTTGCGATTGTATTCGCCGAATCGGGCCTGTTTTTTGGTTTCTTTTTGCCGGGAGACTTTACTCCGGCGTGCCGGAGCGAGCTGAGCTATTCTTGTAATATTGGCTTAGGGCTTTGATGATATTTTTTATCTCTAGTTTTTCCTTGAAACTTTTTATGTATTTTTCGATTATACGTGCTTCATCTATCGTTCCGACATTAATTATTAATAAAAACCTCCATGGATAAAACCGACCGGTTGTTTCACATGTTCCGCTATTGTGCTGTTTTATTCTTCGGTTGGGATCTTCCGTTGAGCCTAAATATAGCTTAGAAAAATTCACACTTTCTATTAAATATATGAAGCCGTTTTTCATGTGCTCCCAGATGGACTTGAACCGTCGACCCCGGCTTTATAAGAGCCGTGCTCTAACCAGCTGAGCTATGGGAGCGAAATATTGCAAATTTTAAATTGCAAATTG
>Ga0172371_10008840_pt1 | contig 13993 bp, 12 predicted proteins | sample Lak12m_FD_114543 | JGI IMG/M metagenome (GOLD analysis project Ga0172371, IMG submission 114543) | Freshwater microbial communities from Kabuno Bay, South-Kivu, Congo - kab_022012_12m | ecosystem: Environmental > Aquatic > Freshwater > Lake | place: Democratic Republic of the Congo: South-Kivu... | reverse complement strand
GTCCATCGGGGAATTCCTCCTTGGTTTTGATTACTCAGAGGAATTCTACCCGATGGATCATGTTTTACAATACCAACAATACCTGGCCCTATGCCGGGTACTCACAAGACGAAACAGCCCTAAAACCAGCAAAAAAGGGCTTGACAAACGGTTCGGAAAGTGGTATCTTGACAACTAGGGCTGATTGTCAGACAATCTCAAGTTCAGACAATCCCACAATCAGACAGCCGGTTGCCAGGGCGATTCTTGCCTTTGGGATAGCGAGGAAGGTTGTGCCCCCTACATCCCCGGAAAGAGTGCAGGCAGTCACAACTGCTGAAGCGGTCACAGAAGCGATTCTTCGCATGATTACCAGCGGGGAACTGAAGCCCGGCGACCGCTTGCCTACAGAAGAGGAGCTCTGCGCAAGGTTTGGAGTTGGGCGCTCGAGTGTTCGCGAGGCGAAGCGATTCCTGACAGCTAAGGGGATCATCGGTGGTCGCACGGGAACAGGCATATTCGTTTTGGAAAAGAATGTCGACGAGGTGATTCCCCATCCCGTCCTGCACCGTCTCCTCTCAAACTCAGCCGCAGAGGCTTTGCAGGAAGCGCGTAATCTCATCGAGATTCGTAGCGCCGAGCTGGCCACCAGCAGGGCTGATATGGACGATCTTGAGCGTATGGCTGCTTGTCTTCGCCGGATGGAGGCCAAGGCGAAGCAAAGCCTAGTTGATTACCAGGCAGGGCTTGACTTCCATATCTCGCTCATCTCAGCAACGCATAATCCAGTCTTCGAGCGGTTCTACGAGGTGATAACTGACCTTCTGCAGATTCATCAGGCGCCCACTTACACCGCGATAGTGGATGCCCAGAGCGAACTTGAAGAGCACAAGAGCCTCTACGAGGCGATTGCACAGCGAAACGCCGCCGCTGCGGTTCGGCTCATGGAACGACACTTGGAGTACGTGAGGAAACACTCTGCAGAAGAGTAGACTGTTGACAGGCCCTTCAGGCGTCGAGAATCCCAGGTCGGAGGTGACATGGGCGTCGGTGACAAAGATGTGCTGGATTCTGGACTAGCACTTCAAGTACTAATCGAGAAGGTGCCTCGTGAGAGGCTTGCGGTTCTTCCCACGCCGCTTCAGGACTGCCCGCGCCTGACCAAGGTGCTGGGCGGCCCGCGTATTCTGGTGAAGCGCGACGATCTGACCGGCCTGGCCTTCGGCGGCAACAAGGCGCGCCAGCTAGAGTTCGTGCTCGCCCACGCCATTGCATCTGGCGCCGATTCGGTAGTCGTCGGCGCGGGGCTTCAGTCGAACTTATGCTGCCAGGTCGCAGCCGCGGCTAACAGATTGGGGCTGGCAGCCACCCTCGTCCTTGCCGGGCACGAGCCGGAGTCCTACCAGGGCAACCTGCTGCTCGACCACTTGCTCGGTGCCGAGATTCAATTCGCGGGTCCACTCGAGTTTGAGCAGGTCTACGCACGCTGCGACGAAATCGGGGTTGAGCTGGCCCGGAAGGGGCGCAAACCCTACGTCATCAAGCCATGGGAGCTCTCCGGTAGCATCGCTGCCATTGGCTACGTGAATGCTGCCTTGGAACTGGCCGCTCAGTTCCGTATCTATAGCGTCTCACCCACCTACCTCTTTACAGCCGCCACAGACGCAACGCCCGCCGGCCTAATCCTGGGCTTCAAAATTCTCGGGCGGGGTCCACACGTTGTTGCAGTCAGCCCGGCTCTCTCATGCGGGGAATTGAAATCGCTGGTTGCTCGCCTAGCAGCCGGCACTTCGCAACTGCTCGGCGTCGATACGGCCATTGGCCCGGCAGAGGTGGATGGGCGGGATGCTTACATCGGCGCGGACTACAGCGCGGTGACAGAAGGGGCATGCGAGGCGGTTCGGCTGTTTGCTGAGACCGAGGGGCTGTTCGTGGAGCCCATCTACACGGGAAGAGCGCTCGCGGCATTGATCGATCATGTGAGGTCTGCCAAGATCGGACGCGACGAAAGCGTTGTCTTCCTTCACACCGGCGGCCTTCCGGCCCTGTTCGCCTACAACGAGCAACTGGCCTCCAGACCGGTGTAGCACAGGAGATCTCCCAGCAAACCGGGCTCGTTTCGCTATTGGCAACTTGACGGAGACCATCCACCGGAAAGGGGGAGGAGCGATCGAAATGTATGACCTCGTGCTGCAGGGCGGACACGTTATCGATCCCGGACAAGGAATCAACGAGAAGCTGGACATTGGTATACAGGCAGGTAAGATCGGAGCTCTCTCGGCCCACATCCCCGCATCCGAAGCCAGGGAGGTCGTGGACGTCAGCGGGTTATTTGTGACACCCGGGCTCATCGACTTGCATGCCCATGTCTACTGGGGCGCCAACGACATGGCGGTCGAGGTTGACCCAACCTGTCTGAGCAAAGGCGTCACCACGGTCGTCGATGCAGGAACGGCAGGCGCTCTCAATTTCGCAGGGTTCCGCCGCTTCATCATCGAGCAGGTAAAGACACGGGTTCTATGCTTCCTGAACATCGGCCCCACCGGCCTGACCGAGTCGTATTCCCGGCGGCGCTTTTACGATGGTCTGTCATTCTCAGACGTGGCCAGGCCGATAGAGGTCGCCAATCGGAACCGCGATGTGGTCCTCGGAATCAAGGTTTTGCTCAGCCACCATTACACCGGTGACAACGCTCTCGAATCTCTCTGGCTGGCCCGTTTTACGGCCGACAAGGTTCACGGGCGGCTGATGGTTCATTTTGGCAACTCGAACTTGAAAGTCGAGGAAATTGTCGGAGTCATGCGAGGGGGCGACATCCTCACGCATTGCTTCAACGGCTACGTGAACGGCATCCTTGGATGGGACGGCAAAGTGGCTCCCGCCGTCTGTGCAGCCCTGGAGCGAGGCGTGCTGCTCGATGTCGGTTTCGGATCCGGCAGCTTCTCGGTCGACGTCGCGAGGCAGGCTCTGAGCCAGGGCATCAGACCCACCATCAGCACCGATCTCCACCACATGAATGTACAGGCGCCCGTTCGTGATCTCCCCACGACCATGTCGAAGTTCCTGGCCCTGGGCCTCGGGATGCGAGAGGTTATCGCCGCCGCAACCGTCGATGCGGCGCGGAGCATTGGGCGCGCAAACGAATTGGGTTCCCTGCGCGCCGGCGCGGTAGCCGACATAGCTGCGTTTGAACTGGTCGAGGGCGAATTCGAGTTCAGAGACTCACACGATACGCTATTTGCCGGCGACAAAGTACTCGATCCCCGGCTGACGGTCCGCGCCGGCAACATCGTGGCCCGCAATGGCGCGCTTCTATAGCAGCCGCATACGCATCAAGGAGAGGCACAATGGAGAAGTACTTGTTCGCATCGATGACTTGGCAGGAGGTGAATGAGGCCGTGCAGCAGCGGCGGGTCGTGCTGGTGCCGGTCGGCGCGATTGAGCAGCATGGCCCCCATCTCCCGATCGACATGGATAACGTGGCCGTCATCACCCTGTGCGAAGAGACTGCCCGCTGCAATCCACACCTTTGCGTGGCAGCACCCCCAATCCACTACGGCTTCAACGAGCACAACATGGATTTCCCCGGGACGATCTCCATCGAAATGCAGAACTTTGTGAACTATTGCTTCGACGTAGGTTGCAGCCTTGCCCGGCAGGGCTTCCGCCGCATCATCTGGGTTAACGGCCACGGCTCGAATTCGGCCCTGTGCCAGCTCGTGGCCCGCCGGGTGACCAACGAAACGGAAACGCTTTCCGCGGCCGTAGACTGGTGGAACCTCGTTCAAAATACGATCAGCGAGCTGCGCGAGTCGGGGCCCGGTGGCGTGGACCACGCCTGCGAATTCGAGACGTCGGTCTACATGCACGTCAAGCCCGAACTGGTCAAGCGCGAGCTGATTGCCGACGAGTACGTGAGGGCGCGTGGCGGCCCAGACTGGCTGTACCCTGATCTCACGCGAGGCACCAGCGTCTTCTTCATGAACAACTGGAGTCGCATGTCCGACAGTGGGGTAAACGGTGCCCCGTCGCTTGCTACCCCCGAGAAGGGCGAGCGCTTTATGAACGATGCGGTCAGGATCCTCGGCGATGTTGCAGCAAGCTTCCGAGATATGCCGGTTCGCGAGAGGACCAGCCACGTTATCAAGCCGGAGTGAGCGAACGGCGCGCTTGCGTCGTGTTGCGAGGAGCAGCATTGATGGATACAGCCACCCTGGTAAGGATCCAGGATCTTGTCGACAGGCATGAGGCGTGGCGCCGAAGCTGTCTGAACCTCGTCGCAGCAGAGAATGCTGCCAGCCCGGCGGTTACCCGCTTCGCCGGTACCGACCTGAGCGGCCGGTACGGCGATTTCCTTGGCCGCGATCTCACTGCCCGCAAGTACTACGGTACCCGTTATATCGTGGAGATAGAACGGGAGGTCGATGCGCTGGCTCGCCGAGTCTTTAGCGTTGACTATGTCGAATTCCGTCCGCTCTCAGGACACGTCGCAGGTGCGTCGGTCATCATGGGGGTGACAGAGCCCGGCGATTGCGTGCTGGAAGTGGGGAGCGATGGCGGGGGGCACAGGCTTGCCGAGAAACTCGTCCATGCGCCGCTGGCGAAACTCGACGTGCAGTTCCTGCCCATCGACGGCGACTTGTATAACGTCGACGGCGAACGGGCGGCGGCCATGATCGAGGAATTGAGGCCGCGCCTGGTCATCCTTGGCAGCAGCAACTTCCTTTTCCCGCATCCCGTCGCTGCACTCGCTGCAGCATGCGGCCGAGTGTCGCCAAAGCCGGTGCTCGCCTATGATGCATCGCACGTGCTTGGACTGATCGCGGGCGGCCAGTTTCAGAATCCGCTGAGGGAAGGGGCGGACGTGATGTTCGGCAGCACGCACAAGACATTCCCCGGTCCCCAGGGTGGCCTCATAGTGACCAATTCATCGGATCTGATCGCACGCATCAGCGAGGCCTGCTATCCTGGCCTGATCACCAACCACCACCTGGCTCGCCTTCCTGCCCTCGGTGTGGCGTTGCTCGAAATGGCCGAGTTCGGCGAGGCATACGCCCGGGCCATCGTGGCCAATGCCCGGGCTCTGGCAGGCCGGCTCGCACAATGCGGGCTGCACGTCGTCGGCGCGCAAAACGGCTACACCCAATCCCACACAGTGCTCGTGTCCACAGAGGGATATGGAACCAACAAAGACGTGGCCGATCGCCTGGAGCAGAGCAACATCATCGTCAATGCTGTGACCCTGCCAAAGCAGCACGGAGGTCAGGGGTTGCGGCTGGGCGTGCAGGAGCTAACCCGGTGTGGCGCAGATGAGCCCTTTATGCGCCGCGTGGCGGATCTCGTCACCCGCGTGGTCCGTAACGAGGCCGCGCCGGAACATGTTGCAGAGCAAGCAATGGCCATGGCCGCCAGCCTGACCGGTTATCGCTTCACGTTCGCCTGATCGCCCGGCGCAGCGCGGTTCCAGTCGCCGGAGTTGCCCACAAGCCCACCTAATAGGCTGGTGCGGGATGGCGTAACACACGCGGTCATCGAGGAAGAACATGGAGACTGTCATCGGCCTGGATGTTGGCACGAGCAGCATCAAGGGATTGCTGGTAGATACTGACGGCGTCGCACTGGCGTCGAGTGAATCCAGCTATCCATTGCTAAGGCCGCGGCCGGGCTGGTCCGAGCAGAACCCGGAGGATTGGTGGCAGGGTGCGGTGGAGGTTTTGCAAATCCTCGCTGGCGCTGCCGCTGAAATAGGCTCCGAGCCGTCGGCTATCAGCCTATCCGGCCAAATGAACGGCCCCGTGCTTCTCGACAAACACTTGCAGCCCGTCCTCCCCTGCATAATATGGGCAGACACGCGCACGGCAAGCGAGTGCGCGGAGATTCACGAGCGGGTCAGCCAGGACGAACTGATCCGCATCACAGGTAAGCTCGCGGTCACAGGCTACACCGCACCAAAAGTGCTATGGCAGCGTAGGCATCTCCCCGATGCCTTCGCCCGCACTCGGCACTTGCTGCTCCCAAAGGATTTCATATGCCTTCGGCTGACCTCTGAACTGTGTACCGACGCTTCGGATGCCTCAAACACGCTGTTTTTTGACATTACCGAGCGATGCTGGTCTGATCCCATCTTGAGAGAGCTAGGCATCAGTACAGAGATGCTGCCGCCCATCCTTTCATCGACGCAGCGGGCCGGGCGTCTTACGCGCGAGGCAGCCGGCCTGGTTGGGCTGAGAGCAGGGACACCCATCATCATCGGTGCCGGGGATTCGATCGCGGAGGCGGTGGGTAACGGCGTAGTAGATCCGGGTCCGGTACTCTCAGTGATTGGCACTGCGGGGGATATCTCGGCCTCTTGTCGCGAGCCGATCATCGATCCACTAGGCCGGATTCACACAGGATGCCATGCGGAACCCAACCTTTGGCTCCTCACGGGTGTTCAGCAAGCTGCCGGGCTTTCGCTACGCTGGCTGGTGGATACGCTGAAGCTATACGATGTCGGATCTGGAAGCCTACGGGGCGATGCCTACCAGGCTCTCGCTGATGATGCCGCGCTCGTCGCCGCGGGAGCTGAAGGGTTGATCTTCTTGCCATATCTGACCGGTGAACGGACACCGCACCTGGATCCCTGGGCTCGGGGAGTCTTCTTCGGTATTGGCACCCATCACACTCGGGCACACTTGGCGCGCGCTGTGCTTGAAGGCATTGCCTTTGCTCAGCGGGACTCTCTGGAGTTGCTCCGCGAGCTGGGCCTACCGGCTTTGTACCTGGTCAGCTCAGGAGGCGGCGCAAAACTTCCCGTATGGCATCAGATTCTGGCCGATGTTAGCGGGTTGCCGGTGAAGGTGGGAGACAGCGGGCAAGGTGCCGCGTACGGTGCCGCTGCCATTGCCGCTGTCGGGATAGGTGCGTATACGAGCGTTGAAGCAGCCTCGCACGCGTTCGCCCAGCTGGTTCCTGTGGCGGTGCCGGAGCCAGGTCTGCCCGGCATCTACAGCCGTAACTACGCATTTTTCAAGGAGATATATGCACGACTGCGTCCGGTCTTTGCCAGCGCTTTCTCGTAATCAGCTGTGGGGTCCGTTAATGTCGTACCCCTTGCATATTCATCAAACCAGGAGATCAGGAGCATGATGCAGAATCCGCCGTCACTGAACCTCGAGTTGGTCGCCGTCACTACTGTTGACGGAGTCGAACTGGACGGTGCTTGGTACAGAGGAGCTCCGTCGCAGGTGGGAGCCCTGCTCATCCCGGGCCGGGCACAGAACTTCTATACCTCGGTCGTGCGTTGGCTGGCCCCTTTTCTAGCTGGTCGGGGTATCCCCACCTTGTCGCTCAATACGCGAGATCATGACCATTCGGAGATCGACGGTGTCCCTGCGAGCGTTCAGGACATCGAGGCAGGCCTGGCCTTCCTGAAAGCTCAAGGGTGCACGCAGCCTTTGATTGCCGGAGTGAGCTACGGCAGCAACAAGGTTGCCCTGTACGTCGCCCAGGCGAATCAGCAGCCGCTCGGGGTGATCCTGCTCTCGGTAGGCGGGATCAAGCTCTACCGTCCCGAACTCTGGGCAGACGTTTTGGCAGGACTCGGCTGCCTGACTGCACCCCTGCTCGTGATCACCGCTGCCGGCGATGAGTACATGAAGGACACGCACATACCGGGGCAAGAGATGGTGGCAGCGGCAGCGCGGAGTAAATCGGCCGTGATGACCGCCGTGGAGGGCGCCAATCATGGCTTCAGCCAACACAAGGAGGAGGTGAAGCGGATCGTAGGCAAGTGGCTGGAAGAGGAAATCGGGCTCGCCTGAGAAATACCCAGTTAGCAGGCCGAGCGTTTTTCCGAAAGAGCAACGACCTGGCCGCCTAGCGGCCTTGGACGCACGGCAAGCGTTCGAGCAAGCACCGTGCACGTGCCGAGAAGCACTACAGTACTTTCCACAGGAGGTAAGGATCCCATGATACCCCGCAGTAAATTGGGCATCGGCTGGTCGTTGTTGTTGGTCGCCGCAATGCTCTCGAGCATACTGGTGAGTTGTGCAACACCCACGCCGCAAGTCGTCAAGGAAGTGGTGACCGCGCCCCCGCAGGTCATCACCACAGCGCCGCAGGTCGTCAAGGAGGTCGTAACGGCGACCCCCGTCCCTGCGCCGACGCAAATGTCCACGCCGAAGGCCGGCGGGACCCTCGTCATCGGTCTCGAGTCTGCGCCTGTGGGAGGCCTAGACCCGCATCTCACAACGTCATACCAGTCGTTGAGCATCTACGAGAACATCTACGGCTCGCTGCTAACGCTTGACGACAAAATGCAGCTCGTGCCTGATCTGGCGGTTTCGTGGGACACCCCCGACCCGAAAACCTACATCTTCCACCTACGGCAGGGGGTATTGTTCCACAACGGCCGGGAGTTTGTCGCCGACGACGTCAAGTACAGCTTCGAGCGGCTGATCGACCCGAAGACGGCGGCGCCCCTTGCCAGCTGGTATGCTTCAATTGCCAGCATCGAGGTCGTAGATAAGTACACGGTCAAGTTCAATCTCAAGCAGCCCGACGTCTGGTTGCTGAGCAACCTCGCCCATCGCCGGCCCAGCTCAATCATACCGAAAGAGGTCGTGGAGCAGAACGGCGACCTGAAGAACGTGGCGGTGGGCACCGGCCCGTTTATGCTGGCGGAATGGGTACCGGGCTCCCGTGCAGTGCTAAAGCGCAACCCGAACTATTACAAGAAGGGGCTGCCTTACCTCGATCAGATCACTTTCAACATCATCCCTGAAGAGCGGTCGCGGCTGGCCGCCCTCCGCGCAGGCCAGGTCGATCTGACGAAGTTCTTGGAGCCCAAGACGGCTCTCGTGCTGGAGAACAACCCCGACGTAGTTGTTAAACGCATGGGTGGCCAGTGGCGTACGGCCATCGTGCTGAACACCAAGGTGAAACCCTTTGACGACGTGAGGGTGCGCCAGGCCGTCAGCCTTGCGATCGATCGGAACCAGATTCTCAACAGCGTCTTTGCAGGCTATGGAGCCCTGACCGGCGTCGTGCCTCCCGATGAGCCATGGACCATCCCGGTGTCAGACCTCTTCGGCTACACGCCCGATCTGGCGAAGGCCAAGCAGCTGATGGCCGACGCCGGGTATCCCAACGGCTACCCGGACAAGATCCCCTACATGGCTGCCAGCACCTATCCGACAGATGTCGATACCGCCATGATCGTGCAGTCAATGCTGAAGCAGATCGGCATCAACGTCGACCTGAACATCCAGGAGTATGGCGCCATCATCGCTGCAGAAACCAGCCACAACTTCACCATGATGGCAGGCGATTACACCGGTCGCCCCAACCCTGATCTGTACATCGGTCCCATGTACTACACGGGAACCGGGACGAATGCGCCGCAGTACGACAGCGCCGAGATGAACGCGCTGCTCGACAAGGGGCGCCAGACAGCCGACGATGCCGCGCGTAAGGTGATCTACCAGGATGCCCAGAAACTGGCGGCGCAGGATGCGCCCATCATCTGGCTGACCGTGCTGCCCCTCATCGAGGGCATGCAGCCTTACGTCCGCGACTACTACCAGCTTCCCAACGGCTATCGGCTCGCGTTGGAGCAGGTGTGGTTGGCTAAGTAACTCGAACTTCGTCGCGCGGCCCGGGCACGTGGAGACGGCGCGTCCTCCCAGACGTACCACGGGGAGGATGGGCGCCGGATCCTGGCGATGCTCTCGGGCCGCGCGATCGGCTACCGCACCCGGCAGGTACAGGCAATGGTGATGCTGAGCAAGGCTGAAAACTTGGGCCGCATTCTGCGCGGCGAGCCGTCGGAGTGGCTGCCAATAGAGTGCTGGTCTGACCCGAGGGGTGACGGAGCGTACCGCCTGATCCAGTACCGAGGGGGGCGCGCGCCGCTGGGAGGCGGGTACGACCTATGGGGCGTGCGCTGGAAGGATGCGGGCCAGGCTGCGCCCTATCCTGTCGAGCATCCGGCATCTTCACCGGCGGCGCTGCTCGGCATGCCATTTCCAGAGGTGACCGATCCGGCTCTCTGGACAGAAGCTCAAGCCGACGTCTTCGCGATCGGTGACTCTGTTCTGCCTATCGCCTGGCATACCGGCGGCATATGGGAACGCTTTTGGTTCGTGCTTGGGTTGGAGCGGGCATTGGAAGCATTGATCGTTGAGCCCGAAATGGTCGGCTGCTGCCTGGCGCGGATTGCCGACTGGCAGATCCAGGCAGCCGGCATGTTTATCCAGATCGGGGTGAAAGCGGCACGGATCAGCGATGACTACGGCGGTCAGAACGCTCTCTTCATGTCACCGCGCGCCTGGCGCCGGTTGATTCACCCGCAGCTTGCTCGTATCATTGGACGCTATCAGGAGGCCGGTGTTCCAGTCATCCTGCACAACTGCGGCAACCTTTGTGCCATCATGGACGACCTGGTTGACCTGGGGGTTGCGGCTTTCAATATTCAGACGAACGCTAACGACCTGGCAGCGATGCGAGCACGCTATGGTCGTCGCTTCTGCGTGTGGGGCGGAATTTCCACGCAGACGATGGCGAACGGGAGTAGAAACGAGGTCAGGCAGGCGGTACGGCAGGCCGTGGAGACACTGGGAGGCGACGGCGGGCTGGTGCTGGAGCCCGATCAGCTGATCGACCTCCCGGAAGAGTCCCTGCAGGTCTATTTTGCCGAGGCTTGGGCCTTGAGGGGACAAGAGAAGTTATGATCCGCTACATAATTCGCCGGATAATCCTCGTCATCCCAGTGCTGCTGGGGATTTCGATTTTCGTGTTCATGCTCATCCACCTAATTCCGGGTAATGTGGTGGATATCATCCTTGGTCACGAGGTACATGTCAGCGCCGAAAGGTATGAGGAACTACGGGCCATGTTTGGCCTGGACAAGCCGCTCCTGGTCCAGTATTTCATCTGGCTGAGCAGAGTTGTTCGAGGGGATCTCGGTGTCTCGGCTCTGACCAATCGTCCCATCATGGAAGACATCCTTTTGCGCGTCCCCGTAACCCTGGAGCTCAGCCTATTGTCCTTCTTCCTCTGCGTGATTACGGCCATTCCGCTCGGGATACTGTCAGCCTACAAAAGTGGCAGCGCCGCGGATGCCGTGGCTCGCGTCGTGGGGTTGCTCGGCCTGTCCGTACCGAACTTCTGGCTGGCCACCATGTTGGTCCTGGTCACGTCATTGTACGCCCGTTTTTTGTTCCGCAGCTCGTGGGTGGGGCTGTTTGAAAACCCGCTGGAAAACCTACGCCTGATGATTCTTCCGTCCCTATCGCTCGGCTTGGCCAATGCGGCCATGATCATGCGCATGACGCGTGCGACGATGGTTGAGGTCATGCAGCAGGAGTATATCATGACCGCCCGAGCCAAGGGTCTGCGGGAGAAGATGGTAGTGCTACGGCACGCATTGAAGAACGCTCTCCTCCCGGTGGTAACCCTGCTTGGCATTCGCCTCGGCTATATGATGGGCGGTGCTTTCATCATCGAGGTCATCTTTTCTCTGCCGGGCCTGGGGACCTTTCTTCTGCAGGGCATTTACCAGAGGGACTATCCTCTGGTACAGGGAACCGTGCTGTTCATCGCCCTTTTCTTCGTACTGATAAACCTGCTCGTGGACCTGCTCTACGCCTACCTTGACCCAAAGATCAGTTACAACTGAGTTCTTTGGCATAGGAATACAAGAGATGACGCTAAGTGTTGCCGATGATTCGCCGCTTGTGACGCAGCGCAAGAGAGCGCATCGCTCTCGTGGCTTCTGGGCTGTCTTTTTCTCGCGGATGCTGCGTAACCGCATCAGTATGGCTGGCGCGGTGCTCATTCTGGCCGTCTTGCTCGTCGCCGTACTTGCTCCCCTGTTGGCGCCGTACGATCCCGATGCCGTGCAGATCCGGGAGCGCCTTCAACCCCCATCGGCCGCTCACATATTCGGCACCGACGAGCTCGGACGCGATATCGCGAGCCGCGTCATCTATGGCGCCCAGATTTCGTTCTACGTCGGCCTGATCTCAGTTGGCATAGGTCTGGGGGTAGGCGTGCTGATCGGGCTCATCGGCGGCTACCTGGGAGGCGTCCTCGACGCCGCCTTCATGCTCCTCATGGACATCATGTTCGCCTTCCCTACTATACTGCTGGCGCTGACCATCGTGGCGATTCTCGGAGCCGGCCTGCCCAGCGCGATGATCGCGATTGGCATCGTTAATATCCCGACCTTCGCGCGCATCACTCGAGGATCGGTTTTGTCAGTACGGGAAAAAGACTACGTCGATGCCGCCGTTGTCATCGGCGCAAAAGACTGGCGCATCATGCTTTTCCATGTCTTGCCTAACGTGATGGCGCCCATCATCGTCCAGACGAGCCTGGGCCTGTCAATTGCTGTTCTGACCGAGGCGTCTTTAAGTTTCCTCGGCCTCGGAGCGCAGCCTCCTACGCCATCATGGGGCACGATGCTCTATACTGGGCAACGGTATATCGAGGAGGCGCCGTGGCTTTCGATCTTCCCGGGTGTCGCTATCCTTCTCGTTGTGCTGGGCTTCAACCTTCTCGGGGACGGGCTCCGAGAGGCTCTCGACCCTCACATGAAGGGTTAGATTCTCGCCGAAAACTTCTGACAAGGAGAAAACCCATGTCTAATCTCAAGATCGCGGATCTTCTGGACTTATCCGGCCAGGTAGCAATCGTAACGGGTGCCAGCCGTGGCATTGGCAGCGCGATAGCCCGGACGTTCGTCCAGGCAGGCGCGCGTGTCGCTATGGTCGCCAGATCGGCGGAACAACTGGAACGAGTAGCAGCAGAACTGCGCGAGATCTACTGTGCGGGGCGGCCTGAAGCTGTCACAGGCGAGGATGAGGACAGAGGCGTCTTTACATTCGGCGCCGATGTTGCCGATAAAGAACAAGTCAAGCAGGTCGTGGCACGCACCGTAGAAGTCTGGGGGCGCATCGATATCCTCGTCAACAACGCCGGTATTCTTCAGCCAGCGACGATCGAGCAGATTGACCTTCTCGACTGGCAAAGGATGCTTGACATTAACCTGACCGGAGCCTATCTCTGCACAAGGGAGGTGGTCCCCTTCATGAAGAAGAGCGGCCGCGGGCGCATTATCAACATCGCCTCGATCAGCGCTCAGACTGGGGGGGTGTCGGGAGGCGCTCACTATGCCGCGTCGAAAGGCGGCATGATTTCGATGACAAAAACGCTCGCGCGCGACCTGGCGCCCTACGGCATCACGGCGAACGCAATTGCGCCAGGCGTTATTGATAGCAATCCAGAGCGTCTTGCACAAGAAGCACGCGAGAAGGCCGCAAGCACGATTCCTCTCGGCCGGTTGGGCGCGCCGGAAGACGTTGCGTACGCGGCGCTCTTTCTCGGCTCCAGGATGGGGGCCTATATTACGGGAACGACCCTGGATGTGAACGGCGGGGCGCTCAAGCGCTGAAGGAAGGGTTATGGCGGTGACACATGAGAGGGATAACGATGGATTGCAGATCTCTCGGCCGAACCGGCCTGAAGGTCAGCAGGCTGTGCCTGGGCACAATGAACTTCGGAACACACACGGATAAAGCTGAGAGCTTCGCCGTCATGGACCGGGCGCTGGACGCGGGGCTCTACTTCTTCGATACCGCCAATCGCTACGGGCTTCCGAAGGCGGTAGGCATCACTGAGGGCATCATCGGCCGATGGTTGGCTCAGGGCGGGGGGCAGCGAGAACGAATCGTGCTCGCTACGAAGCTGCGCGCGCCCATGGGGACTGGCCCCAATGAACGCGACCCAGTTGTGCCCGGCAGATCGCCTACCAGGGTATCATACCAGCGACGACCTGTCTATGACCCTTGCTCTTGACAAGGGTCCTACTCGACTTACCCCGACTTATTGAGAAGATACGGTGGAGTGGGTGTTTCTGATAAACTAAAAGGGAACCACTGGGCCGCACTTTGATCATCGAAAAGGGAACCACCTGAGCCAATTTCCGCTATCATGGAGGTCAGAATCCATGATTGCGGAGGGAAGGATGATC
>Ga0172371_10008837_pt1 | contig 13999 bp, 11 predicted proteins | sample Lak12m_FD_114543 | JGI IMG/M metagenome (GOLD analysis project Ga0172371, IMG submission 114543) | Freshwater microbial communities from Kabuno Bay, South-Kivu, Congo - kab_022012_12m | ecosystem: Environmental > Aquatic > Freshwater > Lake | place: Democratic Republic of the Congo: South-Kivu... | reverse complement strand
TGTTGATGTTCACCCCGACATTCTTTATCGGATTGACATTCCCGGCGTGCCTTGGCTTTTATTTTGGTGGTGAAAAAGACATCGGAAGATCCACCGGGATCTTATATTCATCAAATACCGTAGGCAATATCATCGGCGCATTCGCTACGGGTTTCATTTTAATTCCTTGGATAGGCATTCATAAAAGTATCGTATTGGGAGCTGCCTTAAATATCGCGGTCGCTATCGTTGTCCTTTTAATGTGTTATAAGACCTTGACGAGGCGTTGGGTGAGTATCGTTCTATCGAGTGTATGTTGCTTGGGGGTGGTTGTTTCGACGTACTTCCCATGGCCGGAGTCATTTTTTATGCACGGCCTGTATTTGATAGATTATGTGCGTAAGGTCGATAGCCGGGCACATCTGCGTTATATTCAGGATAAGACCCATAAACGTTTATTTTATAAGGAGGGGGTCAATTGTACGGTCGCTGTCGGTAAACGCGGAAAAAATACCTATTTAACGGTTAATGGGAAAGTCGATGCATCCACTTCGATAGATGACATGGCAACGCAGATGTTAGCGGGGTACTTACCGATGTTTTTCGCGGATTCTCCTAAGGATGTATTGGTCATCGGTTTGGGTTCCGGTGTTACCGTTTCATGTGTCGCGCATTTTCCTGTACAGAGAATAGATGTCGCTGAGATAGAACGTGCGGTGGTAGACGCGTCACGATTGTTCGAGAAAGAGAACGAAAAGGTCCTTTCTGATCAGCGAGTCCACCTTCAAAATGAAGATGGCAGGAATTTCCTTTTGCAAAATATACAGACATACGATGTCATCATCTCAGAGCCTTCTAATCCATGGATTGAAGGAGTGGCCTCGCTTTTTACGGTTGATTTTTACCGCTTGGCTGAACAGCGTTTGACGCGCGACGGCATCATGTGCCAGTGGATGCATTTATACCACATGTCTCCTAAAGACGTGCAGATGATCGTAAGGACTTTTACGAGCGTGTTCCCGTATGTTTCGGTTTGGAAAACCACTGAATCGGATGTCGTGTTATTGGGGCGGCGCAAACCTTTTGTTTGGCAGCATGATCAGATAGCCGGGAAGGTCACCAGTGATAAGATCTCCCGGGATCTTGCTTTTCTGGGATATAATTCACCCGTATCTTTGTTGACCGCGTACCGGATGAATACATACGGGGCGAAGCTGTTTTCAAAAGGCGCCGTGGTTAATACGGATGATCACAATATTCTTGAATATAGCGCGCCCAAATATTTGTACAATTACTCTATTTATCTTTTTAATTCCCATTTGTTGGCGCGGTTTCAACAAGAAACGACATCGATCGTTCCTGTTTCTGAAAGAGCTCTTCTGTCTGACGGGGCCACATTGCTTGATTTCGCTGAAGCTTATTTGCAACGAGGAAACCTTGTTAGGGCGGATAAGATGCTCAGAATGGCTTTAAAAGTCATTCCGCACAATGCTAGAATCGACTATTTGCAAGGTAAAATAGCCTTGAAGGATACACGCAGAGGAGACGCGATCGGCTATTTCAAGAAAGCCGTTGCGGCTGAACCTGATAACGCGGAATATCACTACGCGTTGGCCGGCGTATATGTAGAGATCCGATGGTTCAAAGAAGCAGAGCCTTTCATCCGGGAAGCGGTATCCTTAAAACCGGACGAGCCGCGCTATGTTTTCTTGTTGAGTAAAGTGTTCTTTCTTCAGGGGCGTACCGCGGAAGCCTCGGAATATTTTAAAAAAGCTGTAGCCTTGGGCATCGAGCAAGAGGATGTCGATACATTCGTCGATACCTTTAGGAAGGCGAGCCAGTCGGCTGTTTCTGAGAAACGTTAGAAAACTGATATACAATTGATATTCGCTTCGCGATACACATAGATACACGTTGTAGAACATTTTGAATCTTTTTTTTACAATGTGTATCCATGGTATATCAATGTATATCTATCATGTATCTATTGAATATCCATTGTGTATCGTTTCTAATCTTGTTTCTTGTTTTACATCGTATTTTATGTATAATAAGCATTCATTAATTTTAATGTAGCCACGGATTTTTTCTTCGCCCGCGGGAAACGGGCTCGAGAAAAATCCAGGGCACATAATTCGATCTGAGACTTTTTCTTCGCGAAGATCGAGAAAAGTTTCGATCTCATTAAAAAGGAGGTTTTTATGAATAGAATAACGCAGGGTTTCATAATGGGTATTTTAATGGTCACTATCAGCGGATGTGCCGCGTTTAAGAAGACTGACAGCGAGATCCAGTTGCAGAAGGAGATTGCCCGGTTGCAGAAGCTTCTTGATGAGAAAGATTCGGCCGTGAAGGAGAAGGAAGGACAGGTGTCTTCTTTAGAGCTGGCAAAAGAAGAATTAGCTAAGAGTCTTGAAAAAGAACTCGGAGACTATAAAGCGAAATTGGAAATGACCGAACGCGGACTCGTATTGACCTTTCTTGCGGAAGTCTTCTTTGATTCCGGGAAGGCAATCATTAAGAATGACGCAAAAGCGTCTTTGGCAAAAGTCTCGGAAGTCCTGAATAAAGATGTCCCGGATTCTCCGGTTGCGGTCGAAGGCCATACCGATAATGTGCCGATCAAATATTCCGGCTGGAAATCGAATTGGGAATTGTCGACTGCCCGCGCCTTGGCAGTGGTACATTATTTTGTCGATGAAGGGAAGATCGCTCCTCAGCGTATGTCCGCCAACGGTTACGGCGAGTATCGTCCGGTTGCTTCCAATGAGGATCCCAAGACCAAACAACAGAATCGCCGGGTAGAAATAGTCATCCTGCCGGCGAAAGTGGAAAAAGTAGTAAAGAAGACGGAATAAGTAATCAGTACTTAGTCATTAGTTATTAGTCAGTAGTCAAGAAACTATAAATACTGAATCGGTTGTTTTTTTGTGATTTTACGAGTTACTAAGTACTAAGGACTAACAGCTAAGTACTTTCCTAAAGGCAGGATGTTCCGTTGATAAAATAGGCTTCGCTCATGTAGCGGCGCATCATACGATGCGTATTGAAGTAGTGCGCGTTCTTTTCAATCGAATTTTCGATCAACCATAACCACATATCGTTACGCTCGTAGAAAAGCGGCAGAATGTTATATTCAAGTTTGCCGTAGAGGTCGTGTTTTTCCCGAACGTGAATTTCTTCAGGCGGGAGCGTTACGTCAGATCCCGGGCCGATCGCCCAGCCGGTGACGCCTTCGATACATCCTTCGACCCACCAGCCGTCTAATACCGAGAAATTAATGACACCGTTAAAAATAGCTTTCATGCCGCTGGTCCCGGATGCTTCCAGAGGCCGTTGCGGAGTATTCAGCCAGATATCTACGCCGGAAGTCAATCCTTTGGCTATATCCATCGTATAGTTCGGGATATAAATGATCTTAATATCGTTTTTTAGCTTTTCTATGTATGAAAATATCTCTTCGATCATGCGTTTGCCTGGTTCATCGTGCGGATGAGCTTTACCGGCGAAAACGATTTGTAGCGGGTATTTTTTTGTAATAGTCCGCAGGCGGTCAAGGTCGGAAAATATGAGCGTGTGGCGTTTATATGCCGTGACCCGCCGGGCAAATCCAATGGTGCAGACATCCGGAGAGAATTGCTGGTTTGTCAGGGTATTGACGTAATCGATGAATTCTTTCTTTACCGCCGCCCGGGCTTGTTTGATCTCCTGATTGGGAATGATTCCGACACGGACAAGCAGCTCAGGTTCGTTGGCCCAGCCGGGTAAATATTTATCATAGAGTTGTTTGAATACCGGGTGAGTCCAGGTTACCGGATGAACACCGTTGGTAATGGAGCGGATCTCATACCCGGGGAACATCTTGCGCGTTGTTTCGCTATGTTTTCTTGCCACGCCGTTGACATACCCGCATAGATTCAATGCCAAGAGCGTCATATTGAGGTGTTCTTTTCCCGCGTATTTCTGTATCGTCTCAAGCGGGACCGTCGGCGGAAGGATCTTCATTACTTTATCGTAGGCGAAATGGTCGTGTCCAGCTTCGATCGGCGTATGCGTGGTAAAGACGCATCTGTTTTTGATCTTTTCGATGTCCATGTTGCTTAATTGCAGCAACTCTAAAAGAAGGAAACTGGCATGTCCTTCATTGAGGTGGTATTTCATTACTTCGATATTGAGAGCGTGAAGAAGGTTCAGGCCTCCCATGCCCAAGACGATTTCCTGTTTAATACGGTATGTTTGATCTCCGCCGTAGAGATAGGCGGTCATTTCCCGGTCTTCCGGAGTATTTCCTTCGACATCCGTATCGAGAAAGAATACCGGCACGCGGCCGCCGGCTGAGCTTTCTACCAGATATAACCAGGCTTTTATTTTAACGACCCTTCCTTCGATCTTTAATTCAACATGCTCGGAGACCGGAATGAGATATTTTTCAGGGTGCCATTCATCGGGATATTCGATCTGTTTGCCTTGCGGGGTCAATTCTTGGCGAAAGTATCCTTTTTTATTTATCAAAGTCACGGCGACCATCGGCATATTCAGATCAGCGCTGGATTTAACGGTATCGCCGGCAAGGATCCCCAGCCCTCCGCTGTAATTGGAAAATTGCGGGTTCATCCCGATTTCCATAGAGAAATACGCGACTTTTCGTCCTTTAAGGCTGTGTTTTATCTTTTCGCTAATATCCATTCTATTTCCCCGATAATCAGAAGTGGTTTAAAAATTTATGATAACATCAATTGTACGAGTGTCAATGGGAAACATACGGTATTTTAATCCCCTCAGCAAAAATTCCTGTGATTTTCGCCCCGTGATGAATGCCTTTTATGTTTTTTCCGCGCCAAAGATTACCACGAGAGATTCGTAGAATCTCCGGGACCTCAAATAATGAAAAGCATTTTCAGGGGTTGAAAAAGTCGAATATATTCTTGCTCTCCGGAGCAATATGATATAATTACGAGGAACAATCTGGAGGAATACGATGTCGACACACAAAAAGAGTGATGAGGATCCAAAGAAAGCAGTGATACTGATCGTCGATGATGAAGAAGACCTTTTGCGGACTACCCGGTATATCGTCAAGTGCGCCGGGTATGAAGTCCATACCGCCGGTGATGGTGAAATAGGTCTCAAGAAAGCGATCGAGTTGGAACCGGACCTTATTATTCTTGATCTGATGCTTCCGAAAATGCCGGGTGAAGAAGTTTGCCGGCAATTACGTAAGCATGAGCGCTTAAGTGAAGTCCCGATCATTATGCTGACCGCGAAGAATACGGACACCGACCGGATCATCGGAAGGGTTATCGGCGCGGATACGTATATGACCAAACCGTTCGAGATCGATAGGCTTTTGGAAGAGATAAAAAGGCTTATTGCAAAGTAACCTATTAGCATATAGTATTGCGTACTGCGCACTGAGTATTGCGTTTTTAAGAAAAGTCTTTGCGCACGACGCATTACGCAATGCGCAATACGTAACAGGAAATAATTATGAATTCAATTGCCTGGGGATTATGCGCTGCGGTTGTTTGGGGAGTTGTCCCGTTGCTGGAAAAGAGCGGATTGGCTAAGGTCGCTCCTTTGACCGGCCTGTATTATCGGTGTATGGGGATCGTCGTGAGTAGTTTGATCCTCGGTTTTTTCTTCCTGAAACCGAAGGAGATCCGGTCAGTTGATGTACGATCAGCGTCATTATTGGTCGCGAGCGGATTTTTGGCAAGTTTTCTGGCACAGCTATTTTTCTATAACGGCCTTAAACAGGGTGAGACGTCACGTATTGTCCCGATTGCCGCAAGTTATCCGTTGTTGACCTTTCTGCTGGGAGTGTTGTTTTTTAACGAGACTATCAGTGTGCTTAAGATCGCCGGCGTTTTTTTGGTGATAGCGGGGATTTGGGCGTTGAAAGTAGGCTAGTTCTTTAAATCAAGAAGATGGAAGATAGAAAATAGTTAATGGTTTTAAACCATCTTCCATTCTCTATTTTCCATTTTCTATCTTCTTGACCTTCCTGAGATTTATTCATACAATACATCGCTATGTTTAAAATCGGGAATATTCATATTCCGGAACGGGTGATTTTGGCTCCTCTGGCCGGGATCACTTCTTTACCGTTCCGGCTTTTAAACCGTTCGTTCGGCTGTGTGTGCGCGTGCACGGAGATGATCGATGTCCGGTCTTTGTATTATTCGCATAAACGTACCCTGAAAATGTTGAGTTCGATCCCGCAGGACCGGCCGCTGGGGGTCCAGTTATTGGGGAAAGACCCGTATTTCATTTCCAAAGCGGTAGAGTTACTACAAAAGTATTCGTTCGATTTTCTGGATTTTAACGCTGCCTGTCCGCAAAAGAAGATCGCCGCGCACGGCAAAGGGGCCGGTTTGTTGAAAACACCGGTACAATTAAAGGAATTGTTGCAGATCATGGTCAAAGAATCTGCCGTTCCGGTTACGGTCAAGATACGGACCGGATGGGAGGATTCTCGTGATGCGGCTTCCGTCGCATTACATGCTCAGGATGCCGGGATCAAAGCTTTGATCGTCCATGGCCGGACAAAAAACCAATTATACAGCGGTGGCGTTGATTATGAAGCTATCCGCCGGATCAAAAAAGCGCTGCATATCCCGGTCATCGCCAGCGGAGATATTTTTAGCGGGATATTGGCAAAGAAAATGTTCGATGAGACCGGATGCGACGCTGTAGCCGTGGCCCGGGGGGCTTTGGGAAATCCGTGGATCTTCAAAGAGATCAAAGAATATCTTAAGCACGGCAAGATCATTCCGCGGCCTTCTTTGGACGAGGTCGGTACTATCATGAAACAACATTTTGCCGCCAGTGTGCAGTTTTTTGGAGAACGGATCGGCGTGATCGATTTCCGGAAATTTTATATCTGGTATACGCATAATTTCCCGCAGGTCCGTTCTTTACGCAGTACGCTGTCAAAGATCAAGACTCAGGAAGAGATGCTGCATTTGATCGACGCTTTTGCCGAGTCTGTCCGGGAATTTCAGAAGAAGAAACACGAAGTCTCTTAGATCTGTGAGTTACAGGACGCGGGTACGGGTTGTGCGTCGAGATAATCTCTTTGATTCTCGCGAGTTTTTTTGGGATAATGGTGAAAACATGAAAGGGTTTATATGGGGTTGATATCGCTTTTATTGAGAGATCCGGTCGCGTTTATCATTCTGGTCGTTCCTTTGTTGTATTCGATCATTATTCATGAGGTCGCTCATGGATGGGTGGCCGGGTTATGGGGGGATCAGACCGCGCGCAATTCCGGCAGGTTGACTTTAAACCCTAAGTCGCACATCGATCCTTTAGGCGTATTGATGCTTTTTCTTGTGGGATTCGGCTGGGCCCGTCCGGTCCCCGTGGATTATCGGAACTTACGCAATTTTAGAGCAGGGATCGTCTGTGTCGCTTTTGCCGGATGTGCCGCGAATATTCTTGTGGCGACGCTGGCGCTTCTGGTCCTTCAATTGTATGGGGTACAGCATAATTTGTTTTTGTCTTCAGTCTTATTGGTCATCGCCAGGATCAATATCATGTTAGGCGCGTTTAATCTTATTCCGGTGCCGCCGTTGGATGGGTCAAAAGTACTCATGGGTTTCTTGCCGCGGACGATGCAGCGGCAACTGGCGCAGCTGGAGCCCTATGGTTTTTTCATCCTCGCGATCCTGATCATGACCGGAGCGCTTGATCCGGCGATCCATATTGTGGAGCGCGTTATTTTATGGGGTATCGGATCCGTCTTAAGCCTATTCCGGTGAGAAAAAACAATATAAGAACAGCCGGGTTTGTGTTATTCGTTTTCGGCATGGGTATCGGCACGCTTGCTGCCGAACCTGAGCCGATCATCAGCGCCGGGTACATAACTCCGGAAAAGGACAAGCGGGCGGATGAAGCGCTTCACCAAGCGTTGCTTGATTATCAGACCAATACCGCGGTCACTCAAAAAGCCGTTGTCAGTTACAATGTGGCGGTGGCGTATCTTAATCTCGGCAGGTATGAAGAAGCCATCCCCTATTTTGAGCAGACGATCCGGTTAAGCCCCTATGATGAGAAAAGTTATATCAGTGCCGGATTCGCGTATCATATGGTCGATGAGCACGATAAGGGGATCGGCTATATTCAAAAAGCGCTACAGATCAATCCCAAAAACAGCAGCGCCTACGCGCAGTTAGGCGCGGTATATTTTGATCTGGGAAGATTTGACGAGTCGATCCAGGCGTATAAGAAGGCGTTGGAGTTGAATCCGCTGGACGATGTCGCGTATGTCAATCTGGGGACGGTATACAGCCGCATGGGTAAATATGAGGAGACGATCGATTGTTATCGGAAAGCGATCGCCGTTAATCCGCAGGACGTACGGGCGTATTATAACCTGGGGTCGGCATATTACAACACCGGGCACCCGGATCTGTCGGTTGAGTATTACAGAAAAGCCATACAGATCGATCCCATGGATACGGATTCGTATTGCAGCTTGGGATCGGTGCTGAATGAACTGGGTAAAAGGGAAGAGGCGATCGAAGTCTTTCAGAAAGCCTTGAAGATCAATTTAAATCTGCCTGCGGCCTATTATGGTTTAGGCCTGGCGTATGATGGCCTCGGGAATATCGAGATCGCGATTAATTTTCTTAAACAGGCGATCGGGTTGACTCCCTATGATGTCCGTCCGTATCGTGATCTCGGCTTGCTTTTTGAGAGGACCGGGCAGTATGAAGAAGCTTTGGTCTATTATAAGCAGGCGATAGAACATTTCCCCAAAGACGTAGAGAATTACCGTCGGATGGGCATTTGCTATCAGGGATTAAAGCAGTATGAGAAAGCAATCGACTATTATGAGAAGGGTATCGAGCTTAATCCTCAATACCCGGAATTATATTTGGAATTGGCAGGATGTTATGCCGCTCTGGACCGGTTTAACGACGGAGTTCAGACGTACCGGAAGGCCATCGAGTTAAATCCGGAAGAAGGCGTGATCTATTATAATCTGGGGGTTTTGTATTTTAATCATGAGAAATACGTGGAGGCCCGCGCGCAATGGTATAAAGCGCTTGAGTTGTATAAGAAAAAAGGCCAGGTCCCCAGTGCTGAATCGACGCAAGGTATGATAGACAGTATACCGGAGGGAAAGTAGACGACCGCCCTATGGGCTATGACGTGGGACGTCCGTTCGCCACGTTTAGCGGGCTCACTAGGACGAAAAGGGAGATACGATGCGAAATGAAACCGAAGAACAAGACCCCCTACGGGGGTAATTCGGCCTGAGACTTTTTCTTCGCGAAGCTCGAGTCAAGCTCATTACCCCACAAGGGGGTAATTCGACCTGAGACTTTTTCTTCGCGAAGCTCGAGAAAAGTCTCGGCCTCATTATGCTGTTCGCCTACGATATTCTAATCATATTATTACTTATTTTGTGCACGGCGTTTTTCTCCGCGTACGAAATGGCTCTCGCTTCGATCTCCCGCGTGAGGATTGCCGCGTTACAGCATGAAAAGAAGCGCGGCGCGGAGGATGCCGCGTTCATGAAGGACCGGATGGAGCAAAGTTTAGCCGTGATCCAGGTAGGCATTACTCTGCTGGGCGCGTGCGCGGCGGCATTAGGCGGCGCGGGCATGGAGGCGTCTTTCGCGCCATTCTTACAGAAGTATTATCACGTATCGGACTTTGTTTCCAAGGTGATCACGCTGATCATCTGGGTCCTTCCTTTAAGTTTTGTCACGGTACTTTTTGCGGAACTGATCCCGAAAGTCTTTTCTCTCAAATATAAAGAGTGGGTGCTTTTGATGTTTTCTCCGGTCATGCGGTTCTTGTCGATAGTCATGTACCCTGTCATTATTGTTTTTGAGTTTTTGGTCAAGAAAACGATCGCTCTCGCTGAGCGGCAATGGAAACCGGCGCAAGATACCACTCCAAAGAAACAAAGCCTCTATGATCTGCGCGCCGCGGCATCGTTGGCACGTTCCTCATTCTTGTTGGGAGCGCGGGAGGAAAAGATCATCGATTCGGCCGCGCACATGACTTTGCGTCCGATACGCGATATTATTATCCCGGCCGTGGATATTTCTATGATCCCCGTCAGCAGTTCCTTGGCGGACGCGTTTATCCGCGCGCATCTGGATATGCATACCCGTTTCCCGGTCTGTACGGTTGAACATGACCCGCAGACGATCATCGGCTACGTTAATTTTAAAGATATTCTTGTTGCGCTCAAAGTAAGCCCTTCCGAGCCGAATATCCGGGGTATTACCCGGGTCATTAAGCGGGTAAAAGAGACCGTAACCCAGTCCCTATTGCTTGAGCAGATGATCCAGGAGAAGAGCCATATTGTACTCGTTGTTTCAGACCAGGGAAGCGTCTTGGGCTTGGTGACCATGGAAGATATTCTCGAAGAATTAGTCGGCGAGATCGAGGACGAGTTCGACCGCCTGCCGACGCATATACATCCTTCCGGATCATATTGGGTCATCGGAGGGGGGGTCAGCATGACGTCGGTCGCTTCGATGCTGGGGATCGGTTTTGATTATCCGGTCGGTCAACCGATCCCTTCATTGGCGGAATGGTGCCAACAGAAGACCGGCGGGAATCTCAAAGGCGGAGAGGCGATCATTGCCGACGGCATCTGGGTGATGCCGCGGAAATTCCGCCGGAAGAAAGTCTCAGAAGCTACCGTCAGCTTGTCTTTACCAAAGAATCCGTAATCATCTTTTCAACTGCACGATTATTTCCGTAACTATTTCATTATCAATAAGAAACGCTCATTTGAGAATAAGCGCGTAAGCCGGCAAGTTCGTAAATCCTTACCATTCGCGGGCCGTCGGGCTATCCAGCCGATGAACTTCCTAAACATACTTTGACGAATCTTTGAAAAAGCGATACAATATTTTCACTTATTCTCACTGTACAACAACGGAAAATAAGGATTTTTCATGCTAGTGCACTGTCAAATTAATTTTTACTAATGCCGATTCAGGGAAAAATTAATTTCTACAGGCACTTGTGCCGCGAACCATTATTAACAAGTGCGAACCCTCCTCAAAGCATTTTTGCTGAGAGGGATCAAGTTGACGCGGTACCAGCGTTCATCGCAAAACATCACTTCATTTTATTAAACCAGGAGGTCATATGGGAGCAGTAAATAAACGCAAAGTTTTTTTGCTTGCCGGCCACGCGCATGGAGGGAAAACGTCTTTAGCCGAGGTTTTGTTGTATAAGACGAAGATGACCAGCAGGTTGGGAAAAGTCGAAGATGGCACGACTGCCAGCGATTATCAGGAAGACGAAATCGAGCGCCGCAGTTCGATATCCGCGTCGCTTTTGATGGCAAAATATAAAGAGTATGAACTTCAGTTTTTTGACGCTCCGGGGTATCTTGATTTTATCGGCGATGTCATTTCAGCGGCTCGCGGCGTTGATTTTATGGTGATCGTCGTCGACGCGGTCGCCGGCGTGGAGGTCGGCACGGAAAAAGCGTTTGAAATAGCCCGCAGGGAAAAGTTACCCTGCATGTTTTTTATCAGCAAGCTGGATAAAGAGAACACCGATTTTGAAAAGACGGTTATCGACATTCAGGATAGCCTGGGCAAGACCGCCGTGCCGTTTTGTGTCCCGGAAGGCAAGTCGCCGGCTATCAGCGCGATACTTGACGTGCTTCATAAGGATGACCGCGCAAAGAATGCCAGTGCCGCGGAGTATTATAAGCAGATCGTCGAGAAAGTCGCCGAGACTGATGACGCATTGCTTGAAAAGTATTTAGATAAAGGGGCGCTTTCCGATGACGAAGTCTTACCGGCGCTGGAAAAGGCGGTTTTGACCGGAGTGATATCTCCGATCGTCGGCGGGTCGGCGTTTGCCGATAAAGGTATCGTCGAATTTTTGGACGTGTTGATCGAAAGTATGCCTTCGGCCGATTCCCGTAGTATGAAAGTTAAGGATGACAAAGGCACGGAGATCACCGTGACCGCAAAAGATCCTTTCTTTTCCGCGCAGGTACTTAAGACCATATCGGACCCTTATGTGGGAAATCTCAGTATCTTAAGGGTTTTTTCCGGGACGTTGTCGGCAAATAGTACCTTTTACAACGTGAATAAGTCTTCCCGTGAACGGTTCAGCCAGTTGTTCTTGCTGCAGGGCAAACAACAGCAGTCTGTGGAAAGCGTGTCGGCCGGGCAGGTCGTGGCAATCGCGAAATTGAAAGATACGGCTACGGCGGATACCCTGACCGATGAGAGTAAGAAATTCCTTTTTCCGGATATCGTTTTTCCCGTACCGGCGTATTCAGCTTCGGTGAAACCGAAGACGCGGCAGGATGAGGAGAAGATATCCCAGGCAATGCACCGGTTGACCGCGGAAGACCCGACCTTTAAATTCTCGCGGGACGCGGAAACAAAAGAGTTACTTATTTCCGGGATCGGTGAATTGCACCTTTCGGTCATGATCGGCAGGATGAAGAAACGCTTCAGCGCGGAAGTCGAACTGGGTACGCCCAAGGTCCCGTATAAAGAGACCGTGACGAAACCGGTCAAAGTGCAGGGCCGGTTTAAACGGCAGACCGGCGGCCGCGGGCAATTCGGTGATGTCTGGATAGAAGTACATCCTCTGGAGCGGGGAAAGAGTTTTGAGTTCGTGGATAAGGTCGTGGGCGGAGCGATCCCCCGGAATTATATCCCGTCGGTCGAGAAAGGGATCCGTAAAACGCTTGAAAAAGGGTTGTTAGCCGGATATCCGATCGTCGATGTTCAGGTCGTGTTATTTGACGGTTCGTACCATCCGGTCGACTCTTCGGATATGGCTTTTCAGATTGCCGGGTCAATGGCTTTGAAAAAAGCTTTTGAACAGGCGCATCCGGTTTTGCTTGAGCCGGTCATGGATGTCGAGATCACGGTGCCTGATGAATTCATGGGACAGATCACCGGCGATATCAATTCCCGCCGAGGACGGGTCATGGGAATGGAGAATAAAGGGAAAAACGAGGTCGTTAAAGCGCAGATCCCGCTTTCCGAGATGTTCAAATACGCATCGGATCTGCGTTCAGTTACTGCCGGTAGAGGTAATTATAACATGTCGTTTTCGCATTACGAGACAGTACCGCAGCGGTTATCTCAGCCGGTCATTGAAGAGTATGTGAAGACGCGCAAGAAAGAGGAGGATGAAGCGTGAAGGTTTTTGTCCGTGATTTTACATTACAGGGGAAGATCAAATATGAAGATCCGCGGATTATCGCGCTGCGCGATAAATTCAGTTCTACGGATACGGTATTCTATGCGGTCGAGTTTTTACAGGATAATCCCGCGAAAGCCGAGTGTTTCCTTATCCCGGCTTCGGCAAAACTTGATTATATCGTTGAAGATCTGGACAAGCTGGAGCGGAATCTGTATTCGGCCGGCGACAAGAAAGAAGTCTTGGAACGGGCCATTCAGCTGTTAGAAAAGGAACAGTTTCTCAATGAAGGGAATTTTACCCAGGAAGAGCAGCTGTTGTTGAGAAATTTGAACCTGTTTACGGTCAAACCCGGTTTGTTGCGTTCGGCGGATATTGCCGGGGAACAGGAGCAGCAGGCAGTAGTAAAAGAGCTGCTTGACCGTTCCGGCAGGATATTTTTTTATACCGCCGGGAAGAAGGATTCACATGCCTGGGACGTGTATAAAGGCACGAACATCGTTGAGGCCGCCGGAAGGATACATTCCGACTTAAAACGGGGTTTTATCCGGGCTGAGATATATAATGTCAAGGACCTCGCTCTTTTCGGGACTTTCCAGGAAGCCAAGGCTAAAGGTTTGGTAAAGAACGTGGATAAGTCCTATACGGTCGAAGACGGGGATGTACTGGACATAAAATTTAGTGTATAATATTATTAAGTGTATTGCGTCGTGCGTACTGCGTTATGCGTACAATATAAGAATTTTATAAATCGTGCAAGCAGAAAACCCAGGGCTTCAGCCCTGGGATGAATGCGTACGATTATCCCGCGAGGTTGGCAAAATTGTCGAAGAGAATTTTGCCATATATAGCCGAGCAGGGA
>Ga0172371_10008834_pt1 | contig 14001 bp, 16 predicted proteins | sample Lak12m_FD_114543 | JGI IMG/M metagenome (GOLD analysis project Ga0172371, IMG submission 114543) | Freshwater microbial communities from Kabuno Bay, South-Kivu, Congo - kab_022012_12m | ecosystem: Environmental > Aquatic > Freshwater > Lake | place: Democratic Republic of the Congo: South-Kivu... | reverse complement strand
GTTACCACCTTGTCGCCGATCTCTATTTCTTCCAGTGTCTTCCAGACAAAACTATTCTGTTTTCCCCTGCCGTTTCTTTTCAGGATAAGGAAAGGATGGTTGCCGGTTGCTTTTATGGAATGATGCAAGGTCTTAAGCTCAAACACTTCCTTTAAGCCGTTATCGAATACGCCGCTGCATTCCTTTATGACCAACTGGTGAGTTTCCTGGTCAAAAGCGTATATCCCATCCCCGACTTTTATCTCGGTAATTTTTTTCAGGCCGTCCTTAGTCATGACCAGGCTGTCCAGGCTTAAGCAATTCATGTACGCCTCGTTATCATAGCAAACATATAAAATATCATGGCCGCGCTCAAGCATCCCGCTTAAAGCCTGCAAACCGATATCCGCGGTTGAGCCGTCTCCGCCCTGGGCAATGACATTGATATTTTCTTTTTTGCCTAAATATTTCAGCGCCGCCTCAATACCCGAGGCAACCGCAGCGGAGTTCTCAAACAAGGAATGGACCCAGGGAACGCCCCAGGCAGTTTCCGGGTACTTGGTGGTAAAAACCTCTAAGCAGCCGGTGTTATTGGCGATAATCGTGTTCGGTCCTGTTGCCTCAATGACCATGCGGGCGGCAATTGCCTGGCCGCATCCTGCGCAGGCTGTGTGTCCGGATTTAAATAAAGGGCTATTCTCCATATTTTTCCTTAAGCAGTTCGGGTTTTAAGTCAATAAAATCCGAGTTGACCTCCTTAGCAGAGAGCCTTCTGAATATTTCATGTATGCTTTCCAGGGTGATATCCCTTCCGCCTAACCCGGCGACAAAGCTGCTGACCACTTTCGGGCCCTTCTTTTTCCCGTAAAATGCCGCTTTTATTTCAACGGCAACAGGGGCGTAAGCGCCCAAGGAAACCGCTTTGTCTAAAACCGCTACCTTAGCTACATTTTTCAGGGTTTCATAGACCCTGGCGTATGGAAATGGGCGATAGGTAATAATGCGCAGCAGGCCGACCTTCTTGCCTTTCTGCCGCTGTTCATCCACCGCTTCCTTGATCGTGCCGCAAACCGATCCCATGGCAACAATCACCTTTTCGGCATCCTTGAGCTGATATTCTTCAACCAGCAGGTCTTTATAGTCCCTGCCGAAAACCGAATTAAACTCCTTGCTTATATCGGATAAATAACCCAGGCCTTCCTTCATCGTCTCCTGGATGGCAAAGCGCGTTTCCATATAATAATCCGGGTCAGCCAAAAGCCCCATAGAGATTGGCTTAGTCGGGTCTAATTTATATAAAGGATCATAGTCAGGAAGGAATTTATTTACTTTCTCCTGCTCCGGCATATCCACGCTTTCCATGCCGTGGGTCAGGATAAAGCCGTCCATGCAAACCATCACCGGCAGCATCACCCGTTTATCTTCAGCCAGGCGGTAGGCGATGAGGTGGAAATCCGCCGCCTCCTGGTTATTTTCAGCGTAGATCTGGAACCATCCGGCGTCGCGCAGGGATATGGAATCCTGCTGGTCATTCCAGATATTTATGGGAGCGCTTATGGCCCGGTTGGCGCAGGTCATTACTACCGGAAGACGCATGCCGGCGATATTAAAAATTACCTCCTGCATATAAAATAAGCCTTGGGAGCTGGTAGCGGTATAAACGCGCACCCCGGTTGCCGAGCCCCCTAAAACCACGGAAGCCGCGGAATGCTCGCTCTCCACATTCACGAATTGCGACTTAAGCGAACCATCGGAAACCATCTGCGCTAAGTCCTCAACAATATGCGTCTGGGGGGTTATGGGATAGGCGGAGATCACGCCCGGCTTACAGGATTTGACTATTTCGGCTATGGCGTGCGAACCCTCTAAGAATTCCTTCATTTAGCATCTTCCTTTGATTCTTCCGGGACCATGGCAATATCATCCTTAGGGCAGACATCCGCGCATAAGCCGCAGCCCTTGCAGAAATTGTAATCCACCAGGAACGTATTCTTCTCTTTCCCGGAGATGCAGCCCTCCGGGCAGATGAATAAACATATCCTGCACCCGATGCAGTTCTTGTGCAGGTAAGACGGCCTGGACCGGATCCTCCAGCTGCCGGTTTTATCGCCTTTACTTTTGGACGGAACGACTGTTAATGGACCGAACATATTCAAAACCCTCTTTGACTGCCTGGATATTGCCCTCTTGTGCCTTGCCGGCAAACCTCTTCTTGACCACCTCAACAAGATTATCCAGCTTCAACTCCCCGGTGGCAGCAGCAAAAGCCCCGATCAAGGCGGTGTTACCCAGCGGCCTGCCGATAGTCTTCATGGCAATTTCATTGGCAGGGACCACAAAAACCTTCTGTTTGGCCTTTAATTTGGGCAGCTCTATACCCTCTTTGCCGTTGATGATGGCTGTGCCATCCTCCTTCAGGCCGGAAAAACAGTTATAACCACGCAGAAGCGTGGGATCAACAATGATCACGTAATCAGGTTCATAGATCTGGCTGCGCAAGCGCACCGGGTCCTTATCCACGCGCACAAAGGCGTTCATCGGCGCTCCCATCCTGGCTGCCCCGAAGTTGGGAAAGGCGTAAGGGTATTTACCCTCATTAAAGTAGCTAAAACCCAGTAATGCCGCCGTAGTTATTGCGCCCTGGCCTGCGCGGGCGTGTATCCTGATCTCTTTCATAATGCTCCTATAGGGGGAAACAAAAGTTTTTTAATTATATAGCGTAACCCTTCATTTGTCAAATAATTTATTTTTAGAGGTTTTTGCGGATAAAGGCGGAGGTTTGGTTAAGCAGTTCCAAAATCCCTTCTGCATACCAGGGGCTTAGCGAGCCTAAACCGCATGCCGGGCTGATCATAAGCCTCTCCAGGAGGAGTTGGCGGTCAAGGCCCTTCTTGGCCAGGATATCCAGGCCGGTTCTTACCTTCTGCGCAAGGCCATCCGGCGAATGAGTGCCGTCATACCCTTGGGTCGGCACGATCCCCCAACAGATGATCCCCCCTCTTTTTAGAAAATCCTTAATATTTTCCGAATAGAGCAGAAACCTATCCTGGAAATCAAAAGCATCAAAGTTAATGATGTCAATGCCGTTGATATCCATAAGCATGGACCAGTCTGTATTCCCGCAGCAATGGACCCCTACCAAGCAGCCCCGCTGTTTAAGGAGAATAGTGAGTTCGGAAAAGACATCAATTACCTCATTGCGGTTAACCGGTGTATAGGCAGAACCTACGGAAGCCAGGTAAGGCTCATCGAAAAACATGATCATTTTCTTGCCGAATCCCTTAAACAGCTCCAGCTGCCAAAGGGCCTTCATGCTTAAACCCTTGGCCATCGCCTGCAACAACACTTTATCATGGAGTATGGAGTTGCCGCTTGAGTCGCTTATGCCGGAGCAAAAAGTAAAAGGGCCGGTAACCTGGCACTTGATAAATTCTACTCCGGATAGGTCTGCGCCTTTTAAATGCCAGTAAAAAACATACAAACCCTGCGCATAATCCTTGCTTATCTCAAAATAGGGCAGGTCTCCGGCAATAAACTTTTCGTAAAATAATTCCAACTCCTTTTCTTTATCCTGGGGGAGAAAACGCAAGGTTCCGGAGTCAATTTTAAGACCGGGCAGATGTTCGCTGAATTGCGCAACCATACCTTCCCGGCTATCGCGCTTGGGCAGCTGCGGCCAAAAAGGCGCTTGGGGCAGGCAGCGCAAAACCAACTCTACCGCTTTTTGGCTGTCAACAAAAGGCAGGCTGCCTACGCCGGTTGCCAGGCCTTTGAGCTCCCTCATATCTTATTCCTCCGGAATCCTTCGGTTACGGTATCGGCCAGGACATCGGCAAAAGCTTCATCAAAATCGTAAACCTCGTTAAAATCAGCCAGGGAGTCCTTCTCATTCCTGGATAAAAGCTTATGTTCAATCATATTAAAAACGATATTCCCGAAATCCCGCGTGTTGTTTATCCCCCAGTGTGACAATACCCTGGCTGCCAGGGCACCGTAGCGGTCAACCGCGTAATCCCGCAAGCCGAACGCCAGCTCGCTTCCGGAAACATGGGATTTTCTTTTGAGTTTAGTTTGAGTAAAGGTAAGTCCGGCCAGCATGAATTCATAAGCATCCGGCTTATACCTTTTATCCTTGGCGCATATCTTGCCGACCAAGTCGTTGAATTTATCCATTGTCATTAATAGGAATTTACCTGTTTTTTAACTCTTTCATAATCCTGAAGGCTCTTCCAGGCCGAGCCTGCCTCCCACTTGTCGCCGATTAAATCCATCTGCTCCTTCACTACCAAGTAATCTTTGGCGTAGTATGCGGTGAGGGCAAACCAATTCCGCAAATCAAACGACCCGGGGAAATCCTTCAATAGCCGCAGATAAATGCCCTTGACTTCGGCCCAGACCTGCGGATCCCTGAAATAATCCTTGTTATCCGAGTTCAAATACATTTCCAAGTGGGCTTCGATCAGGACGCGGGGGATAAGCGTACCTGCAGGCGCATTCTTTGCGCTCTCCCTGGCAAAAGCGAACATTTCTTCCTCTGTGCCGTACCACTTAGGCTTAAGGTACTCTAATTTACCCAGATATGCCCTGTATTCCGTGGAGTCCGCTTTAATAGCCCTTTGAAACTGCTTTTCCATTTCCTCCCTTTCCAAGCCAAGCCCTCTAGCCACTATCATAAGCTCAATAGGCTCAAAGGGGTCATTGACATCAAGGGAATACGCCTTTTCAAGATAGCCGCGCGCTTTTTCCAGGCGTGCCCTGAATAATTTCCTGCCCTCTTCGGTAACCGAGTCGACAAAACCGCTTCCCCTTGCCTGCCAGGCATAATTGACATAAAATCTGCCCAGACAAAGGCCGGCAAAACGGGACGAGGGCTTCTGCGTTGCCCATTTCTCCAGGAGGCGCAATATTCCATCCGCTATGAATTCCGAGCCCTTCGGCCAGGCAGTCTCGCGGTAAACATTGCAGAAAACGCTGTAGCCATTTTCATCTTTTTGTTTTGCTTCCAGAAGGCCGGAAAAATACCGCTCAAGCTCGTCATAGCGGCCGTTTTTCAGCATCACAAAAGGATCGGAGGCGTTCTCTTCTACCGGCGAACCCACGGAGGCAAGATAGGCACGCACCAAGCCGACAAATTCACCGTTAGGCGCGTATTCAAGATACTTCTTAAAATATTTTACCGCGTTGGCAGTGTCGCCTTTTTCCTGGTATGACCTTGCCAGGCCATGGTTATATTCTGCTTTCGCAGGGTTGTATTCTATCGCCTTCAAATCATATTTAATGGCGTTCTCATAATCCCTTTGGAAAAAATAATATCTCCCTAAATTAAAATATCCCGTGTCATAGGCCGGATCTAAATAAACCGACGCCTTACGGTAAATAAGTGTTTTGTTTTTGTCCGCCTTACCCTCGTATATATTAGATATGTTATTATATACATTCGGGTAATCGGGGCAATAAAAAAGCGCGGATTCGTTCTCTTTCAAAGCCCCTTCTTCGTCCTTTTTTAATGTAAGGTGGCTATACGCCCTTTGCATGAGTGCCCATGACAGGTCTTCAAATCTCTCCTGCAGGGAAATAATACCGGCTACCCTTGTTTTTTGCCCGTTACCCAGCGAGTTAACCATTTCTTTTAAGCTGTCCCTGACTTTCCGGTCTTTGATGCAGTTAACCAAGAGCGACTGCTGTCCCGCCTTAACCAGGAGCCCGCTATCGCCCATCTCGGGGAAGGAAAGCGTTCCTACAACCCTTTTTATTATTTCTTTTTCTCCGCTTGCCCCGAATTCAGCCCACATGAGGCTCATGCCCTCGGGTGATTCCGGTCCGGCGGCAACGTAAGCTTTAGCTTCGGCAAGGATCCTTTCTATGATCTTTTTCTCTTCTCCGGAATAATTATCCTGTATAACCCTCAATTCTTCCGTTATTTTCCCGTCATCTTTAATAGCGGTGGAGAAAAAATGCACTATATAACCTACATGCCCCTTATCGGCCAGGGAACCCTTGTTTGAGAGTATCTCCCTTAATGACGGAACCAACCGCTCCTTATCTTTGTTCCGGTAATAATAAGGCATGAACCACTCCGGATTATCCGGCAGGACAAACTCCTTCTTAAGCTGTTTTAAACCGTCGGCGATAAAAGCCATCCTGGCAACGTTTTGTTTTATAGATTCGGTAAGTGCCGCGATAAGCGCCTTACCATAGCAGTCGTTAAACCATTGGGCAGGCGCGGATTTCATAAAGGCAATATATTCCCTCAATTCCTCGTCGGTAAGCTGGTTATAGGTGTATATCATGAGCTTGATAATACCGGCCTGGAGTGCGTCTTTTTGTTTATCTATCTTCTCTGCAGCTATCTTTTCCGACTCCTCCTTGTCAAGCCGCTCTTCCGGGATGAGTAAATCATTGACTGATTCAGAATACGCCTTTAAAGAGGTCTTCATAAGCTCGATCTGGAAATCACTGGTTTTAAACAGCCTGTCCAGCTCCTTTATCAGGTCAATCCGTGACTTGATTTCCATTATTGACCCCATCTTTTCAAAAAAATCCCCGGCTTTCTTTATCCCCTCCGGCGTCTGCGCTTCCAATTCTAATTTAAGTATTTTCCTGTAGAGCCCTGAATCTATCCATTTTAATACGGCGGCGAGGCTGGCTTCTTCATTATGCTTTCTAAAATAGTCAAGCACAGAAGCATAAATATCGCTTTCAGGAAAATTTGGCTGCATACGGGCGATCTGCTCTTTGATCCCGGAAAGCTCAAGGGCCTTCTCAATGGCAGCGTCATCCGGACCAGGACTTGCTTTGCCTTCTATGGTTTCGGCAAGGAGGCCCGGTGATAAATATAAGCAAAGCAGTAATAAGAGGATAATATTAGACAACATCAAAATTTTTTTCATCCCGTTCTCCTTATGCCCTCATTCTTGCTACTTTACGATTTAGCCTATTTTGAAATCAGGTCTTCAATTTCTCTTTTGGAGAAATAATAATCTGTAAAAATGATCCGGCCTTTTTTATCTACAAGGATAAACGCAGGTATCCCCATAATCCCGTAAGATCCTGCCACCCTGGCATCCTCATCCAAAACAATTTTAAAGCTTAGGCCCTGATTCTTGATAAAACTATTTACCCTGTATGCTGGCTCTCCGACATTTATCGCCAATATTTCTAGGCCCCGATCGGCCAAACTTTTATATTTAACATTTAATTCCTTTAATTCTCTCCCACAAAAAGGGCACCAGGTGGTCCAGAAGAACAATAAGACCGGCTGTTTGTTTTTATAGGCGCTTAGAGTAACCGGGCTCAGCCGCAAATCCGGCAATTTAAAATCCGCGGCAAGCGGAAGCTGCTCCTCTCTTTTCGCTTCGGCTGCCGACACTCCTGCGGACGGCTCCTTAACCTGGGCTTCTTCAACGCCTGGTCCGGAGACCTCCGGTTCTTGGACTACCGGTTCCTTGGCCGGCGGGCTAAAACAGCCGCCCGCCAAAAGAATAAATAACGTAAAAATTGACCTTAAACAAATTGGATATAATTTCAACGTTACAGCCTCCGTATGCCTGTGTATATAAAATATACCCCCATGAATATTAAAAGAACCACGAATAATTTTTTAATATATACCATCCATTTCCCGGATTTAGGGAGGTTGAAAAATGCCGCGCTGAAAGTGCCTGTGAGGATCAACACCAGACCCATCCCGTAGGCAAAACTGAACAATAGGGTCGCCCCGTAGAACAGGTTCTTTTTGGTGGCTAAATAAACCAATATAGAACCCAGGATCGGGGTCAGGCAGGGCGAAACTACCAAGCCGGAAGCTAAACCCAATATAAATTCAGAAAGGTAGTTTTTCTTTTTAAGAACAGGCAATTTGGTTATGCCGGGTAAAGGTATGGTAAACAGATCAAGCAAGGAAAGCCCGAACACAATTATTACGCTGCCCGCAAAAATATAGACTATGGGGCTGGAACTGATTTTTCCGAAAAACGTTCCGGTTAAGGAAGCCATCAATCCCAGGATGGAATAAGTAATGGCAATGCCGGTAACATACGCCAGGCTCAAGCCCAAAGCTTTTAATTTGGACCCGTCTGACTTTACCCCGATATAACCTATAGTGACCGGTATAAGCGGGTAAACGCAAGGAGTCAGGCTTGCCAGGACCCCACCGGCAAACGCAACGAGAAGATCAAACGGGCTACCTGACAGATTCATCTATCCACCTTAAATATGGCTTATGCCCCGCAATTACCGGAAGGGCGATTATCTCCGGGAGATCATAACTGTGCAGGGATTTGACAAACCTGGCGATCTGCGCAAACTTCGCCCTTGTTGATTTAATAATCAGCAGGGATTCTTTGGACTTCTGGACCTTATCTTCCCAGAAAAATATGGAATTAACCTTATCAACGATATTAACGCAGGCTGCCAACTTTTTCCTGATCAGCACTGAGGCGATCTTTTGCGCCTCCTTCTTACTGCCTGCGGTAACAAATATAACTATATACATATATTAAGGTAACCTCCTTGCGTAATTATACCACATTTTTTAACCTTCATGCACCTTGATCGACCTGATCCTGCCTATCTGCGAACAAAGGTCAAAAACCAAAGTGGGGTCCTCCGTGGTCATATTTACTTTATAATCGCAAGCCCCTCCCTCTTTCTGGCATGGATGGACTGTCAAATCCCTGCCAAACTCCTCAAGGGAGCTTTTGATCACTTTCGGAGAGCTGTTTCTAGAATGCAAAATAAATTCCAATCTATATCTGGGGATCATCCTGTCTCCTAACCTCCATATCCATAGGTTCTTAAGGTGCCCATCTTGCCTGGCAGAACTCGACAGGATTTCGCTAAACCAAAACTAAAGGTGCTCATTTTAGCATTATTACGGAGATCATCCTGCCGGCTGATTCAGTTTCTTTGCGGAAAGAGAAAAAATCCTTATTTTGGGATAATGTGCATAATTCAGGGTCAAATATATTTCCTTCTTTGACGCCGCCGGCCTTTAGCTGTTCCCGGTTTATTAAAGCAATATCCATGAAAATACGGCCATCTCTGTTAACCAGGCCAAAGGGGAAATTGCTTTTAAAATCCCTCTCCACTTCAAAGCAACATGAGCCAATAGAAGGACCAAAACCAACCAAAAGCTCTTCTGGCGAGCTGCCGAATCTCTCCCGCATGGACCTTACCCCTTCTGCGGCGATATTCTTCTCGGTGCCGCGCCAGCCGGCATGCAGTATGGCAATTGCCGGTTCGGCGGGATCATAAACAAAAACCGACAGGCAATCCGCGGTCAATATGGCTATTGGGATATTTTTCTTATCAGTGATAAATCCGTCGGTGTCGCTAATTGAGCTTTCGTAATCCAAAGCACCGCTGCCTTTTTTTTCTTCGGTTATATATTCAATGTTTTTTCCGTGCGCCTGCTTGGCGCAGACTAGAGAACGATAGTCAACGCCTATCTTTTCAAGGAATACCTTGCGGTTTTTCAGAGAATCACGGGTATCCCCGTAAGACAAGGACATATTTCCGTCGAGGCGAGCGCTGAAAGCCGCCGTTACGCCTTTTAAGCCGAATTTCTCCAGCGGATTATAAGGGGGCATCACTGAGCCTCCGGCAAATAATGGGCACATTGGAAGCCCGGATTTAGACCGTATGCAAGGCGCGACGACGACGGCGTAGTCACAGCACTACGCCGAGGAGAAGCAACGCCGCAGACGGCCGAAAGACGGGCTTCCCCTTCATTTATACATATGGGCTGGCGGATTTTTGGCTGCGACTGCGTCACTCGTCCTTGGCGTAGTGCAAGACTACGCCTGCGTCCTCGTTCCTTGTCTCGCTCAAAAATCCGCTCAGCCAATGTGCCCATTATTTACCGAAGGCTCAGTATCTCCACCAGCTTGTCGCGGGATTTTTCCCCGCTTTTTATCCTTATTTGGTATTTTTTTACCTTAAAATAATCGCTTAACAGCTCAATCAGCTGTTCATTGGCCAAGCCTTGCTGCGCGGCTTGGTAAGATGCGCTTTCAGGTTATTTCCTTCCTGCTGGATGCGGTTACGGCTGGAGCGCGGGATGACGCGGACATTAAAGATCATTGGCTGATTTTATTACAGGCAGCAGATTCGAGCTGTTTGGTATCCCGGATATCCGCAAGGCGGCCGTTTAGCTTATCCAGGTGCTTCTGCGCGTCGCTATACTTGGTGCCGGCGTTAAGCAGGTGGTTCCCCAGGATATTGAAATCCTCTTTGAGCTTATCCGCCTCAATGGAAAGCCCGCCCAAGCTCTTCAGGATAGCCTTGGCATTCTCCTCAACTTTCAAGCCCCGCAGGCCAAGGCAGATCACCTGCAGATAGGCGTAAAAAGTATTCGGGGAGACAGGGATGACTTTCTTGGACATGCTGTAAGAGAAAATATCCTCTTTGATGATCACCTCGTAATAGACATTTTCCGCAGGGATATACATCAGCGCGAAATCATAGGTGTTCTCCGCAGGCAGGATGTATTTGGCGGCGATCTCATTGATGCGGTTTTTCACATCCTGGATGAATTTCCTGCGGAATATTTCTTTTGCCGCATCATCCCCTGCTTCCATCATCCTCTGGAAATTCTCTAGGCTGAACTTCGCGTCAACCGGGACCAGGCGCTCGCCCAGGCGGATAACCGCATCCACCGTATCGGTGCTTTTAAAACGGTATTGCCCCTGGTAGTGTTCCTTAGGTAAAACCTGGGAGAGCAGATTCTCCAATAACGTCTCTCCCATTGCCCCGCGGAATTTCGGGGCGCGCAGTAGCTCCTGGAGGCTGGTGATATCCTTGCTTATAGAGATGATCTGTTTATTAGTCTCCTCTAATTTGCCCAGCTGCTCCCTTACATTGCCGAAAGCGGAAGTTGCGCTGCCTAAGTTCTGGCCGATGATCTTATTGGCCTCCTGAAGGGATTGGCTCATCTGGTTCAGGCGTTCATTTACCTGCGAAGAAATCTTCAGGACAACCAACAGGATAAACGCAGCTAATACCAAAAACAGTATCGCGGCTAAAATATTCATAAAATTATTATACCACGGGGGGCTTGTTAATTAAAGCAAATAATCCTGCTTGACTCTTTTAAGAGAACGGAAGATATTCTTTTTTACATCCGGACAGGCTTTTTCTAGCTGCTGGATGATGCGGCCTACCCTGGTCCGGTTAGAGATAGCCGAGTGCGGGCAGACACAGGTATCGTGGCCTAATTTCGCCTCCCTGGCAAAGCGGATAATCAGTCGCTCCTCCACGTATGCCAGCGGCCGGATAAGGGTTATCTTGCCTTTAAACAGCTCCTGCTTCGGCGCCATGCTTGAGATCTCTCCCTGGAAAAAGAGGTTTAAGAGGGTTGTCTCGATAATGTCATCCATGTGATGGCCCAGGGCGATCTTGGTGCAGCCGAGCTGATTGGCGGCAATGAACAGCTCTTTTCTCCTGTTCCAGGAGCACCAGAAGCAGTTGATCTTGTCTTGATCTGTTTTTTTAAGGATGTCGGATTTGATGATCCGGTATTGGACTTTCAGTTTCTTGAAATACTTCTCCAGCTTTGCGGATATGGATTTGGGATAGCCCATGTCAATATGTATGGCGATCACATCATAGTTTATGGGTACAAAGCCCTTGCGGTCAAGCAGTAAGCGCAGTAAAGTCAAACTGTCTTTGCCCCCTGATACGGCAACCGCGATCTTATCTCCCTCGGCAAGCATGCGGTAATCCATGATCGCCTTGCCCATGCGCTTGGAGATATAATATTCAGTACCCTGCATCATTCCCATATTTTACTTAGGGACGGTTCTCAAAACAAAGGTAAACTGTCCCCATTTTCCTCTCCATATAAATATTTTTGTGAGATTTCGCTTTACCTTACGTCAATTATAATAGAGAGGAGCCAAAAATGAAAGAGTTAATCCCGGAGGAGTTGATCGAGCGCAAAATATTCTTGCTACGCGGTCAAAAAACCATGCTAAGCATCCATCTTGCCAAGCTTTATGGTATTAAAGTAAAGGTTCTGATTCAGGCCATAAAGCGCAATATCGAAAGGTTCCCCGAAGATTTTATGTTCCAATTATCTGATGAGGAATTTGAAATCTTGAAGTCACAATTTGTGACTTCAAGTTGGGGTGGCATTCGCCGAGCCAATCCCTACGCTTTCAGCGAACAAGGCGTTGCTATGCTTTCCAGCGTCCTGCGCAGTAGAAAAGCAGTCCAGGTTAATATAGCGATTATGCGCGCCTTTGTAAAGTTAAGGCAAATCCTTTTTCATCACAAAGAACTAGCTTATAAATTAGAGGAACTGGAAAGGAAGATCTCTAAACATGATGAAGATATCCAGAATATTTTTGAAGCTATACGCCAACTTATGGCGCCTCCGGAAAAACCCAAGCGCAGGATAGGGTTTCACGCTGACTAAGATAAACCGCCCATAAATGACCCTGCCGGCTTTTCTCGCTCAAGTCGCTTTTACCCTATCGGGCACGCCAGAGCTCTTTCGCATTTTCGGCGGCTGCTGAACTCGGAGCATTTGCTCCAGCAAATGCTCCTCAAACAGCATCGCCGTCCCAGTGTTGTCGCTTCGCTCCACTGGGATACCCTCAAATGCTCAAGCTCCTCTGGCTAAAAGCTCCATTCGCTCGAAAACCCGCCAGGTTCATTTGAAGCAATCATATTTAAACTAATTAAACTTATCTACAAATCTTTTAACTAAATCCTCACTATTAAATGGAATTGCCATAGATTGCATCGCTGTTGTAGGTAACAATTCTTGCCTAAGATTTGCCATAGTAGAAACGGATAGCATAACCGCAATAATACTATCTGTTTTTAACTTCTTCTCGAAAGAATTATGGTGTAAATCAAAAAACTCTTTTAAGAAAATTATTAAAGTATCAACCATTTCATTCTTACCGGAAACCTCTTGGATTCCTATATGATCAAATAAAGCATCTAGACATAAAGCTATAATACCAGGATGCCCTCTTTTCTTTATCTGTTCTCTGGCACGGCTAACTTGCTTCTCCATATTTCTAATGCTATATATTTTCTTACATGCAACAGTAATTATCCTATCTTCAAGTCTAAACTCAACATCAGGCTCTTTTAAGATTGGTCTTAAAGAAGCTTCGGCGAGATGACTTGCAATTGTTAACTCAAAAGCAAAATCTTTTGCCATAGAGGGGGACGGACTTTTAACATCAAATGGAGATTTAACAATTTTCACTAGATGGTTCTTTATGTCAATATTATTCTTTACCAGAATCTCGGCAGAAAAACTTAGACGGGATATCTCTATAAGATCGTTCCTGGTATCTTTAAAATCTGGGCTATTCATAAAACTAAAATCCTGCCTATTCCAGGCATCTATTTCGTTTCTAGCTGAAATGATGCTTTTAATAAAATGGGAATTGGGGGAGATTCGAATTCCGGAATCCTCGCAGTATTTTATTAGGTAATCTATTTTATTGTTAATTTCATCGTAAGTTATACTTTTAAGATCGTTCATATATAAAATTATTGCGAATTTAGCGGATGGCGAGGGGTGGCTCGAGCAGCATCTTAAAATTCGAGCGGGCAGGGATGCCCCGCTAAAAAAGTCAGGCAGAGCGAGAATTTTACCGAAGCGCAGCATTTCCTCGCCGGGGAAATGCAAGCGGTGCTGCGAGAGGCAAGCCTCGGCAACCGCTAATTTATATTCTGCCGGAATCCACAACCATCTTATGGATTTCTTTGTTTATCTTGTGCTTTAACAACTTCTCAAGTGAGATTGGTATGCGCAGCGACCAGTTTTGCGGGCTGATCGTCCCCGGAGTATTGATCCTCCATTGATAAAGGTCCCCTTCAAAGATGCCCGAAGGATACAGCCAGTCAATGATGGTATTTATGCAGAAAATCGCGCTTGCATCCAGGCTTATCTTTAAAGCCACCCGCATTATTTCCGCGTCGCATTTTTCCCGCATCGGGCCTTTCATCCCCATCTGTTTCCAAAGCTTTTCTTTTTCCAGATAAGTATTTTCATAC
>Ga0172371_10008833_pt1 | contig 14002 bp, 11 predicted proteins | sample Lak12m_FD_114543 | JGI IMG/M metagenome (GOLD analysis project Ga0172371, IMG submission 114543) | Freshwater microbial communities from Kabuno Bay, South-Kivu, Congo - kab_022012_12m | ecosystem: Environmental > Aquatic > Freshwater > Lake | place: Democratic Republic of the Congo: South-Kivu... | reverse complement strand
GGCTCATTGGAAGCTTCGGAAATAGTTGTGCTCTCGGCAAAAGCAATCGGCTTCTTGGTAGCCGCGGTTTTATTCGGGCAATTATCGGCTCCATGGATTGGAAAATTTTTATCAAAAATTCACGCTGGGGTTGGAATGAAACTCACATTCGCGGTTTCATTCGCACTCTTAATAGCTTATCTCGCTTCGGTAGCCGGTTTGGCTCCGATAGTCGGCGCGTTCGCGGCTGGATTGGTTCTTGACCCGGTTCATTTCCGCTCATTCAAGAGCCCCTCTCATGTGGCGAAAATCAAAGAAAAACTCGAGCCATTGGGTGAAAAATCGGCAGAGGCAATTGCAATTTTGAAAAACTTTGAAGACAAACACGTTGAAGATTTAGTCGATACGGTTGGCCATTTGTTCATTCCGCTTTTCTTTGTAATGACCGGCTTGCAAGTTAAATTGGATGTCTTGTTCGACACAAAAGTTCTCCTCGTCGCGTTGGCTGTCACGGCTCTCGCGTTTTTAGGAAAAATCCTCGCGGGCCTTGGCACATGGGGAGGAGTAAAAAGATTGATTGTCGGGTTTGGAATGATCCCTCGCGGCGAAGTCGGTTTGATCTTCGCGAATGTGGGAAAAGCGCTCGGCGTAGTCTCTGACGAATTATTTTCCGTAATCGTCGTGGTAGTGATCTTCTCCACCCTCTTCACCCCACCGATTCTCACTTTCTTGTTAAAAAAACAAGACAAAAAGGTGCAGGCTTAAATGGAAATAAATTCACTTAACACCTCGTGAAGCTTCTCCGGCTGCTCGATTTCCATGGACTCTTTAATTTTTCAAAAACCCACGCAACACTTTATGCAATTTCTAAACCTGCCCTACCTCGCCGTTTCCTTAATATTTCAACAGCCTACTCAAAACTCTGTAAAGTTTTTCCAGTTGCTCAGTCTTCGTAATTTTTCAAAAACTTACTCAAAATTTTATACAATTTTTCAACCTGCTCGATTTCCACTGCCGCTCTAATCTCCCAAAAACCTCCTCAAAACCATATACAATTTTTCAACCTGCTCCCCCTCCACAAACTCATCGATTTTGTGAGCTTGGTTAATACTCCCCGCTCCAAAAATAAACCCCTCGATCCCAGCCTCCGCCAAATCGCTAAACTCAGTTGTATATCCGCCAATTTCAGGCTCAGAATCAACCCCCTCTTCTCGCAAAATTTTTCTAAAATTTTCAATAAAAGGCGACGACGAAGGCATCTCAACCGGACTGTAAATGTGGTTGACGACAACCTCGAGCGGAGCACTTTCCCCGGAATCACTAGTCCCAACCGTACTCATGGTCTCCACGTCTCCCCCCTTCACGCCAGTGCCTCCGCCGACAATTCTTCCCCCAATCGCTCCCACGGTTTCCGCCCCAACCTCTCCGCCAACAACCCTCCCCCCAACAGCTTTCGCAATTTCCTCAACAACCTTTCCACCATCCTGCCCCGGCACAATTCTTATGTCCACCTCCATCTCCGCGAAATCCGGAACGGTATTCGAAGCCGTGCCGCCCTTAATCACCCCGATATTCATTGTCGAATTTCCCAAAAGCTCATGCTTGACTTCCGCCAGCCTATCGCCGAATTCCCGCAAATTATTTATCGCCGTATTCAATTTCAGAATCGCGTTTTCCCCTTTCGAAGGATCAGACGCATGCGCGGCTTTCCCCTTCGCGCGGATAGTCAGGTGAATCTGCCCTTTGTGTGCGCGCACAATTTTAAGTTCAGTCGGCTCAAGATTTATGCAATATTTAATATTTTTAAATCTCTCGTCCTGTGCCATTTTTTTAATAAAAGTTTTTATGCCAATGAAAGTATTTTCCTCGCCGATGGTGAAGCAGATGCTTGGATACCAAAAGTCTGTACGTACAGACTTTACCGTTGTCGAATCTGTCACTGAGTCTGCCCGGGCAGACTTTTTTCCAGCAGATCCACCAGCTTTCAAGTCCGCAGTCTTCCGATTTTTCTCCCCAGGGAGCCGCACATGATCGATCTTTTTATGGTCTAATAACACTTGCTGATCTGTTAAATTACTGCCGCTAGTCCTGCGTCTCCCCGCCAGCGCCGCCAAAAGCGCCGCCAAAAGCGCCGCCCCGCTCCCTTTATTATCACAACTCCCTCTCCCATATAATTTCCCATCAACAATCTCTCCGTAAGGATTATGTTTCCATCCTTCCCCAACCGGCACAGTATCGATATGATTTATAAAAAGAACTTCGCAAAGCCCCACGGCACCATCGCTTTTTTCAATGGGAACACCCTCCAGAACTTCGTCACGTTCCGCGGCACTATCGCTTTTTTCAATGGGAACACCCTCCAGAACTTCGCCTGCTCCGGGGACACCGCCATTTTCAAGAACCTTATTCTTCTCAAGGATTTTGTCTCTGCCAAGAACCGTCCCCTCCCCCGCCACAAAGACGCAAAACCTCCCCTCGCCAACTCCCTTGTCATTCACTCCCCCAGCTCCAGTCCCACCTCCACTCCTGTCACCAACTTTCCCATCCCCTACCTCAAGCTTTTCCGCCGGCAACCCAATCCCGCGCAAATATTCAAAAATATACTCCGCGACCTCTCCCTCGCTTCCACTTTCCGAACGAATACTCACAAGCTTCTTCGCCAGCTCAACTGGATTTGAAATGATTTCCATGCGGGGAGTATAACACAGGCCACCGTCAGGCGATCCTTTTTTAACACAACAACCCTAATAACGAAACTCAAGCGGCGATAGAGACATCAGAACCAGAATCCCGACCTCCCTTCGCCACCTCAAGGAAACGCTCATCAGTATTATAGCCGATATAGTCATCGCCAACAATAAAACCGGGGTCTTCAAACCCAAGCATATCCTCATAAAAATGCAAATCTCCAACGGTAAGGGATTTCCCCTTACTGGCAGCCCTGCTCGTAGCGATAAATACGCCAATTTCAAACAAAGATAACCCCCCAAAAGTAGATACGATCGAATTTTTATTGGCAACGGAAATGCTTATAGCGGGTCTTTTTCTCACGCCTCTCTCGTCAAGATACTTATATAAATTATGAATATAATCATACGCATAGCACGTATCTCCGATCAAATTAAATTGGTCAATATTGCCGGACGCTATCAGCGCATCCCCCAGTTCTTTATAATTAATAGTAGACGGATCGGGCGAATCGGAACGGTTCAAATCATCCGAAAAATTTTCACTGAAAGCCCAGTTTTCGGGACTGCCATGGCCATTGAAAAGAATAGTGGTTGGTCCATTCGAATTTTTTATTGAATCCAAGGTTTTGGTCTTCACAATATTTTTGCCTTGTCTCATTTCCAAGCCTTTGCCAAAAAAAAGAACATCACTCTTACGTCCACCAGCCTTTAAAAACATTTTTTTTAATTCTTCCGCCTCTTTTCCCATGTCCTCCTGTTCATGAGTAAACAATATCAGTTTCGTATTCGGCCCGAATATTTCCCTGTCCTTCACCTTGTTAAAAGCATCGGTTATTAAATTCAATTCTCTGTCGAAATTATCTTCACTAAAAGAAAGATTTTTCCTGGTTAAATTTCGATGTACGGCATGGACGGTGGAAAAAGCGTTGAAATAACTAACCTTTCCAGCCTGGTTGTCCAAATATTTTTGAAAACTCCCGGAAAAAAATATGTGCAAAAACTCATCACGAGGTATAGTCAATTTGAAATCACGAAGCGCAGTAATCACGCTTTCTTCAGCTAAGGAATGATTGGTTTCAACAGAAACAATCTCCCTGGACAAGTCTTTATAACGAGAAAATTTCTGCTCTGTTTCCACTGCCTCTTTTAAAGCCCAATCCGGCAAAGCCTTAATCCGTTCGGCGTCATAATTACCGGATTCAGCTCTGTTTTTCATATCGGTAATTTCATTTGGATGGTAACGAACAATATTTTTCAAAATACGATCGGCATAGGGTTGCATCTTGAAATTACTGAAATAAATCAAAACGCTAAAGGGGGCTTTGTCGGAAGCTGATAGAAAAAACTTTTCAGCAAAAGGTTTGTCAAGATAATAAGAAGAAAAGTGCCTTACGCAGCCATTAGAAGAAGTATTCTTTTCCAGCATTTTAAACAAAGCCCGTTCCAACAGAGAATCAAAATCAACGGCTTTGCTGGCCACTAACGGTAAATGAAAAATCCATTCGTATTTGTGGCAGAACTCAATAAAATCTTCAGGAGGAGAATCGGCGGCATTCACAATAGCTTCATATATTAACTTAAAATCCTCAAAAGACTTATTGGCGGATTCTTCTTTAAAGTATTCGAGTACTGCATTTGGCTGGGATTTTGCAGCTTTTGACAAAGAAGCTCTCAAAATTGGATATATACTGGGATATAGTTTCTGATAAAAGGGTTCGCTTCTGGAGTTTTTAACAAAAAGAGTAACGGCGGAAGGATTTTTTTCAGCGGCGACACCGAGAGCTTTTATCAAGATCTCATCATGAAAAGGCAGGTCTGAATATGATTGATGCCAAAAAATGGCGTAGGAATATGCTTTTTCAGCAAAGAGTAAAAATGACTTTTTTGCATATGACTTATCTTTAAAAAGATTAATATAGCTCAGAAAATTCTTCGGAGTGGTTGTTATACAACTGGCTAAGGCGGTTTCTACCACCTCGTCATAATAAGGTTCCCCATAGTAGACATAATGACGGTATAGAGCTTCTTCGGGATAATCAAGTGAACAATTCTCAGCCGCCTTTTTCAAAAGTTCTTCGTAAGCAGGTTTCCCTTTATAAAAGTAATTAAATTTAAGGGCAAAATGTGGGCTTACCTCAACCATTCTTCCCATGCCGCGATTAAAAACTTCGTCATAATACGGACAGTCCCTAAACTTATCCAAGAAAAGAATAATATTCTCGGGGACACCGCCACTGACGATCTGGAGGAGAATATCCTTGGCAAAGGGATGGTTTTTGTGGTCTGCCATGCAAAGAAATGCGGCAAAAGTATTCGCATCAGCTGCAATTGAAAAGATTTTTTTTGCGTAAGGAGCTCCATCAATAGTATCAAAAAAAAGAAATAACTCCCCGGGATTGTCTTTTGCTATTGAAGTCAGAATCTTTTCGGCATAAGGTTCGTTTTTAAAATAATCAAAATTTGCAAGAACGCGAAGCACAGTTCCCTTTTCTAATTCGATCCTAACAGCCCTCTCCAATAATTCCTTGTAATCAGGGCGATCTTTAAAACGAATAACATTTAGCAAAGAAACGGAAACAGGCATATCTTCTTCAAGTATATCTTCCACGACAGATTCGCAAAAATCCGTGCGGGAAGACTGTAGGTCTTCGGGAGAACTCCCAGAAGCAATTTCATTAGACCTGCTAGATTTTTCAGGGGAAGCCGACGCCATTATGAGAATATTTAATTCCCATAATTATATCACAAAAAAAAACCGCTGTGAACAAGATTAATTCGGCACTGTCCACAACCCCCTCTATCGCCAAGCGCAATTCAATTAACAGCCGCCAAAGCCACTGGGCGTCCAGTCGTTACTCGTGACATCCGCTATTAACGCGGCGATTGCTTCTCTGGCATCATGCAAGCAGTGCTCGTGGTCTCCGAAATGCTGGGAGTTTTTAAGCAGTTCCACGCTTGGAGGATTTCGGCAATCATAAGGGAAAATCCTGCGCTTTCCATCGAGAGTGATTATCAAAACATTTCCTTGAGACAATGAGTCCGGGCGTACTTCAAAGCTATGCTCTCCCTCATCACGACACCTAAAATTTAGATCACCCATATAATTTGATTAATAAACAGGGGGTCATATCTGGCGGAACCGACGGGGTTCGAACCCGCGACCTCCACAGTGACAGTGTGGCGTTCTAACCAAACTGAACTACGGTTCCTTAGTGCCGTTTATACTATAACAGACGGCTCTCCTGTTTTCAAAGCAGTTGGAATTTAATAGATTTTGCTGGCGAACACAAGAGATTTTAAAGCTAGCCTATCAATGCCGAGCCTCTCTCCCTTCAAAACAAAGCCCAAAACCCCGATCCGTACCTTATTCAACAGAGCCTCATCCCCTCTACCCCAGCGCCTTTTTCAAAGCTTTATCAAAAGTCAAAACTTTCATTTTATTCTCCTTCGCCTCGGCCAAAAGCAGGCAGTCGGTAAAAGATAATTTTTCACTCCTTGAAAAGAAAATTTTAGTAGCAGTTTCGAGTGTTTCCAAGGTAGTCAGGCTAATATCAAATCCATACAAAGAAAGAGCATTGATAAATGTTTTGCAGGCGTTAATGCCGGTTTTCATCTTCAGTCTTGTCAAAACTTCAGAGTATATGTAATCCGGAATCCGAAGCCCCTCAAGCCCGATCGTTTTTGCCAAACTCACAGCTCTTTTATTCAAAGAGTCGGCTTCATCGCAAAGCGCAATCCACACGCAACTGTCTAAAAGTGTATTACAAGTCATAACAAGTTTTATCAATTTCTCTCGGGTCGCTAAGGTTTTTAATACCACTATTGAAAGTAAAACCCTTCATGGCCTCAGCGAGATTCATGGCCGCGCGCGGTTTTTTCCCCTTCCACTCCTCGTAAGGCACAAAAACCCCCTCCGGTTCACTTCTGTTAAAAATAATGATCGGCACATCGGTCTTGCTAAATTTTTTATAATTTCTCAGGAATTCTCTAACTGTAGTTTTTTTCTCATTCATCGCTATCCATTGTACAGGATTTGTCAGACATTTGTCAAACAAGGTAGGCATAACGCTAATTGTTAAAAATTAAAAATTCCGCGCCAACCTGAAAATACCACCCAATCCTTACATTTTTCTTAAATCTATATTAATTTTTTTGCAATCACCTTGCCGAGGCCGGCAATTGGTGGTCGAATACAGCCTGTGTCAAAGCGTCGTGTCTTTTTCCGGAACGCAAACAGATGCCGTCTCTTTTTCCAAATACAGCCCGCCACCCGCCTTGCCTCTACCACACCTTTATGCTAAACCTAACCCGCATATATCGGCAGGCCGCACAAGATGCCAACATTCCACCTTCATACGCGTAATGCCAACCAAATCAAAATCATATGAAAATCGGTATCGATTGCAGAATGTTCTCCTCGTCCTTCACCGGAATTGGCCGGTATACTTTTGAGCTTGTTGAAAATTTGCAAAGACTAGCCGCGCAAGCCAATCAAAATCCGGTTCCAAGCTCGAGCTCCGCTACTAATGCTCGAGCGCACTCCTCTTCTCTCTCCCCGCACCAATTCGTCCTCTTTTTCAACGAACCCGAATTCAGCAGTTACACGCCAAAAAATCCAAATTTCAAAAAAGTTCTCGTCAACGCGAAGCATTACTCAATAAAAGAGCAAACAAAATTTCTCAAAATTCTCAAGCGTGAAAACCTCGACCTCATGCATTTCACCCACTTCAACGCTCCGCTCCGCTACGACAAGCCATTTATTGTCACGATCCACGATCTTACCCACACTCTTTTTCCCGGAAGGAAAATGACAAGTTTCCCGTATCGCGTCGCGTACAAAATGGTAGTAAAAAATGCAGTCCGCCGCGCCCGCCGCATCATCGCGGTTTCAAAAAATACAAAGGAAGATTTAATAAAAATTCTCAAAGTCGACCCATCAAAAATAGACGTGATTTACGAAGGCGTGAACGACGAATTCCACCAGCTTGATGATGAGAAAAGAAAAGAAGCGGAAAAATCTTTATCTGCAAAATACGGCATCAATAAGCCGTTTTTGCTATACACCGGCGTTCACCGCTATCACAAAAATCTACCGCGCTTAGTTGAAGCTTTCAAAATTGTGAGCGATAAATTTTCAAAATCCGGCAAGTCTTCTGCGAACCAAGTCGATCCCGAAGTCCGAACCACGCACGAACTCAGCTCGAGCATCACTACCCCGCTAACTAATGCTCGAGCACGCCATCTCCAACTCGTAATCACCGGCAAAAAAGACCCTCTCTATCCCGAAGCCGAAAAATTAGTAAAATCATTCAACCTCGAAGAAAAAGTCATCTTCACCGGCCTTATCCCCGAAGAAGAAATCATCGCGCTATACAACCTTGCTTCCACTTACGTATTTCCTTCGTTATACGAAGGATTCGGCCTCCCAATTCTCGAAGCCTTCGCCTGTGGAACGCCCGTCGCGGCATCAAATGTTTCGAGCATTCCGGAAATTGCGGGACAGACATCAGCCCCGCAGCACACGCAAAGTCTGCCCGGGCAGACTTTGTCAGTCCGGCCCCAGGATCTCCAGTTCTCCCCCAACGCCCAACGCTCCCCCGAAGCCCAGTCGTCCCCCAACGCAATCCTTTTCGACCCTACTGATATCCAAGATATCGCCGCAAAAATCGAGCAAATTCTCGACTCGCCAACTCTCCAAAAAAGACTAATCGCCGGCGGCCTAAAACGTGTAAAAGATTTTTCTTGGGAAAAAATGGCAAAGGAAATTTTTGGCTTATACAATAATATTCCCGTCACGCGTCCGGACACTGTCCGGTCATCACTACCCCGTTAACTAATGTCCCCGCTCAGCGGGGACTAACCAAGCAGCCCATGCCCTTCACCCCTTTTCAAAACTTGCTCCCGCGCGCCGCAGCGAATTACGGTATTGCAAAAGAACTCAAAGCGATCCAAGTCTGCCGCGAATTCGAAAAAATGTTGCCGGAGCTTTTCAAAGACTTTTTGGACAAACAAAAGTCTCCCGAAGCAAGTGAAGCCGTTTCTTCCCTCCGCGCCAAATTTTACAAAAAAAACATCTTATATATCGCAGTCCCCAGCTCCGTCTGGGCCAGCGAAATCATGATGCGCAAACACCGCATCCTCGAAGCAATGAGTCAAAAATTTCGCGGCCGCTTCGGCAGACCGTTGGTGAAGGATTTAAAAACAATTACGAGTTCGTTTTAATCTGAAACCGCTTTAGATTAAGACGATTTGCACTGTAGCCGCAATCTACCTTGTACCGCCCGTTTGCACTGTAGCCGCAATCTACCTTGTACCGCCCGATTTGCACTGTAGCCGCGATTCTCCCGTTTGAAATTTCCCCGAACCCGTAAAAATTCGCCAAACGGGATCTCCCCATTTTTCCCTTGACTTCATTTCCTTCTTCGCTACAATAAACCCGCTTTTAACCGTAACTAACGAAATCTTGTTAACTCTTAGACTCCAGCGAACAGGTAAGACAGGCCAACCAAACTTCAGAGTTGTCCTTCAAGACCACAAAGACGCTGTAAAAGGAAAAGCTCTCGAAATCCTCGGCCACTACCAGCCGGCTTTGAATCCAAAAGTTTTCAAAGTTGATCTGGAAAGAGCAAAATACTGGATGTCGGTTGGAGCAAAACCATCTGACACGGTAGCAGTTTTGTTAAAAGGCCAAGGATTGGAAGGCATGGAAAAATATATGGAGCCAAGAGATAAGAAAAGGAAGAAGAAGGGCGAAGAAGCCGCAGCAAGCGCAGCCCCGCAAGGCGGGGCAGCTCCAGCTCCAAAAGCTGAAGAAAAGCCGGCCGAAGCCCCAAAAGCCTAACCTGCCACTCCAGCTCAACACGGCAAAGCACTTTAAAAAACTTACTCCAGAAATTAATTTTATTCTCTAAAACCAACTGCTATGGCAGACGAAACAACAATAGCAACCGAGGGTCAGGATCTCGAGTTTTTGATCTATGTGGTCAAACAAATCGTAAAACACCCTGAAGACGTTGTTGCTGAAAGAAAAATTGATGAAATGGGAGTCCTTCTTACCTTGAAAGTAAACAAGGAAGATATGGGCCAGATCATCGGGAAAAGCGGACAAACTGCAAAAGCTCTACGCACACTACTTCGCGTAATGGGCTCAAAAAATAACGCACGTGTCAACTTGAAGATAGTTGAACCAGAAATGGCTTAATAGTACAATCAGCGTAGTTTAAAAACTAAAAAATGCCAACAGATCAACCATCGATTGTTGAAGCGGCCCAGTCTTATCAAGTTTTGGAAATTGTAAACAGGGGCTTCGCTTACGCAATCATTATAGCAGGGTTCCTTTCCGTTGTGTTTATATTCATCGGAGGAATTTCGTTTATCCTTTCTGGAGGAGCGGAAGATAAAATAAAATCCGCGGTTTCAACAATCCGCTATGCGATTATTGGACTGATAGTCACGGTTTTAGCGGTGGTGATAGTAGGAACGGTCGGTAAAGCTATGGGGCTTGATATCATCAAATATATCAACTTCAAAGACATTATCGACACTATTACAGGGATCACATCTGGAGCAGGATCAAGCGGAGCGCCAAGTTTGGATTAACACCCCGCCACGGCGGGGCTTTTGAGCTCGCAGTTTTGAGCCCATTGGCGGAGAAATACATTCTTGGTAATATCGCCCACTACAACGAATTAAAGCTCCGAAGCAAAATGTGGCAAATTTTCGGCACGGAAAATTTGACGGAATCACTCATTATCAGAAAACTTCAAAAGAATTAAGGCGACTGTCCCAAAAATGGGGTCTCAAAAGTGTCGAACTTGGCTAAAAAAAGAGCATAAGTCAGAATTAAGAATCGATCTCTGTTTTCGTCAAAAAAATCCCGGGATTTTTTTGACGGAAATTATTTCTATTTCCAGGTTCCCCGTTTGAGAATTTCTTCAACCTGTAAAAAATCTCCAAACGGGATTCACCCTAACCCCGAAATAATAATATTCCTCCAATCGTAGGGAAACTTATATGTTTCCAGTGCTCTGACCAAAGATGCAAAAACTTTCCAGTGGTCGGCGGCCTCAGCATTGCCATAAACAAAACTATTTCCGGTTTCTGCGTTTGGGTTGTAGTCGTCTGCAAGCGTGCATTGATGACAAACCGGAATCGTCCCATTTAACAGCGCCTCTTCTAAATCATTAAAAGGAAGAGCGACCATTATGTCGGCCGCCCCAAGAATTTCTTTTCTACTTTTCTCGCTGTAAGGAATGTAGTGGACATGAGGGAATGAAAATGAATCCAAATTTGTATCCGCGACAACCGCGATTTCAACATTCAAAACGCTCGTCCCTTCCAAAAATCTCTCGACCAATTCGCGAACACCTGTCCCGAGTTCTTGGTCTAGCACAAGCGAAATTAGAGGCATCTTGCTGTCGAGCGACAACCTTTTGCAAAGCTTTTTCTTTGAGTCTTTTTTGTTTCTAAGCAAAACTGATTTTGGGTCGTCTTTTGTCATTTTTGTTTTTATTTTTTGTCTTCAGTTCCTGCGCATATTGCGGTTCATTTCATTGCTCGCTTCCTTCCTTGCAATCACCGTACACAATCTATCTCATTCCAGCGCTCATTTTTTCTCACAATTCCTCGTCAAAACATTGAATAATTCTATCATAAAATCGCCCTTTGGTCTATCTCGTATCGGTTGACGATTTACAGGAAAAATGTTGTAAGAAAAATTGCCAATTTTGAATTTGTGCTATCATCATTTCATGAAAAAACTTTTTCTCATCGACGGCAACGCGATCATTCACAGAGCGTATCACGCGCTCCCGCGTTTCACGACAACAAAGGGCGAAGTTGTGAACGCGATTTATGGCTTTGCGTCAATGCTTTTGAACATTTTAAATAATCAGAAGCCCGACTACATTGCCGTGTCTTTTGACCGCAAAGCAAAAACTTTTCGCCACGAAGAATACAAAGATTACAAAGCGACTCGTGTAAAAGCGCCCGACGAATTATACGAACAAATTCCCCGCATCAAACAAGTCGTCGAAACTTTTAACATTCCAATTTATGAAATGGACGGCTACGAAGCGGACGATATTTTGGGTACGCTTGCCAGACAGGCCGAAAAGGCCTGTCAACCTGAGCCCGCAGCCCAGCGCGAGCGAAGCGAGCGCAATGAGCCCGAGCCCAACTGCAAACCCCACTCCGACGAAGTCGGAGCTTTGAGCCCGCAGCCCGCAGCCCCCGAGCCCGAGCCCATCCACACCTATATCGTCACCAGCGACCAGACGCCGCAGGCGTCCCGCAGCCCTGAGCCCATTCACACGTATATTGTCACCGGCGACATGGACACCCTTCAACTCATCACCGACAAAACATTCGTCTTCGCCCCGCACAAAGGTTTCAACGACACGCTCATTTACGACACGGCAAAGGTTATGGCGAAATACGGCCTACTCCCCTCTCAAATTGTCGACTACAAAGCGCTCCGCGGTGACACGTCCGACAACATCCCCGGTGTCCACGGCATCGGCGAAAAAGGAGCAGTGGAATTGTTAAAAAAATATTCAACACTCGACGGGATATATGAGCATCTCAATGAAATCGCCGGCGCCCTCCATGATAAATTGGAAAAAGGAAAATCTGACGCATATTTCAGTAAAAAGCTTGTAACTCTAATCACGGACGTCCCGATAGCGCTCGATCTCGAAGCCTGCAAAACCCACGAATTCGACCTCGCTCGCATAACGACTCTTTTTGAAGAATTGGAATTCAAATCTTTGTTAAAAAAACTCGGCACATTTAATTCGTATTGCTCCGACCGCCGCAACGAAGAATGTATTTCCCAACAGTCGTTGTTTTAAACCCTCGCGTCCGGACACGCCTCCGGACATTACTTATCCAGCCCTCGTGTCCCCGCCCTGGCGGGGTCATCACTACCCCTCCTACTAATGTCCGGACTCCCTCAAGCCACAACAACAACAGCTTTTTTGTCAAAAATCAAATTAAAAAATCTCCAATACAATAAAATTCTCGCGAAAGCAACAACGCCAAGTTTCCAGATACGCTAGCCCAAATCCCCCGAATAATAATTTTGAACACCACGTGCCCTGCCCCACTTTCTTGCACAAAAAAATTGTCATCCGCAAAGTTTTTCTGTAATATTCACCCTGCTTTAAAAAATCAAAAAATGCCAAAACCAAGAGTCGTCGCGAGTCTAGATATAGGAAGTTCAAAAATCCGCACAGTCGTAGGAACGATGGAAGGCGAAGCCCAAATCCCAAATATAATTGGAGTCGGCTTGGCACCATCAACAGGTTTAAGAAAAGGAGCGGTAATTGACGTTGAAGAAACGATAAATTCAATTTCTGCGTCATTGGAAGACGCGGAAAGAATGGCCGGCGAACCGATCAACCACGTTTTCCTCGGGATCGGCGGCAATCACGTAGAATCGATGAACTCAAAAGGCGTCATCGCCGTCGCACACGCAGAAGACGAAATCACAGAAGACGACGTCGACCGCGTACTCGAAGCGGCTCAAGCGGTCACAATTCCGCCGAACCGAAGAATCTTAAGAATAATTCCAAAAAGTTTCACAGTTGACGAGCAAAAAGGAATCAAATATCCGGTCGGCATGACGGGCATCCGCCTCGAAGTGGAAGCCCACATCGTCACCGGCCTCGTCCCAACCATCAAAAATATTGAAAAATGCGTACTCCAAGCAGGCGTTGATATTAACGATATCATCCCAAACTGCCTGGCCTCGGCCGAAGCAGTCCTCTCAAAACGCCAGAAAGAACTAGGGGTCGTGGTGGTTGACATCGGCTGTGGCGGCACACAACTCAGCGTGTTCGAAGACGGAACAATTCTCCACACGGCGGTCATCCCGGTCGGCGGCGAAAACGTCACAAACGACATCGCGATCGGCCTCCGCACCTCCATCGACACCGCCGAAAAAATCAAAATTGAATACGGCACTTGCACTCCACACGAGATCAGCGAACGCGAAACAATAGATCTTTCACTAATGAGCAAAATCGACACGCACACAGTCGCAAAAAAACAGATGTGCGAAATAGTCGAAGCAAGATTCCAGGAAATTTTTATGTTGGTAAAAGACGAATTGGCGAAAATCCACCGCGACGGAATGCTCCCAGCGGGAGTAATTCTTACCGGCGCAGCGGTAAAAATCGCAGGGATCACCGACTTGGCTCGTGAAACTCTAAATCTTCCCGTCCAGATCGGTTTCCCTCAAAACTACGACGGAGTTGTGGACAAAATCGACGATCCATCCTACGCGACAGCAATCGGTTTATTAATTTGGGGTTCAAAATTCGAAGGGCGCC
>Ga0172371_10008832_pt1 | contig 14002 bp, 14 predicted proteins | sample Lak12m_FD_114543 | JGI IMG/M metagenome (GOLD analysis project Ga0172371, IMG submission 114543) | Freshwater microbial communities from Kabuno Bay, South-Kivu, Congo - kab_022012_12m | ecosystem: Environmental > Aquatic > Freshwater > Lake | place: Democratic Republic of the Congo: South-Kivu... | reverse complement strand
TTCTTGGAGGCTGTATCGCCGGCAATAAAAAGCTTGTCGAGTATTACAAACAAAAAGCTCGCCCTTTCTCTTTCTCCACCGGTCTATCTATCCCCGACACGGCCGCTCTACTAGAGTCAGTCAAAATTCTTTCCAGTAATCCCCGTCTTGTAAAAAAGCTTTGGGCTAATGCCAAGTATCTTCAAAAAGGTTTTCAAAAACTAGGCTTCAACACTGGCCACTCAGAAACTCCAATCACTCCCGTTATGATTGGCGACGAAACTATTGCCAGAACTTTCAGTCAAGAACTATTCAAAAAAAATGTTTTTGCCACCCCTATTGTTTTTCCCATGGTTCCCAAGGGCACAGCCAGAATCAGGGTTATGCCATCTTCGGCACACACCAAAAAAGACCTCGACTTTGCCCTCAAACAGTTCGCCTTTGTTGGTAAAAAATTGGGGCTTCTTTAAGCCCCAATTCGTTTTATTTCTTTACCAGTTTCTTTTTTGCATTTGCAACCGTCTTCTTCACTTTCGCCAGCTCTGCTTTTCCTTTTTTAACGGTCTTGTTGTAGGTATTCTTCACCGCTGTTCGATTCTCTTTTTTTGAAAGGAACACGGCTGCTGCACCGGCGGCAACACCCATTACGGCAGCCCCAACCGCAGCTAAAGCACCCTTGTTAACCTTTCTTTTTTTGGCAGGTCTTTTCATATCTTTGAAAATTTATAACTACTTCATTATTGCACAAAAATGCAATGTTTAAAAATATATAATAAATTGTTGATGAAAAGTGTTCACATAAAAACAATACGCAATGTCTTAATTGCTATTCTCACATTTGGAATTCCAATCGCATTAATTATTATTTTCAAAGACGATATCAAGCAGCTTGAAAAGCTAATACCTTCAACAGGTGTCTTGGGTCCTTTTATTTCTATCGTTTTAATGGGAGTCCTTTCAGCTACACCTATCCCGACAGATCCAATTGTCATCCTTAACGGTGCTATTTTTGGGCCGTGGGTTGGCATTCTCGTTTCTTGGATGGGCAATAATCTAGCTTCTGTCATTGAATATTTTTTAGGCAAAGGGTTGGGCAGTATTATTGATTTCGAAAAAATGAAGAGGAAGCTACCTTTAGGATTAAGCCGCTTCCCTGCAGACTCAGTTTGGTTTTTATTCTTCGGTCGCTTTGTTCCTCAGTTTGGAGGAAAAATTGTCTCTCTTGCAGGGGGTTTTTATCGGGTCCCTCTTTTTCGATTTATATGGACCGCCTTTTTAAGCAATTTATTCGGATCTATCCTTCTAGCTTATGGTGGATACTCCCTCCTTCAAACTCTCGCCCAATAAAAATTTTGAAAACCAAGTCTGTGATAATCTGGACACTCTTTCAATAGTAGTATCGATTACTTCAATTTTTTTAACACTTCCAATTTTTAAATATGCTTTTCTATTTTGTCCAACACTTCTCTGATTATTTTTTTCAACTATAAGCAATGCTGGAGCTTCTATCAAGTCAAGCTCATTCAAAGCCAAATCTGGTCTTCCTTTCCAAGACACTACTGCTTTAATTTTTGTCCCCCAGTATGCTGCTGCGGAAAAAGCCACCGCACTACCCAGACCAATTCCAAAGAATCCAATGTTAAATTTATTTGTTCTTACTTCTTCACTGTACCATTTTGTAATGCCAATAATTCTTTCAGTCAACAAATCAAAATCTAATATATTTCTTCGATTCTTATAATCTTCACCATTCGATAAATTTATTTCTAATGTACCAAATCCCGCCTTATTTAAATATTCAGCAATTATTCCAATTTCGCACCGATCTCTAGCTTTTATACAAACGAATATAATTAATGAATTACAATTTGCAGGAATAACCAGCTCGTTTTTTAACATCACATTTTGTATAAGTATCTCCTCTATCATCTACATAAACTATAACAAATCTCACATCCCAAACTCAACAATATACTAAATTAATCCGTTTTGACGAAAACTCTCGATATATTTTCTGTCTAATGTTTGAATATGATTAGTCAACCAATCAAACATAAATGATATTAAATCCGCAGTAACTTTGTTCTTATCAATAGAAAATCTTTCTTTTAACTCAATAAGTTTTTTCTCAAACTCTCTGTGAGCATGTATATGTTCATCAGCGTAGATATAGTTAAACTCTCTGAAATATTTTTCTTCAGTTCCAAAATGATACTGAACATATTTTTCCAAATCAAAGAATATGCGCTCGATTATCTCTTTAGACTCTTCTTTATTAACTGCTTATGTTGTTCATCAATTTCACTTATCCCCACACTATATTTTTCGTTCCAAACTATATCCATAGGAAAATCATATCACTAAGTTACAATCAAACCAATTATTCCCAGTATACTCAAGCAAACCAACACAGCTCCCAACACACCCCTCAAAACACTTCTCGTCTTATTTTTCATGTCTACCATCGCCTCAGCAGCCATGATATCAGCAATAGCCATCGAATTTCCTATTGCTGCTCCAGAAATCTCCAGCGCCAATATTTTTGATGTGCTCACACCAAAGATCGAACTTGCTCGAGAAAGGATATTGCCGAATAAAATATTTGATATTGTAATGCTTCCAGTAAGAAACGAACCAAAAGCTCCAATAAATGGAGCAACAAAGGGCAAGATTGCCCCTTTCAAATTATTTGTTAAAACTACCAGTGTAGACGGAAGACCAGACAAGTTATTTCCAGAATTAACCATAAGGTGAATCATTGTCGACATCGCCAAAATAACAACAAATGGATCAAAAGTACTAAAAAATGCTTTTTTTGCACTGTTTAAGATAACCATTTTCCCTCCCCAAAACAAAGCAAACGGAATTCCTGTTAACACAAATATTAATCCTGGATTAAACACGTTGAAAGTGTATTGGTATCCCCATGGGAAATATATATTAATTGGTTTCAATAATATTTTTCCAATCACCAATAATGCAAAAACCACCAAATATGGCAACAACACTTTTCGCAGCGGAATTGTCATTTTTATCTCAGATTTGTCTACTAACTGTCTGTTAGTTTTTGGAGCAAATAGATTTATCTTCAATGAGACAACTATCAATAAGATTGCCAGCATCGATCCAAGAACGGAAACAAACTCTTGGCCAATATTTACTACAATAATCGAAGAAACTACAAATATAAAACCAGACCATAACGCAAAAGGAAGAACCTCAATAAACTGTTTCAGTTTTTGTTTCTGTTCTCTTGCCATTACCCAAATCATAAACACTGGTATTAGTATCCCCACTCCATTAAACAAGACTGCATACTGAGGAACGTTGCTAACGTCAAGGCCTGCAAATCCAACCCGGATAGGTGTCCCAACTGCGCCAAACACTCCTGCACTGCTATTCCCCAACAAAGAAATAATTACTGCCGCCAAAGGAGATAGACCTATACTTACTAAGATTGGAGCCACAATTGCGCCTGGAGTCCCGAACCCTGCCATTCCTTCTAAAAAATTAATTAAAAACCAAGCCAGAAGAATCACTTGTACTCGATAATCTTTTGAAATTGACTCAAGGTATACGCTTATATTCTCGATTATTCTCATTTTTTTTAATATTTCCAAGAAAAATACTGCTCCCAAAACAATTATAAAAATATCAAACGCGACAAAAAAACCTTTTACTACCGCATTTAAAATAGAAATCGGAACAATTTTCCAATAACCAATCTGAATTATTGTCGACAGGACCAAAACCACAACTGAAATTTTTACTAGAGTGATTTTTTTAAACAACAACAAAACCACCATTGATATAAATGGAATCACCGCCATAATTAATGGCAATTCAAGCATCTCTTTAATTCTATATTCTCCTTCCCCATTTCGCTATTAAATATGATGTGTTATGCTCGAGTTAATCACTCTATGAACACAGAAAACAAACCACAAATAGTTTCCGACACAGGTTGTTTTATTAGAAGAGAAGGAATTGCTCCTAATGAGTATGGCGTTAATTACGCACCACTGAATATTAGTTTTTTTGAAAACGGCGACTGGGTATCATATGAGGACACAGATCTGTCACCTGAGGAGTTTTATTCAAAGATGAGAGCCTCAGAAAAGCTTCCAAAAACTTCTGGAGCCATAACAGGAAAACTCATCAATCTGTATGACTCTGCCATAAATAAAGACCAATCTACAATTTCTATTCACATCACTTCAAAACACTCAGCAGTATACAACTCAGCCACTCTCGCAAAAAGTATCATTCAAGAAAAATATCCTCAGATATTTAACAAGAAAAAACCTCACCTATATATAGAAGTAATTGATTCAAAACAAATATCTATAGCTGGAGGCTTTCTCGCAGAGCAGGCAGTATCTCTTGCTAATGAAGGATACCCAATTAAAGATATCTGCAAAATAATTCTTGAAACTATTCCCAAAACAGAAATCTTTACCACTCTAAACTCATTTGAAAATGTGGTCAAGGGAGGTCGTCTCCCAGCAGCCATTGGCGCTATTGGTGATAAGTTACAAATTAAACCTTTTATCGCCATAGTAGATGGAGAAATGAAAATAATCAAAAGAAGTCTCACCAGAACAAACAAAAACGCACACAAAGAACTGGTAAAAAGAGTCGAAAATACTCAAGGAGACATCATCAAGCTTGCTGTTGTTCACACCAATGATCTATCAGGGGCACTAGAGCTACAAAAATCGCTTTCCCAATTATATTCTGGAGTAATAGATATTTTTGAGGCTGGACCTGCTCTCGGAGTACACGCTGGTGAGGGTGGTCTGGGCATAGCCTTCCAAAAAGCTTAGTTATCATTATATTTTCATTTTTTACTTCTATCGGTTATAATATAGCCAAATCAGTTTTCTGCACTCTAAAATTCATTTTTAAAGGAGAAAATATGAACTCTCTTGATCCCCTAATTAATTTGGAAAAAGTCACTCAGTTTTACGAACCCCAAATTGCCGAATACGCCAGATTGGGCGCCTTGGCAGGCATATCCCCCGCGATAAATGACAAGATAAAAACTCTCGTCATCATTGTCGACAACCAAAACGATTTTCACTTCAAATGGGGCACTCTTTGTGTTACTGGTGCTTTGGAAGATCTGTCTCGATTCCTGCAATGGTTTTATAAAAACGTTGATCAGATCACAGCTGTCATGCCCACTTTTGACACTCACGTTCGCTTCCAAATCTTTTATCCCGAAGCCTGGATCAACACCAGAACAAGGGAACACCCTGAACCCCTTACAAACATCAGCTCTGCCGAAGTAATTTCGGGTAAATGGAAATGTGTCTACGGACATGACTGGGCTCTCTATTACACCATGTCTCTTGAAGCCAAAGGCAGACAGCTAACTATCTGGCCTCACCATGTAATGCTTGGAACAGACGGTCAAAAACTCGTCCCAGCTCTTGCAGAAGCAATTGCCTATTTTGAATCTGCTCGAAACACCAAATCCATTCCTGTTGTTAAAGGGCTGTACCCCAAGTCGGAACACTACGGTGTCTATGGACCCGAAGTCACAGACGAATTTATTAATCTGGATTTCGAGCTTTTAGAAAAGGTCAACACTTATGACCGCATTGTCTATGCTGGTCAAGCAAGCGACTTCTGCCTTCTGACCTCAGCCCAACAGCACGTAAATTTTCTTGTCGGCTCTGACCGCCAGGAAGACATCAAAAAGGTTACGGTTCTCATGGACTGCACCAGCTCCGTAATCAAATTCCCCAATGATGAGTGGACCAAACTTCGAGATCTCGGTGTCACTCTCACCAACAGCACAAGCTATAAACTTTAAAAATGATTTCTCAGTCCCGACCACGTGTCGGGACTTTTTGTACCAAAAAAACATATAGTCATTCATATTAATTGGCGAAGAATCTATCGACTCGAAACTTTCAAATATTAACTATGGTAATATGTAGAGAATGATCTCAAGAAATAACCACATAGTAATCACAGCTGGATACGACTGTAACAGTAGTTGTCAAATGTGTGTGGTTGGAAGCAAATTCCACAGTACCAATAATTCAACAACCGAGGAAATATTTAATATCCTAAAAAAAGGAAGAGAGATTAACTCTACCAGCGTTGAGTTTTCAGGAGGAGAACCAACAGTAAGAAAGGATCTTCCCCTTTTAATACTAAAGGCTAAGAAATTGGGTTATACGAAGATTGGAATTAGCACCAACGGCATGTTAATCAGCGACAATAGTTTCTGTAACAAACTTATATGCGCCGGATTAACTTATATTTCCTTTTCCTTGCACTCTCCCAACAATAAAATCAACGAAATCATTACCGGAACTCCAAATTCATTTGATCGAACAATTTCTGGAATAAAAAACGCAGTAAATTATCCCAATCTAGAAGTTATAGTTGTTACCGCGGTACAAAAAAGTAATTATAAACATCTATATCAGCTTGGAAAATTACTGTACTCTTTAGGTGTCAGGTATTGGAATGTGTGTGATTTGGTTCCAGAAGGACTAGCGAAAGACAAATATTTTTCTTTTAGTGTTAATCGTTTAGATCTTTTTGATTCGTTAAAAAAGATAGTTCCCTTACTTTCCAAAATGGGAATACTCCTATTCAATTTTACTCAATGTTCAGTTCCCAAAGAATTTCCAATTAACAGTGTCATGACCATGTCGAGAAAGTGTGAGGAAACAAATTTTGTAAGTTTTAATAAAAATGGAGAGTTTATTAAATCCTCAATGAACAACGGTGTCTTAAGCAAAATTTCTATCTGTAATAAATGCAAACACACAAAGCGCTGCGCTGGTTTTTGGTCAAGCTATTTAAAACTATACGGAGAAGAGGATATCATCAAACTGGCAAAAAGAAATAGTTGCATAAATGGACTCAAATAATAAATCTATAGTCGTCACAGCAGGATACAGATGTAACAGCGACTGCAACATGTGTGTAGTTGGAAGTGGAAGCAAACAAAACAATAATGCATCCACACAAGAAGTGATGAATGTCCTATCTGAAGGGCGGGCAAACAACATCAATAGAGTCGAAATATCAGGCGGAGAACCAACAATAAGAAAGGATATTTTCCAACTGGTAACTTACGCTAAAACAATTGGATATAAAAAAATTGGAATTAGCACCAACGGAATAGCCTTAAGCAATAATGAATTTTGCAATAAATTGATTAAGGCCGGAGCTAATATTTTTACGATTTCCCTTCATGCATCTAATGAAACAATCAATAAAAAAATTACGAACAATCCAAACACGTTCAATAAGATATTAACGGGGATAGTAAACGTCTTAAATCACAAAAACTCAATAGTCTGTATCGTCACTGTAGTACAAAAACTCAATTACAAACAACTTCCTCAAATAGGCAATCTGGTTTCTAAATTAGGTGTGAAACAATGGAATATCTCAAACTTAATTCCCATCGGCATGAAGAGAGAAAAGTATCTTTCCTTAAGCATTAATCATATCGAACTTAAGAGTGCTTTGACCTCATTAATTCCCCTATCAAAAGTTCTAAGAATATCATTATATTATTTCGCACGGAATGCTATTCCTACAGATTTCCAAGCAAACGATATCATCACCATGTCAAAAAAAGGAGAAACTACAAACTATATTAGCTACAACAAAAAAGGATCGTTTAAAAGCGTTTAATAATAACTATTTCTTATACATTATTCTGTTCAGGTTTTCTTCCATATTATTTACTATCTGAATATTTTCAAAAGACAGGTCGTTCTGCTCAAAAGGGTCTTTGTATAAATCGTATAGTTCATAATCTTTATTTCCTGATAGCTCACCTCCTCTAACATACATCTTCCATTGTTTATCTCTAATCGTATCAACACCAACCCCTTCACTTATTAAAAAGTCATTTTTCTTAGCATCAGGTTTTCCAAGAATCAAGTCGGTCAAATCAATACCATCAAAACTGTGTTTTTGCTTGCTTACTCCTGTCAAATTTAAGAGTGTTGGAAGAATATCGATACTCTGCACCATACTATCAACTTTTCTGTTATTTATACCTGGAATATACATAATTAACGGTACCGATGTCGTTGTGTTGTAAAGATGGTCTGCTGGATGAACCATTGCCCCATGTTCCATAAAGGCTTCTCCGTGATCAGAGGTAATAATAATAATAGTATTCTCTGCCAGTTCTGTATCTGAAACTAACTCAAAAATTATTGATAATTGTTTATCTAGGTAATAAATCATTTCGTCATACAATGCTTCCATATACAACACCTTTCCTTTTGTATTTGCCAAACGATCATAAAAAAACAGGTGGTCTTCATTTTTGATAAGTGATCTACCAAATAAGTTAATTAATATTTGACCAGCTTCATTATCATCTTTTGCACTTTTTAAACTTTCAGAAATCGTCTTTCCTGATTTAGGATCGACGATATTTTCACCAACAAGTTCATTTTCGTATAGTTTAATGATTTTTTGTATATGGCTATGAAACAAATAATCCCATTGATCAACATTTAAGGGTATGTCACCATAATAATCATTGGTAAATAATCTTTTTCCATTTTCTCCTGAAAATATGTCAACAAAATATGGATCATGAACCATGTATGTATGAAGGAACAAGAAAGTACTTTTCTTATTATTGTTATTTTCTTTTAGTTGATTAATAGAGTCCTGCCAACCATCAAGAATCCACCACGATTTCATGTTGAATATTGTGTCAAATCCTTTACCCATTCCTCTCGAAATGGGCATCGATGTATCGTCCTGCGGGCCAACATAGATTGTTTCGTAGTTAGCTTTCTTAAAGTACTGGGCAATTGAATATATTTTTGGATTTAAGCTGTTATTTTGTTCTGGATTGATTGAGTTGTAGTCAATTACTCCATGATGATTCGGATACAAAGATGTAAATATTGAATAGTGACTTGGAAGCGTCCATCCAGCATTCGAAAAAGAGTTTGAAAAATATATATTCTCTGTTGCAAAATTACACAAATTCTCCGCAGTCTTTCTTTCGTATCCGTAACAAGGCAAATGGTTTGATCCTAAAGTATCAAGTGATATAAGAATAACGTTGCATTTTTTACAAACTGGCTTAGCGATTCTATTACTCAAAATCCTAGAAAATAATATCCAGCAAATACCCATTAGAAAGAATACAGTAGAAACTATCACAATGAATGAATTTCTTTTTAGTTTCAGTTTGAGTGATATCATGAGTAATGAAAAGAAAGATATTTTTCATTATAACAATCGTTGTAATTATCTTGTCTTTCCTGTATATAAAAAATACTTTGACTTGTCACCGACTCTCCTGTGTGAGAATAGACGGATTAAACAATTTTTTAATTAAGGAAATATATTCAGAAAATGATAAGGCTTTTCGTTCAGTATATTCTCATGGCAATACCCTATTAAGGGTAGAGGTTTTATCGCAGTCAGACGAGTACTCTGCGAGCCAATACATTACCGCAAGCATTTCTCAAATTAAAGGGTTGTTTGCTGATTCGTTGGCACCATATCCTGGAACAATCTCAAAAACTATAACTTGTGAAAATAAATTTCAGCCAACATTTTATACTTTCTTCACTCAAGAAAAATTAGAATTAACAACTTTCATTGCCTACTTAAACAGCAATCTAACTTATGGCACGTGTACTGAAGTTCAAGCAATTAACAAGGGTGTTTCAGCATATTTTTATTGTCCAAAAAATAAACTGTCTTATCGATTAGAACTCATTGCTCCAGTTAATGAATTCGAATTATCTGCCAATACTTTTCAAAAGATGATCGAATCAATTAAGTGCAAATAGACTGTATTAGTTAAATATCGACAACGGTTTTCCCTCTACTTCTTTCGGAATCTCAATTTTTAAAGCTTTTAGTATTGTTGGATACTGATCTATATGATTAATCGGTTTGTCACCCAAAAAATTATTCTTTTTAATCCCAGGCCCCACAATCATAAATGGAGTCCACATCCCAGGGATACTAGGGTCAACTGCTTGTTTGTATCCTCCCTCGCTCGAATCAACAAACACTTTTAGATCCATAGACATATTTTCGCTCCAACCATATCCAGGTGTATTCGCTATTATTAAATCTCCTACTCTGCTTGGATCCATATTTAATTTTTCTTCGGCATTTTCCCATTGAGTAATTTCTACTACAGGCCTAGAGCCATTATCATCCACCAAAGATATTAGTGTACTTTCCACCTCTTGTCTTAGTTTCATATAAGTAGGTCCACTTGCCCTTTCATAATTCCCGTCTAGCCCGTTTGGGTTAATATATACGTGAGCCATTTTGAGATAAATCACCTTTGTATTTTTCCAATCAACAACCGGTTCTCCTGTTTTTGGATCAATTGTAAATTTTAGCCAACCTTTTTTGGCGAACAAGTTATTCAGATTTACATATCTATTCAGAGGAATATTTCCATGATCAGAACTGAAAACAATATATGTATTTATATCAGCATTATTTAGTATTTCACCAATCATTTTATCCATTTCTTTATACATATTTAGCACTTCATTGCTTGCCTCCGCTCTTTGTTCTTCTGTTGAAGTGGCAAAACGAGTACTGTTTGGATCAAAATAGGGCATTATGTACTGTGACGTTAGCAGTTGATTTGGTGTGTAAATATCATGAATTACCACGTTTGGTTTTAATTCATTAATTACAGTTCCAATCGCTTCTATGTGCCAATCAAAAGACATCTTCGCCTCATCCATAAAAATCTTTTTGTCTTCGGGATATGATCCAAGCTGGAATGGAAAATTGTCAACAAAATCAACCATAGGACCAATTGCCTCATTTACTATTTCTGCACTCTCAGAAGGAATAGTAATTTCTTTATTTAAATTATTATAAAAACATCTAATTCTTACAAAACCATCATTATCTATTTTTATTAACGCTATCTTAACGTCTGACTCAACATCAACAGTGTTATTATCAACCGTCCATTTTAAAGTAATTGGCTCCCATTCAGTCCACTTTCCTTGAGTTGCTTCTCCAAAAATATTTTGTTTATCTTTAGAAAAAGCCACTTTATCATAGTTCTGTTTATTGTCATTAGTTGAATCATAAACATATCCATATACTGGGGTTCCCCATCCATTTAGCACAACCTCCATCGCTTGGGAAAAACTTTTTGGAGCCCTAGTCCAATCAGTCGCTGGTTTTGAATCAATATACTGAGTTAGTTGTGCTCCGGCATAAAATAATTTTGAAGCTAACCCTTGTTTAATTCGCTGCGACAGGTCTCCCTTTGTTTCAAAATTTAAAGCATGGAAATCCGCCCCCCAACCACCCCATCTTCCACGCAGAACAATACCTTTATTGATTTCTGATGGGGTTGACCCGGGGATAGCCAATACAGCCACTTTCAAATCTGCATCTTCCAGAGTATTCCATATTGTCGGAACTTTTCTCGACGTGGATCTAAAACCTGGCACGGCAATTTTATTAAGTGGTTGGCCTAATACATGCATCGGCCCATCATCAATACCGTGAACTTTTGGTGTTGCACCAGTTAATAGTGTTGCAAAACTTACTGGGGTATGACTAGGAAACACAGTCTGAGAATATCCATAGGTCCCAGCGTCCATTAGCTTTTTTATATTTGGCAACTTTCCTTCTTTCGCCCAATCATACATCCTAAACAGTTGAGGTTCTGCACGCAAACCATCAGGGATAAACCAATACAGTTTAAGATCATTATTCTTTGAATTATTAAAGACTTTAAAAGAAACGAGACTCGCCAACAGAATGACACCGACAACAAACATTATTTTTGATATAGATCTCATAAGTCACTATACTACACCATTAATTCTACCCACTAAAATCCACCATAAACCCATCAGCCTCATTTTTTTTCATATATGTATAAATCGTCTTGTTATCTTTCATAACAGAGATTTTTTTCATATTTACCCAAACCCTGTTTCCTTCGTTAATACTTTTGAGTAACTTGGCGGAAATTGGAAAATATGGTGGAATGATTTTCTTGTAATACAAAACCTCGCCCTTAATATATCCATCAAAAACAATCTGGTTAAACACACTAAAATACAATATTGGTTTTGATAAAGTATCAATAATTATTTTTTCTAAACTTGGATAATATTTTTTTAATAATCCATCAATTGTTTTTCCCATTACTATGCTCTCTTTACAGTCGTGTCTACAAGGCATATGAGAGATAAACATAAAGCCATATATTGGCAACTGGCTATCCTTGTTTAATAACTCATACTTTTTTCGATTAATTTCGTCCTTTTTTGTTCGGATTCTTGTAGAAATCGATAATAAATTATTGATATACGGACTACACTTTCGACTATTTTTATAACAATCATAAATAGACATATCTAACTTATGAATTTTTCTTCTATCTACATACTTGGTATGGTGCTCTATACAACAATCAGGATATCCCAGTAATCTACCCTCTAGCTCCTGATCAAAGTGACTATGGTCATCATTAAACACGTTATCAATCATTGTTTCCATTGTCTTCTCGTCTTTTGCAATGATACAGGCATTCGTCTTCTTTCCAAAATATTCTCCATTAAGATGCACAAAAATTTCAGGAAAGGATAATTTAATCTTTTCAAGATCTTCAAGGCTTGCTGTATGTCGAATAGCACCCCTTATTCCTGAAAGTAAAGCAAAAATTTCTTGAATCTGAATTGTTGTTTTTGGAACTATTTCAACAGCTTTTTGATATTTGTCGTAAATATTCATTGTCTCAATATTAATCAATCCTTCCCCAAAAAGGAACTAATGCTGTGTAGTTTTCGTTAAGAGAGTCAATTAATTTCATATCACTTTTTTCAATTTCAAAATCAAAAACATCAATATTGCTTTCTATGTGACTTTTTGTTTCTGATTTTGGAAGCATGATTAAACCGCGTTGCAGTCCCCAACGAATCATGATTTGTGCGGTAGTTTTTTTATATTCTCTTGCCAAAAACTCAAGGGTTTTATCGTTTAAACGTTTCCCTCTGGTTAAAGGACTGTATGCCTCAACTGCAATATCCTCAGACTGACAATAATCAATCAGCTTGCTTCTAACCAAAAATGGGCTTAGCTCTACCTGATTAACAACAGGCTTAATTCTGCACTCTTTTTTTAAATGTTCCAAATCTTTGATATTAAAGTTACTTACCCCAATTGCCCTTATTTTCCCTTCTTCGTATAAATTTTCAAGAACATTCCAAGCGCCTTTCCAATTAACAAGGGGCCAGTGTAATAAATACAAATCAACATAATCAGTCTGAAGTTTTGACAGGCTCTCATAAAAAGCTTTTTCAGATCGAAAAAAGTCATTAATTGCAAGCTTGGTGGTAACAAATACTTGTTTCCGATCTAATCCACTATTAAGGATTCCCTTGCCCACCCCTTGTTCATTCTCATAAACTCGAGCAGTATCAACATGACGATAGCCAGAATCGATTGCCCAGGAAATTGCTTGACTTACTTTTTCATTATTAATTTTCCAAACTCCAAGACCAATTCTGGGGATATCTACCCCATTGTTCAATTTATAAACGCGAGAAATATTATTCATTTTTATAAATTATTCTATTCAAATTTTCCTCTAATTTATTAACAACAAAAGGATCTTGTTTATAAAGGTTTATTGTTTCAAAAGGATCATTCTTCAAATTATAAAGTTCATAGGAAGTTTTTCCATTTACATCATTCACATTTCTATAAAGTTTCCATTGATCATTTCTAATTGTGTCAACGTTTGGTCCTTCGCTTATTAAATAATCATTTTCCTTAGCAAACGGACTTCCAACTACCAACCCAGTCAAATCGATCCCATCAACAATATTATTTTTATATTTTATTCCCGTTAATTTTAATACTGTGGGTAAGATATCAACTCCCTGAACGAGAGCATCCACTTTCTTTTGTTTTATTCCGGGAATATACATAATTAGAGGCACAGATGTAATCGTGTTATACAGTTGGTCGGCAGGGTGACTCATCGATCCATGTTCCA
>Ga0172371_10008829_pt1 | contig 14006 bp, 19 predicted proteins | sample Lak12m_FD_114543 | JGI IMG/M metagenome (GOLD analysis project Ga0172371, IMG submission 114543) | Freshwater microbial communities from Kabuno Bay, South-Kivu, Congo - kab_022012_12m | ecosystem: Environmental > Aquatic > Freshwater > Lake | place: Democratic Republic of the Congo: South-Kivu... | reverse complement strand
GTTTTTAGGCGCATTCACCAGCAGGTCTTACGCTAGATGAAACTACGCTCCAGACCATGCCGTACTCTGCGCGGAGAATAGAACTTTCGATCACATTCGCTTCTTCCATCAACGTAACGATACATTACTCCTCTACTCTGTCGATTCTCTAAAAACAACTGTACCACTGGATTGACGGTTTCTGCTAAAAGTTTTGTTACCTCTGCTCTATATGGAGGTATCACTGGAAAAGTGAAGCTATAGTGAGCGGAGTAACCCTGAAGACAGTAAGGGGGATACCTGAAAGGAAGGCTTTTTCTTTTGAGATGTTGATTGTAGTGATGTAAAGCTTCTAAAATCACTCCCGTCTGCATAAACAAGTTTTCTACCAAAGCCGTGATCCCATCTTTTCTTAAATCAAAAGGAGTAGTAGTGATTTCCGGGTTTTCTTGGTCAATATAAAAAGATCCGCCGGTATGCAAACGGACGCAACTGGAACTTTTCCGAAAATAATGGCCATTTAGCTGTTCGATTAAACCCCTAAAGTGTTCTCTTCCATCACACACATCTCTTGTTTGATCTAAAAGTGTGAACTCGTTCTCTATCCTCATAATCACTGTTTTATCCATGGTAATATCTTTTGAATATCTCCTTAGATATAATTGAGATAGCTCTTCCTAACCTACTCAATAAAAGAGGGTTTACTTTGTTAAACATTATTGTTAAGGCATAATCTTCATTGATCACTCCCGTTTCCATTACATCTTCATCGAGCAAGCCCGCTTTAGCTCCGACCTGTGTTCCTCTTGGCAATCGGGCCGTTAGATAACCATTGATGCTTCTTTCTGGATATTCAATACTAGGATCGTTTTCTAAAATCCTTACCATTAAATCAGAAGAAAAAGCGGAAGCGACTTTTGCTTGATAGATTCCAGCCATTAACTTAGTCATTTCATTAGCAGAAGTAGTGTTAGAAGAAGTACCATCGATTCCCCCATCGACTAAGGGAGCACCTACACAAAGCAGATGGCTAAGATGCGTTTTTGGACATCCTAAACTTTCAATAGCATGATTAATGTAAGGTATACCAACACGATTGGCCAGCATATTAGTAGATTCGTTGCAGGAAGCTAAGATCATATAGCAAAGGAGCTCATAGATGTTAGCTTGACTTCCTTGAGCTCGATAACTTATTTCTGAAGTAGGATCAAGGCGAAAGTAGTGATCTATAGTGAGAAGGTCATTTAAAGAAATAATTCTTTCATCTAAGGCTCGCATTGTTCCGATTAATACCGGAACTTTAATCATCGAAGCGGCCCATCCTGCTTCTTCTCCATTAACATCATAATGCTGATCGCTTTTCAAATCTTGATATGCTACTCGGAGATGAATATGGTGCTGTTTAACACTCTCTGCGAGAGGGGCTATCTCTTTATTAAAGAAATCTTCAACCAGATTCATTGGAATAATCCTCCTAAATAAGCATAAATCCCCGGACAAGTTTTAATCGGACCAGCCAGAGCGAGAAATTCCGGACTTAAATTGCATCTAAGTAAAGATGCTCGAGCAGCAATAAACTCTTCCATAGAACGCGGCACACGCAACGCTTCTACGATTTCCGGAGGAATTGATATGTTGGAAAAAAGTCGTTGTAAAACTGTTATTCGATCTTCATTATGGCCCAGGGTTAGTACTCCCTCCTGTTCCAAAACTGAGGTTAAGGATTTTAGTCCTTCCCTTTCTTTATGGTTTGGTTCTTTAGTATCAAAAGAACGTAAAAAAGCTACGCCCATCTTTCCGGTATTAGGATAAGAGTGAGCCCCTTTGTAACTTAAATCTCGAGAATAATAAATTCTTCCTTCCGGGTCAATTAAGAAATGATAAGCGATAGCGCCATAGCCGTATCGACCCATATGCAGATCAATCAGTTCTGGAATGGTGTAATCTTTCAAACCGGTATGATGAACAACTAATTTAGAAAAAGGAGCAGATGACTTTCTAATTTTTCTGCATGAACAGGGTACTTTACTCTTAGGATAGGAAGCTTATGAAATTCCTCTTCTACCAGAGTATAATTTGGAGTAATCATATTTCCCTTAAAATGGGACTTTATTTATAAAGTTATACTTTAAAACTACTTATAAGTAGCAACATAAATTTAATCCCTTTCCCCTGTATCAGAATTGTTAAAACTTACTTTAACTTTATTTCTTAAAGAATAATCCTGAGCTCTTTCTCTTAAGCGTTCTCGCTCTGCGCGGGGAAAATCAGAAGGATATAAGACATTAACAGGTATTTTTTGGGGATTAAATTGAGAAGAAAAAGCATCATTTAATAGATACTCAAAATCGAAATGGCCTAATCCGTCAATGCCTTTACGAGTAGAATGATAAGCTACGTTAAAATAATGTCCATTCGCACGAGTATTGAAACTGAACTCAATAATTCTTTCCGTTAAGTCTGCCATTCATTCTTGTTTAGCGTGCTTATTTATAAAGGTTATTATAGAAACTACTCGGTAATGGTTAACTATTTATTGTCGTCTGCAATTTTCGTTTGGGGCGATCTCCAGAAGCAAAATATCTTTCTAGATCGTAAAATTGTTTTAGTTCTATTTCTATCTTCTCTAATTCTTTTAATCCTTTCGGCGTAAAGAGAATGATATGAGTATCATATTTTATTAACTTTTGATCTTCGAGAGATTCAAGATTCTTGTACAAGGCCCGTTCTTGTTTAGTAATAATTCCGGAGTGCAGCATCCATTCAATAAAAGTTATTTTTGGCGTGCGTAAGGTTAATGGTTTCTCTACCAATGGTTGATTTATAACTTTGTAGAACTGGCCTAGAGAGTACAGGATGAGTTTCTCTACCTGAGTCAGAGTCATTTAAGAGAGAAAAGAAGGTGAAATATAAATACTTTAGCCAAAAAAATGCTAATTCGGTACTACCCCAAGTTGCTTAAAAAATAGATAGCTGCTAATCCAAAAGATATTTAAACTGAGTAATTCTACTTAAATCATTCAAATAAAAAGGTGATGATGATGAAATTGATTCTTAAAAAGAAACCTAAAGGAGTTACTATAATCGAAGGATTTCCCGGGTTTGGTTTAATTGGCACTATCGCTTCTGAATTTTTAATGGATCATCTAAAGATGGAAAAGATTGGCATTGTAGAGATGGACGAGATTCCGGCTATGGTGGCTATCCATCAGAACAGAGTGGTTGAACCTATGTCCGTCCATTACAACAAGGATTACAATATCGTAATTGTGCACGCCATAAATATTGGTAAAGACCTTGGTTGGAAATTGGCCGATTTAATCTTGGAATTGACTGAAGTGCTTCAAGCTAAAGAGATTATCTGTTTGGAAGGAGTGGGATCTCCTAATCCTGATGCAGGAAGAATTTTTTATTATACTAACGGTATGCGTGCCGGAAACAAAGATTTTGGAGGGTACGCTAAACCGTTGATGGAAGGCATTGTGGTAGGAGCAACTGGTGCTCTTCTTGCTAAAGATGTTAAAACTTCACTAGTAGCTTTTTTTGCCGAAGCACATAGCAATCTGCCGGACAGTAAAGCGGCAGCAGAAATCATTAAAGCTCTTGATGCTTATACTGGGCTAAACGTCGATCCTAAACCTTTATTAAAACAAGCACAAGAATTCGAAGAGAAATTAAAAGGTTTGCTCAGCAAAGGCCAGAAAGCGGAAGAGATTCAACAGAAAAAAATGTTGAATTATGTAGGATAGCAAGAAAAATGAAAAAACATTTTTCAACTGTAAATAAAGGTTGGATACTTTATTTACAACAATGAAAGACGAAAACGTCTTTCAAGCTTTAGTTAAAAATAGTAACTAAAGTCTAGAAAACGATTTAAAGGAGATATTTTTTATATTTTATTAGGTGATATAAAATGGAAGCTCGAATTAGAAATGATGATTTAGAAGGAACTTATCGTGTTTTAATGCAACGACATTTAGAGTTGCAAGCATTAGCTAAGACGAAACCAAAAAAAGAGTGGGAGCAAATTGCTAAGATATTACAAGGAGAACTTACACTCCTATTGCGTCGTATACAAACTGCTCGTCCAGGGACATCGCAAGAACGCTTATTTGTAACTGAAGCAAATGGGAAAGTTCTTAGCGCTTTGAGCAGTATTCAATTGATGCTAAAATAATTTTTTCTTACTATTTTTAATTCTAAATATTTTAGTCTTTACGCAAAATTTTTATCCTTTATTTTCAAGCAATATTTTTAAGTAAAGATTAAATGTTTTAGAGAGGTTTGTCTTAATATTTTAAGTTATAATTAAATTATTTAGAACAAGAAAGTTTAATTGAGGCTCTTAATTTTTAAGCACTAATCTATGAGAATAAACTCCTTCTTAGGAACGACTTAACCAAATAGATTTCCCATCTTCTCTTTAAGCTCTTTGTCCATCTCGCTAATACTTTTAGTGCCATAAAGATCCATGGTAGTCCGGTAAGAAAGATGTCCTAAAACTTTTTGTACTACTTCCAAACTAAGCCCTCTATCCTTCAAAATACGGGCACAACTGTGACGCAAGATGTGGGGGTTGATATTCTTCAACTCCGGAATTGGATTCTTTAAGTGGGCCATTCTACCCGCTTTGGCGACGATCCTATTGATCTCTGTTGGGGAGATGTGTCCCTCTTGATTTAATGAAGAAACTGCAGGAAAAAGATATCCTTTTGGTTTATTATCAAGAACGTAACGATGATATAATTTGAGATCTTCTAACAATTGATCAGAAAAAATTGTTGCTAAACGATAAATATTCTTCTTGCCCATAATTTGGATCTTGGCTTGTTCAAAATCAATTTCTTCAATTTTAATTTTAGCTAATTCAAAACGACGCATTCCGCAGTAGGCCAATAATTTAATGATTACTTTGTCTCGCAACTTCTCTGTGCTCTTGATTAAAAGAATTATTTGCTCTTCCGTCAGATGAAACTGGCTACGAGAGTGTCCTTTTTTGATAAGTTGCTCCATTCTTCCTTAGAAATGTAACAGATTATTTAAATGTTTCCTTTTTTACATGTTTTATGACATAAAACTTAACATTTTGTATAAAGTGTGACCTTCTTAAGAGTTGGGGTAGTTTGGATACTTTAGCCTAGGTCAGACTCGAAAATATAGGACCAATTTTACAGATTAAATTTGTAAGTGTTGCTTAAAGGTTTTAGAAGCTTATTTTTGGTAAGAAAGTGAGATAAATTTGCCAAAATTTTTAAAATTTTAAAAAGTACCTTTTCCAAAACAGAAAAACTTTTATAAAAACTTAATTATTAAAAAATAATGGATTACACTTTAGATCAATTGGCCAAATTCTTAGTCAAGGCTAAGATTCAAACTTACGCGGGTGAAGGTTTAGAAGTATTGCCTCAACGCCCTGGCTTCAAAGAGTTAGAATTTATTGAAGGAGATTTTAGTTATCGCGATAGTTATGTGGGATTTTTCTTTGCTCCTGGCCATGAGGTTGTTCGTTTTAAAGAAGAACCTATTTGGAGTATGATCTACGGAGGAGGGATGCTTCCCACCTTTCAATCAGACGTTGAATTTGCTCAAAAAACGTATCAATTTTTAAAACAAGCTCTTTTGAGAGTCGAAGAATCAGAACCATTTAGAGGACCAAAAAAATTTGAAAACGGAGAATTTTCCTATCATAATTCCACTGAAGGAGATATCGCTCGTTTCTTTGGAGTAGAAGAAATCTTTTTCCATGAAAAGAAAGTTTTTGGGCAGAATTATATGGGCGGTTTGATTTTGCCAAAGGGGAGATAGTACTCTTCAGTAGAAATTTTTGTTTGTTCTTTGCTTATAATTTGTAATCTTAGATAAAATATTAATAGAATAGATTGTTTAAGTTAAAATTAAAAGATTTATATAATTTAACCTAAATATTTTAAGCGAAGATTAAACATTTAAAATGGAAAATAGCTTCTAAAATTTTTTATCAAAAAGAATTTATATTTTTTTCAAAAATTAACTTCTAATAAGTTCTGATAAAGTTTTTCCCAAACGTGTTTCAAAAGTATCGATGGGGCTAATTCCGACAGAAGCATTAGCACCAGGAACATCTCTGCCTGTTAGTTGATCTAAAGTTTCTTTGTCCATGCTAGCAACTAAAGGATTAATCTTAGAATCGGGTATTTGATCCTCCCAATCCTTAATAGCGATGATTGGTCCTTTATATCCCCCTTGTCTAAGAGGTTCAATCAAATCTTGACAATCATTTCTAATGATTACACCATCATAGTTTGTAGAATATTTCTCGGCTAATCGTCTAACAAAGGTAGCATTTAAGGGGCCCGCAGTATCTCTTCTTATCTCTTTTTCTTCTGCCCAAAGACTATGAACACAAACAGCATCATATTTATCATAACCAGCAGCATTATAGAAAGTGTCAAACATATCTAAGTTAGAAATAATCAAAAGAGTCGGTGTTCTTGGCATTAAATTTTTAAGGTTTCGACTATTTAAAAGCATTTATGTTTTCTGGAATACACCAGGACTCCAGAAGAATTCATCACTTCTAGTAAATCCAGTGGTGCGATAGACATTAAATCTTTTCGTGAATTATTTTACTCTTTCAATTCTCCTAAAATCACCACATAATTCTTGCCGTATTTCTTAGCGCATTTAGGACAAGTAGTGTACCACATATATATCTTCTTAAGAAGATGATTTTTCTCTTGGGCATATTTCTCAAAATCCTTATGCCACTTTCCTGTCTCTTTGAAAGGTCCTTCGTAGACTTTACTGAGGAATTTGCCGCTTAATATTACGTTCTTAGCTCCAGGAACTTCTTTATCGACGGCTAGATAAAGATCCATTTTCCACATAGAAGTGTGCTCTGATAGGCATAAATAATCAGGAGTTTTAACTTGAGCCGATTCGACTTTCTTCATGATTCGGGTCATGACACTCCCAAAATTTAAAGGGATGTAGAAAAAAGTATAAACTTTATCTTTGATGAACTTCTTCTCTTTCCATTCATAAATCTTCTCATCCCACGGTTGGGGATCAAACTTAGGACAGCATTCTTTCATAGTATTCACCTTTTAAGAGAGTAAATGATAGATGTTAATAAAGATTGTTGTGGATAAGAGATAACGAAGTCTTTATTAATTAAGAGTTATTATCTTAAACCATGATCTCTCTCCATCCTCAAAAAGAACCGTTTGACATTATTATGGTTAGTGGAGAATATTATGATGATCATCCTCTTTCTCCAGTGGGCATTATTACCAGAGTTCTTGATGCTAAAGGATATTCTGTAGGAGTGATTGAAAAACCTAAAACTAAAGAAGATTTTACAAAACTGGGTGTGCCAAAATTGTTCTTCGGGGTTACGTCTGGAACGGTTGACAGTATGCTTTACAATTATACTCCGTTAAAGAGAAGAAGAATGGATGATCCTCATCTTTTCATTACTGAGATACCTGAAAGAGCAGTAACGTTTTATTGTAATAAATTACGGGAATACTTCAAAGGGTGTACCCTGGTTATTGGAGGAGTGGAAGCTTCTTTACGTCGTTTTGCTCATTATGATTATTGGGATAATAAAGTGAGGAAATCAATTTTAATGGATTCCCGGGCCAACATTCTCGTCTATGGAAGCGGGGAAAAACAAGTGATAGAGATTGCCGAAAGAATAAAAGAAAGACGAGAATTAAATGGTATTGAAGGAACTTGCATTCTAAGCAAAGAACTAGATCCGGATAAAAAGATAGAGTTATTGCCTAGTTTTAAAGAAGTAAAAGAAGAGGACTTAGATTCTAAACGGAAATTCTGCGAGATGCAAGTTAAATTTTCTAACACTAAGAATCTGGCACAAGAATACGATAATAATTATGTTATCCAGTATAAATTCCCAAATTATAAGACGGAAGATCTGGATTGGATCTATTCCTTGTCATATACTAGAAAACTACATCCAGAATCTCTTCTAGGGATGGCCAAGTTTTCTGTAGTTACACATCGAGGCTGTATTGGCAGATGTAATTTCTGTTCCATTACTCTCCATCAGGGAGATAAGATTATTTCTCGCAGCGAAGAAAGTATTTTAGAAGAGATTAAGAGATTAACTAAACATCCAGAATTTCAAGGCAATATCGACGATTTAGGCGGACCTTCTGCTAATATGTACGGGATGGATTGTGCCATTAAATGTGGCCAGAACTGTATCTCTTGCAGTAAGCTGAATAGAACTCATGCCCGAATAATTGATTTAATGCGTAGAGCTCGAGAGATTAAAGGAGTAAAAAATATTTTTATCAGAAGCGGTATTCGTTACGATCTGGCTCTTAATTCTAAAGAATACATTAAAGAAGTTTCTGAGCATCATATTTCTGGCTGCTTGAAGATCGCCCCGGAACATTTCTCTCCTAGAGTATTAGACCTGATGGGTAAGAAGAATGATCGCTTTGAAGAATTTTATGGATATTTTATGCAGTTAAATAAAAGTAAGAGTCAAGATTTAAGATACTATTTCATGATTGGTCATCCTGGTGATGATGAGAAAGAAGTAGCTCTGTTAGTTAAGAAGTTACAGAAATTACAAAATATCGAGCAATTTCAGTTGTTTACTCCTACGCCGATGACTGATTCTACTTGTATGTATTGGACGGGGATTAATCCTTATACGGGAGAGAAAGTAAAGGTGGTGTATGATTTTATTACTAAGAAAAAGATGCGAGATCAAATGCTGAAATTAGTAAAAGAAAAAGAAGATTATAATTAATCAAGAATATAAAAATAAAAATTTATCTCCACCTTTTCAAGGTAGGAATCAACAATTGTGCTTGTCTCTGTGACTCTTCCTTAGAAACTTTCATCCGAGCGTAAATAAATCCAGCACATCTTCGGGTCATTTGCTCTAGAGTTACTTGTTTCTGAGTAAACTCACCACGTTGATAACAATACTTGCAATAATCCTTACTCTTAGAACGATCAATCTCGGTTCCATAATCGTTAGGACCGTAAACTAAAGTTCCACAAGATTGACAATAAACTTCTTTAACTGCTTCTTTCGGTTTTAAAAAGCTTTCAGCATTAATTAATCTCATATTCTCCACCCCATTTTTTGCTAATAAGTATAATTTTTAAGTATCTGTTGCGGCTTTATTTTATAAATGTTTGTCTACTGGAAGAGATATTTCCGGATAGGGTATATTTTTAAATAGAAGAAAGTTAAATCCATTTAAAGAACAAAAGATAAATTTAATCTCGGAGGAAGAAGATGGAACAATTTAAATATGATTTTATTGAGTTCTTGTTAAATACAGGAGCACTAAAAGTTTTTGAAGATCCTAAAGATGATCGAACCCTAAAAAGTAAACGCATCTCACCCTGGTTTGTTAATATTGGAGATTTTAATGAGGGTAATTCTACAAATGCTTTAGCCGGATTTTATGCTGATGCCATCATTAATTCTGGTACACCAGTAGATGTTCTTTATGGAATCCCCGATAAAGGAGTAGGTTTAGCTGCTCCAATAGCTATGGCCATGGCTCAAAAAGGACATAATGTAAAATGGGTCTTCTCTAGAAAAGATGAAAAGAAACATGGAGAAGCGTCTCATCTGGCCCCTGAAGAAAGAATCAAAGCTTTAATGGTTGGTGGAATTCCGAAAAGTGACGATGCTATCGTTCAGTTAGATGACGTTTTCACTGCCGGTGATGCTAAATACGAAGCGCGCAATTTCCTAAAGGGATTAAATCGAACTAACTTGCCTTTATTAGCTATAGCTGTTGATCGACAAGAAGTGGCTATTGATAGCAGAGAAGCAATCGCTGAATATCAAGAAAGAACCGGAACCAGAGTAATTTCCATTGTCAATGCGGTAGATGTTTATCACGTGTTAAAGGATAAACAATCCGTCTCTCCTCGTGCCTTAGAACGATTAGCAAATTACATCAGAGTATACGGCACAAAAGATGCTCGTCTTTCAATCGGAAATAGTTTAGAACAAAAGATCATAGACAGAGAAAGAAGTGTTATACCCGCTTGTGATGTGGAAACTTTAGCCCAGTTTGAAGAGTTGGTAAAACAAACTGCTGATGTTCCCGGAATTGGTGGATATAAAGTCGGATTTGAATTAGGATTAGGGTTTGGGTTGCCAGCAGTTGTCGCAGCGGCAAGAAAATATACCGATAAACCCCTTATCTATGACCACCAGAAAGCCGGAACAGATATTCCCGATACGGGTAAAAATTTCGCAGCAGTTATGAAAAGATCGGGGATTGATACAGTTATCCTTTTCCCCCAAGCTGGTCCAGAGACGGAAAGAGCTTGGATTTATCATGCCTTAGATCAAGGATTAAATGTTATTGTTGGTGGAAGAATGACCCATCCAGCATACGCAGTTAGCGAAGGGGGCTTTATTACTGACGAAGGTGCGTTAGATATGTACCGTATTGCTGCCAGAGCAGGAGTAAACAACTTTGTGGTGCCAGGAAATAAGCCAGAAGTAATAAAGAAAGTTAAGGAGATTGTTGAACAAGAAGGAGTCTCTCCTGTATTTTACGCTCCCGGATTTGTAGCTCAAGGAGGCAAGATTGATGCGGCAGCAAAAGTGGCAGGAGATCGGTTCCACGGTATTGTAGGAAGAGGCATCTACAAGGCACCAGACATGAGACAAGCAGCTCTGGAACACACCAGCCAACTATAATCTTTTTTATTATTATTTTTCTTTCTTTACTAATTCCACCACGACTTCCAGATGTGCAGTTTGTGGAAACAAATCAAATACTGCGACACTTTTAATCTCATAGCTACTAAATTTAAGTACGTCCTTAGCCAACTGTTGATGATTACAAGAAACGTAAACTATCACTTCTGGCTTCAATCTCTTCAATTCTAAAATAGTTTTTTCATCCATTCCAACTCGAGGAGGATCGGTGATGACAAATAAAGGAGTTTTTAATTTCAGTTTGATTATATTACGAGCATCTAAGACAAAAGCTTGCGCATTCTTAATTTGGTTTTCTTGCAGATTTACTTTAGCCGTTTCGATACAAGGAGCAAAACTTTCTACGATACTAACTTCTTTAAACAGATCAGCGTTGTTTATTCCGAAAGTTCCCACTCCAGCATAAAGATCCAGAAGATAAGCATTTTTTCGAGATTTGGAAGGATATTTCTCCAAGAGTTGATGAACGTATTCATGCATCTTCCTCGCCATCAGAGTGTTATTCTGCGAAAATCCCTGCACAGAATATAAAAATTTCTTGCCAAGATATTCTTCCTGCAATTGATCATTTCCCTTCACGGCAAAAAATTCTTCTGAAATAGATTCATCTTCATCAGGATTAGTGTAAGTAATTAAAATATTTTTAGCCGAAGAAATTTCGGCAAACTTTCTAATTAATTCCTGTGCTTCTCCTAGTTTGGTAGAATTATCATTTAATACAAAAGATAGAGATGAATCTCCAAAAGAAGTATTACGAATGACTAGATAGTAAAATAATTCTTCTTTCAATAACGGATGATTCTTAAAGAAAGTTCGGATTTCTTTCAGCAATTCATTAATTTTTGGCTCAGCAATCTTACATTCTTCAATATCAACTAATTCATTAGGATTTTCGTTACTGCGCAGACCAATCCTTCCTTTCTTGAAGATAAAATCCATGCGGTTGCGGTAATGGTATTCTTGCTCGTGAAATACTTCCACATAAGGAAAATTAAGCGCTTTAACAATCCATTGTTTTTTATTGTTTAACTGCTGTTTGTAATCGATATGTTGTGCACTGCAGCCGTTGCATTTACCATAATAAGGACAGAGAGGATTAATCATTAAAAAGAAGAAAAGAATAATCAGTTAAAAAACTATCTCATTGATTCCCTGCTTTCCATTTCAAATATCTTTCAGCAACTTGATCAACACTAGGAATACCTTTAAACAATTCTCGTTGATAAAGTGCATTGGTGATAGAGGCATACATCTGAGAAGCAATTTCTCTTAATTCCCCTGGTAAAACCGGAGCGGGAGGACAAAATTGCATAAATTCTTCCACCCCTCTCTGAGCAGCAATCTCTTTAGCTCTTTTCACTTCCGGATACCAAGAAGTAGTTATGAAATAGTCACGTAAGGGTTGCTTACTGAAAGATACTCCGCTAGCTTTGTGTTTCAAACGACAGCCATCAGGATCAATATTGTCAAGAATATGCACTTTTCCTTGAGAAAGTCCCATCTCTACTTTGAAATCTTCCAACTCAAAACCCATTCTTCCACAAAGAGCTTGCAAAACTTCATTAACTTTGCTTAAAGTGGTTTGAACAGCATATAATTGTGAATCATCAATCTGAGCTAACTCTTGAGCTTCTCTCCATCTCAAGGGCCGATCTTTCCTTTCCAATTTAGTAGTACAATCTAAATAAGGACGTGGCAAAATTTCTTCCTCTTGAGGATAATGATCTAATCCTAAATCTTCTGGAAAGAGTTCAGCCCTTTCTAATCTCCCAAAGATACTTGATCCTTTAGGAAGTTTATTACGAACGATTAATTCTAAAGGCAAAAGAAAATTATCCTGTTCCGAACTATAACCGGAATAATCATATTTTTTTCCGTCAAAAGTAAGAGGAATAACTTGGTAAAGATTAATTCGCATCCGAGGGGTGGGTTTATTAATACCTTTTACATTACGAGAATTACCCTCTAAATCCAACAATTCTTGATAATGTGTAGGAATACCTTCTTTTTCCAAAGCTTCTAGAACATAAGCGGAAAACATATTCCTGGCTTCTCCAAAAAGAGGTATAGTGTCAGACATTTTCTTAGCATCAAAAACAGAATAATCATCACTCGTCCGAGTAATAGCCAGACCTAATCTAGTGGGTGTTGGTTCTTCCTTCACATTAATAATTCTAGTACTTCCTTGAATAATCCTTCCCATATTTTATCACCACCAAATATTTAAGCATCAACTGCTTTTATTTAAGATTATGGATATTCAAAAAGATATCTTAAGGATAGATCTCAAGAAATATATTAAAGATGGTTGTTTAAATTTACGTGTTACTCCTCATTCTTCCCGAACAGAACTAGTTGAAGAAGAAGGAAAGTTAAAACTATATCTCCAAGCAGTTCCAGACAAAAACAAGGCTAATTTAGAATTAATCAAATTCTTCAAGAAAGAATTGGGGTTAAAAGTAGAAATTAAATCGGGAATGAAAAGCAGAGATAAAATCTTAAGAATTATTACGGACGATAAACTTTCCTAATCCTAATCGGGTCCTTAGAAACAGGAGAAGGGATTTCTCCTTGAATCATACTCTGAGAGATATAGCTAAAACGAACCGTTCCAACTTCAGGATTAGTCTTAAGAATAGCTCTTTTATGACCGATTAGATCATCCAACATCTTCAATCCAGTATAACCATTTACCGGAGGGGCGACTCTTAACTCTAAATCTGCTCCTCGAGATCCCCCTTGACTAAAAAAAGTTCCATAATAACAAACATGTTGACCTTGTCTTAAAGGGTTAGCTAAGACAGAAGGATCAGGATTATAACTGATCGAACTGGTAGATAAATCTAATGTCTGTTGTAATCCTTCAGCGGTTTCCACTTCTGTGACTACAAAGTGTCCCATACTCCAAGGAGTTAGACTTCCTCTCAAGTTATAAGTTGTTTCTGCCATGTTGTCTTTACTTTTAAGTTAATATTAGAATTGGCTAAGGGGTTATTTATAAAGCTTTCGGAAAAACATATACTTTATATGGTTTAATAAAGGTAGTTCTTTGAAACAAGAAAGTTTTATAATCAACCCTAACTGTGAAGAACTTTTTAATGATTTGATGGGGGTTTAAAATTATGGCACAAAAACAATTGTTGGTATTAGGAGAAGAAAGATTAGAAGGCATGGTCAGTGAACTATCACGAGATCATGGTTTCCAAGTTACTTTAATTGAAACGGTTGCTGAAGCATTACAAACACATGCGGACTATTATCTTGTTGACGCAACAAAGTACGTTGAAGGAACTCACCAACAAACAATAGT
>Ga0172371_10008828_pt1 | contig 14007 bp, 16 predicted proteins | sample Lak12m_FD_114543 | JGI IMG/M metagenome (GOLD analysis project Ga0172371, IMG submission 114543) | Freshwater microbial communities from Kabuno Bay, South-Kivu, Congo - kab_022012_12m | ecosystem: Environmental > Aquatic > Freshwater > Lake | place: Democratic Republic of the Congo: South-Kivu... | reverse complement strand
TTTCTTTCCTTTGCAAAACCTGCTGAACTCAATATCTCCGATGTTGACATTAAGACTATTATAAAAAATTGCGCTGCGGCAATTACAAATGAAAGAGGCAATATTAATCTTAGCCTTGACATCGATGGACTGCCTGTTATTAAAGGCGATGAAGTGTTTTTGAGGCAGGCGTTTACAAATCTTATACAGAATGCGGCCGAAGCAATGCCTCAAGGAGGGGAACTGGCTATAAAAGCCTCAATAAAAGATTTTTTGGAGATTTCAATATCTGATACAGGCCATGGTATTTCAGAAAACATATTGGATAAGATATTTATACCCTTTTTCACGACAAAAGACAGGGGCACAGGACTTGGCCTAGCAATAGTTCATAAGATTGTTGTCTCACACGGGGGAAGTATTTCTATTGATAGCAGTGATAACGGAACGGTATTCAGGATAAGGTTTCCTTTGGATATTTAGCAAGTTTTATGTTAAAATCTAGCAAAATTTAAGAGTGGTTATACCTAAGATGACAGTCCAGGACTTTCTTAAGAAAAAGGCGGAGAAAAAAAAGATCACGATGCTTACTGCCTATGATTATCCTTTTGCAAAGCTAGTTGATGAGGCAGGTATTGATGCAATTATTGTTGGTGATTCCGTCGGAATGGTTGTGCAGGGTCTTGAAAATACACTCCCGGTTACAATGGATGAGATGATTTACCACACAAAGATGGTTTCCAGGGCGGTCAAAAATGCATTGGTTGTCGGAGACCTGCCCTTCATGTCATATCAGGTAAGCATCGAGGATGCGGTAAGGAATGCTGGCAGATTTTTAAAAGATGCTGGTGCTTCCGCTGTCAAGATAGAGGGCGGTGCTGAGGTTGCCCTGCATATAAAGGCGATGACAAAGTCAGATATACCGGTTATGGCACATATAGGCCTTACACCCCAATCTATCCACAGAATGGGCGGATATAAAGTCCAGGGAAAAACAGAGGAAGCAGCAAAAAGATTAATAGAGGAAGCCCATATCGTTGAAGATGCTGGCGCATTTTCTTTGCTGATTGAAGCAATTCCGATGGGGCTTGCAAAAAAGATTACAGAGGAACTTTCAATACCAACCATTGGCATAGGCGCAGGTCCTTATTGTGACGGGCAGGTGCTCGTCCTCCACGATGTTATCGGATTGTTCGAAAGGTTTTTGCCAAAATTTGCTAAACGATATGCAAACTTAAGAGATGAAGCATTAAACGCAATAAGGGTCTACAAAGAAGAAGTAGAAAAAGGTGTGTTCCCAACCGAGGGACAGAGTTTTAAATGAATTATCTCCTAAATTGAGCGATTTATATGGAAAAGAAGATTAAAAAAGCTGTATTACCTGCTGGAGGACTTGGGACAAGGTTCTTACCTGCAACTAAGGCATCTCCAAAAGAGATGCTGCCTATAGTTGACAAACCCATGATCCAGTATGCAATTGAAGAGGCGCGTTCATGCGGATTAGAAGAGTTTATAATTATCACAGGGAAATACAAACGGGCCATAGAAGATCATTTTGATTCTGCCTTCGAACTCGAAGAGAGCCTAAAGAAGAGTGGGAAAAAGAATCTTCTTGAAGAAATTAATCGGCTTAATCACCTAAACTTTGCGTATATAAGGCAGAAAGCAGCCCTCGGGCTTGGCCATGCAATATATTGCGCTAAACCATTTGTAAAAGACGAACCTTTTGCGGTTCTTTTGAGTGATGATATTATTGACTCTGATGATTTCTTACTTCAGGATATGATCAACCTTTATAAAGAATTTAACTCTCCTATCCTTGCTCTGCAAAAGGTTCCTACAGCAGAAATAAATAAATATGGGGTAATTGATGGAATAAGAAAAAGAGAAAATGTATACAGGATTAAAAATCTCGTAGAAAAACCAAAATCAACCGATGCGCCTTCTGACATGGCAATAATTGGCAGGTATATCCTTACATCTGATATATTTGAGATACTTGAAGGTGTTGCCCCGGGGAAAAATGGGGAAATACAATTAACAGATGCACTTTTTGGCTTGATGAAAAAACGCCCTATATATGGATATCTATTTGCCGGGAAAAGATATGATGCGGGTGATAAGTTTGGCTACCTCAAGGCGACAGTTGACCTGGCATTGAAGAACCCGCAGGTTTCCGAACAGCTTCGAAAGTATCTTATTGAAGTTGCAGAGAGATTAAAAATAAATAATATATAAAAAAAACTTTAGGAGTTAAAATGGCAGATGTAGTAGATGTTGAACAGACAGTTGACAAGGAGATTGAGATACCCGATAACTTACCCGTCCTTCCTGTAAGAGACATTGTTGTATTCCCTTATATGATACTTCCTCTCTTTGTTGGAAGGGAGATGTCAATAAAGGCTATAGAATATTCCCTCAGTGCAAATAGAATGGTTCTTTTATTAACTCAAAAGGATTTAAGTATAGAAACTCCAAACATTAAGGAACTTTACTCTATAGGTACTGTTGCTGTTATAATGAGAATGCTCAAGCTTCCTGATGGCAGGGTTAAAATACTTGTGCAGGGCCTGAGCAAGGCAAAGGCCTTAACTTATTCTCAGACTGAGCCTTTCTTTAAAGCAAATATAGAAAAGATAACCGACCAAAAACCTCCAACGCTTACCATAGAAGATGAAGCACAAATACGAACCGCAAGGGAACAGTTGGAAAAGATTGTATCTCTTGGGAAGACAATACTTCCCGATATAATTGGGGTTGTTGAAGGCATTGAAGACCCCGGAAGACTTGCAGACCTTATTGCCTCAAATCTTGGATTAAAAACAGAACAAGCGCAAGAGGTGCTTGAGATAATAGACCCTATCTACAGGCTAAAGCGAGTCAGTGAAATATTAGGAAGGGAGATTGAGCTTTTGACAGTCCAGCATAAGATTCAATCTGAGGCCAGGGGTGAAATAGACAAAACACAACGTGAGTATTTCCTGAGAGAGCAGCTTAAGGCAATACAGAAGGAACTCGGTGAAATTGATGAAAGGGCAGAAGAGATAAAAGAGTTCAGAAAAAAGATCGAAGATGCAAAAATGCCCGAAAAGGTTATGAAAGAGGCTGAGAAACAGCTCAAACGCCTGGAAAAGATGCACCCGGACAGCGCTGAGTCAGCTACTGTAAGAACATATCTCGATTGGATGGTTGAATTGCCCTGGTCCACGTCAACAAAAGATAACCTTGATATAAAGGCTGGAGAAAAAGTGCTGAATGAAGATCACTATGATCTGGAAAAGGTAAAAGAGCGCATTTTAGAATATCTCAGTGTCAGAAAATTAAAGGAAAAGATGAAGGGTCCTATCCTCTGCTTTATTGGCCCTCCAGGCGTTGGAAAGACCTCTCTCGGCAAGTCTATAGCACGAGCCTTGGGAAGAGAATTTATCCGTATGTCCCTGGGAGGAGTCAGGGATGAGGCAGAGATCAGGGGACATAGAAGAACTTATGTTGGTGCGCTTCCTGGAAGGATAATACAGGGCATAAAAACAGCAGGGACAAATAATCCTCTGTTTATGCTGGATGAGATTGATAAGATAGGAATGGACTTCAGGGGGGACCCATCATCAGCCCTTCTCGAAGTTCTTGATCCGGAACAGAATTACTCATTTGCGGACCATTATCTTGCAGTCCCTTTTGATCTAGCAAGGGTTATGTTTATTACAACAGGCAATCTTGTGGATACTATACCGGGTCCACTAAGAGACAGAATGGAGATAATATACCTATCGGGCTATACAACCGAAGAAAAACTTGGCATAGCAAAAAACTTTCTGATACCCAAACAGTTAGAGGAACACGGCCTTAGCAGTAAGGTACTGAAGATTACAGACCCGGGTCTTTTTAACATCATTTCACAGTATACAAGGGAAGCAGGCGTAAGAAATCTTGAGAGGGAGATTGCAAACCTTTGCAGAAAAGTGGCAAAGAAGATAGCCGAGGGTAAAGACAAACTATTTGTAATAAATGCACAGAATCTTCACAGATACCTCGGTGTGCCTAAATTCCTGCCCGAAGAAGAGATGGAAAAAGACGAGGTTGGTGTATCCACAGGTCTCGCCTGGACAGAGGCAGGTGGAGATATCATCTATGTAGAGGCAACTACCATGAAGGGCAAAGGCCTTCTTACCTTAACAGGACAGCTTGGAGACATTATGAAGGAATCAGCCCACGCTGCCCTGAGTTATGTGCGTTCGAGATCAAAGAAACTTGGCATAAATGATGATATATTTTCAAAAACGGACCTCCATATCCACGTCCCCGCAGGCGCGATACCAAAAGATGGACCTTCAGCAGGTATTACAATGGCTACAGCGATTGCCTCAGCCCTTACGGGACAGCCTGTTAATAAGAATATCGCAATGACCGGAGAGGTTACTCTGAGGGGCCGGGTTCTTCCAATCGGGGGGCTAAAGGAAAAAACTCTTGCTGCAAAAAGGATGGGAATAAAAAAGATAATTATTCCCAGGAGAAATAAGAAAGACCTTGAGGATATTCCAAAATACATCAAAAAGGATATGGAATTTGTATTTGCAGAGACTGTGGACGATGTCCTCGAGGTTGCGCTGAAAAAAGTCAATATCCGCAAACGCAAGTTAGCTGTCAAAAGTCAGGGTAAATCAAAAAAACCTATCCGTTAATGAATGTCTGATATGAAGCTTTCTCAACTTGGGGAACTAGCCCTGTTAGAGCAGATCAGAAAAAGTTTTTGCAAAAAATCCAAAAATATCCTCGTTGGTATTGGCGATGATGCTGCGGTTTTAAAACCGCTAGACAAAAAACTCCTTTTAACAACTGACATGATGGTCGAAGGGGTTCATTTTGACCTTGGTTTTATAACCCCATACCAGCTTGGTTTCAAGCTAACATCAGTTAATGTGAGTGATATATATGCGATGGGAGGAAAACCCTTCTATCTCCTGCTGAATATAGCTGTAAATAAAGATACGAATACAAAATTTATTGCTAGTCTATTAGATGGCGTTAAAGATGCAATAATTCTATATGATACAATCCTTATTGGAGGTGACATTTCAGCTACGAATACAGGTATTGCCTTATCAGCAACACTTGCTGGATATACAAAAAAACATATCAAACGCTCTGGAGCAAATACAGGTGATAAAATCTATGTAACAGGCTTCCTCGGCGATTCAGCCTGCGGTCTTGAATTACTGAAGAAGATAAAAAGACCCTTTCCCTTGGAGCATGGAGCAAAGAGCATGGAGCAAAGAGCTGAGAATAAGAACTCTGTGCCCTATGCTCCATGCTCCATACCCTTAGAGGGTCTTTCCTGGAACATGGTCGAGCCATTGCTCAAGAGGCAGCTCCTGCCTGAGGCGCGAAATCCAAAGAAATTTGCTCAATATGCAACCTCGATGATAGATGTAAGTGATGGCCTTCTGATCGATTTATCAAGGCTCTGCAGTGAAAGCAAGGTTGGTGCCAGAATATACATCGAAAATTTTCCTTTATCTCCAGCGCTCAAAAAAACTGCCGCCTATCTTGGCCTTTCACCGATAAAACTAGCCTTATCAGGTGGAGAAGATTATGAGATGTTGTTCACCGCACCTGCAACGAAAAAGGTTAAGGCGATACATATTGGAGAGATTACAGAATCAGAAAGGGTAATTGTAGATAGTTCAGGAAGGGAAAGGCCCTTTTCAGCAAAAGGCTATCAGCACTTTCGCAATCAGAAATAATCCAGGATTAACTCGAATATCGCAAACATTGTTCAAATCAATGAGTGACCTTATCTATGCGGGATAAAAATTGCATCTCTTAACTCTGCTGGAGAACCTTCTTTTGAAGGACCAATGGCAGTAATCCTGTAGCTCCTCTTTGTGAGAGGCTTATCTCTGTCCAGGAACGCAGGAGTCTGGGTCTCTCCGATAAATATAAAGCCTTCTTTTTTATTTATCTCTCTGTAGACCCTGTAAACGACTACCCATGTTTCAGGGGCTTCTTTCCAGATGAGATATACATTTTCCTCTGTAGCCACTGCATGAAGACCTTCAGGTGGAGATGGGATAAATTTCGAAGGATTTATCTCGATCTCTTCTGATGCAGATCCCTCGTCTCTTATATCACTTCCCCTGAGGCTCCTTATCGTGTAGTAAACAGGTTTTTTGATATCAAGATTGTCTTTGAACGAGTTTTCCTTAGTAGGTTCTTTATTAACAGGCATTAAATTATATATACCTTTTTCATGACTCTTATATATGTTATATAGAATTCCGTTCTCTGCACTTTTCCAGTTTAATATTAAAGAGTCATACTCTACTTTGAATAGAATATTTTGAGGAGGAGAGGGTACAGTTTTAGGAATAAGCTTTACAATGTTCGAATCATTACTTATTATGCCTCTCATATTTTGGGAAATAATTTTATATTTGTAATCAGAGTTGATTTTAAAGTCTGGATCTATATAAGCGCGCTTGTCAGGCTCAAGAAATGCAAGTTTTTCAAAATCCCCCCCGCCCTCCTTTACCCCCCTCTCGTCCCCCCTTGGTAAGGGGGGACGAGAGGGGGGTGGGGGGATTGATTTCATAAGATGAAATCCTTTTATCGTTGGTTCTTTATCCTTTGGAAACTCCCACGAGAGAATAATTTCTGATTCTCTGTGGAGGGCCTTGAGTCCTGAAGGGGGGATTGGTTTTTCATATGATTTAAGTGTAGGGTCACCTTTCTTGCCGCATGAGTATAGAAGAAACAGAACACAGAACATAGATAACAGATAACAGATGTATAGAGTCTTTTTTCTTTTCGTTATTTCCAATGCTAGAAATTCTGACTTCTGATTTCTGACTTCTGTCATCTAATTATTTTCCCAAGTCTTCTTATTTGCTTTGTCACCTCATCAAGAGATGTGCTGCCATAGGACTTTTTACGCCTCACTGATTCTTCTGGCGAGAGACAGGAGTAGATGTCGTTTGTAATTAATTTAGAAAAGACATTCAATTCTTTAAGCGTAAGTTCTTCAAATTTCTTTTTCTCCTTGATGCAATATAGGACAATCTTGCCTGTGATTTCATGTGCCTTCCTGAAAGGCAAGCCCTTTTTTACGAGGTATTCTGCCATATCTGTTGCAGTAGAATAGGCATCTCCCGCAGTTTCATGCATCCTTTTTGTGTTGAATTTTATGCCCGGCAGCATTTCATTCAGGACAGTAAGGCAAGATTTAATAGTATCAACTGTATCAAAAACAGGCGGCTTATCTTCCTGTAAGTCCCTATTGTATGAAAGTGGAAGGCCTTTCATTAGTGTTAAGAGAGCTAGTAGATTTCCATAAATCCTGGCTGTTTTTCCCCTGATGAGTTCCGCTACATCCGGGTTCTTTTTCTGAGGCATTATGCTTGAGCCTGTTGTGAAAGCGTCGGGTAGTTCAATGAATTTGAATTCTTCTGTTGACCATAAGATAAGCTCCTCGGCAAACCGTGAGAGATGCATGATGAGTATAGCAGTATTTGATAAGAACTCTATTGCAAAATCTCTGTCAGATACTGCATCAATACTATTTTGAGAGATATCTGCGAAACCGAGGAGTTTTGCAACATAAAATCTGTCAATAGGGAGGGTTGTCCCTGCAATAGCACAGGAACCCAAGGGAAGCTGGTTTATCCTTTTCAATGCATCTTTAAGTCTTTCCTTGTCTCTCTGCAGCATCTCAACATAGGCGAGCAGGTGATGAGAAAGTAGCACTGGTTGCGCCCTTTGCAGGTGTGTATAGCCAGGCATCAATGAAGTAAGATATCTTGTTGCAGTATTAAGAAGTGTTTTCTGAAATTTTTTTATAAGCGCTAGTATCTCTTTTGCCTCTGCCCTGAGATATAATCTGAGGTCAAGTGCTATTTGGTCATTCCTGGACCGCGCTGTATGAAGTTTTCCACCCAAAGAGCCTATCTTTTTTATAAGGGCAGCCTCGATATTCATATGGATATCCTCTAGTCCTTCTTTAAACCTGAATTTCCCGGTTTCTATTTCTTTAGCTATCTCCTCAAGCCCTCTTATTATATTTTCAGAATCTTCTTTTGGGATAATGCCCTGCCTGCCGAGCATCTTTGCATGTGCAATGCTTCCTTCAATATCATATTTCCAGAGACGCCGGTCGAAGGAGACAGACTCTGTGAAGGATTCCAAAATCCTTGAGGTTTTTCCTTTAAACCTTCCTGCCCAGGGTTTTTTCATGGTATTATGCCTGTTTTTTTGCACAAATCTACCCACTGAAGCAGGTCAGTAAGAGGTACTGCAGGGATATCACCTTGTATTGAAGCCATGTTATTCTCCTAAACAATTCTCTAAAAATGCGAGGCAATTGCAAAAGTCTTGAAATTAAAATGTAGCCGCAAACTTTAGTTTGCGTGTTTTCTTTGTTTTCAATATGTTAAAAACGCAGGCTAAGGCCCCTGACCCCATAATTCCATCATTAGACTCTCTCAGGGAATATTAGAATAGTAATCTTTTAGCCAATTATCCCAGTTATGATATGTAACAAAATCTACAGGCATAAATGTATTATTTTGTTCATATCCTGTATGATCAGGATCATTATTAAAAATAGTTTGGGTTTCTGGAAAGTAGATTGCAATGCCATGCGATCCTGCCATGTTCGAACTATGATACTCATCGATCACAAAGTCATCGATGGCGTTTTTCAATTCAAGCGCAGCTGTTTTAATGTCCGTTGAGGTTACTTGATTATATGCTCTGTCAGCAAAGTCCCATAGATCAATACCCCAGTAGCTTGGGCCAATAGGATGATATACTATTGTATTTGCTCGAGCAACTTTCAGTTTAGACCACTCCATTTTAGCTTTGTTGGTGAAATTATCAATTTTAATGCCCAAGTTGCTAAGCTTAGCAATGTCAACTGAAGCCTGAGTGATGCCAGAAGTGTAAGCGTCTCCATACTTAGTAACGATCACCTTGGCAAAATCCTTTGGGCTGGTTGAGGGTGTTGCGACAAGATTATTCAAAATTGTATCGTAAGGCCATCCATCGCCTGGTTCTGTCTCCTCTGAGCCAACCACATAGTTGGCTACATTCCGCATAGCATAAGCTACCTCAACCATTCCCATCAGGCAGGCATCATAGCCTACAACATCCAGTTTAACTGAAGTTCCGGCATGTTCTTCTATTTTTTGTTTGGCTGCTTCTAAGGCTTGCTGGACTTCCTTCATATATAATACATCGCCGTCAGTATCATCCCAAGCAACAGCCCTTGCTACTGCAGTATCGGCTTCTCCTCGGCTTTTTACACTTCTTGCCTTTTCAATCAGTTTTTCCTGGAGTACACGCCAGCCACCGCCGTGGTTCCAGATCGCTAGCGCATAGTGTTCTGCTGGATAGTTCGTTATAGTCCATTCTACAAAGTCCTGTAATACGTTAGGATTACCCATATTCTGTTCTCCCAAATTTTGTAATGGAGTCACAGAAGGAGTATCATTCTTCTGAATTAGAAAGCGTCTTGCACCAGTCCAATTGCCATAGGAAGCGTCATAACCTGAAATCCTGTCCATCTGCACAACGATATTTACCCCGGCTGTTGATCCTACAGAGGCCATCTCCAGAAAATCATCTATGCCGGCTGATTCCAAGTTGTTGTCTGCATCCAAATAGACCATAAAAGTCCATTTGGCAGGTGTTGGAACGACAAAATTCTTTTCACTATCTCCGGTGCAGTATTTGTTCGTGACGGAAATAAGCCCCGTTCTTGCACCGGTAGGGACTTTTGCCTTGATCTTCGCAGTTGAAGCTAAGGTAATATCTGTAATTGGAACTGTGACCCCGCTGAATTTTACAGTATTTGCTGCGGGGGTGCTCTCAAACCTGCTGCCTTCGATAGTTACCTCAGTCCCTACGTCACCCTTTTCAGGATTGAAACTTGTTATTACTGGACAACATCCAGCTATTATCAGTAATCCACATGCAACTAAAACTGAGGTAGCCTTTACCAAAGATATTTGAGATCTTTCTAAAAACATATCATTCACCTCCTAAAATTTTTAAGGCTGTTCAATAGTTCTTACAGCTTATTTCCATAAATTTATTTTAAGTACACCTTTTCTGGTACAGACGCTAAATTGTTCTCAGTAACCCGTCCTTTTAAAATAGTTCCCCGGAATCCTACTTACCAATAGAAAACTTCACTTTATTCTCCCCTCACTTCTATCACATAATTATGTGTATCAATGTGTATCACATTTTTTGTGAATTGTCAATGATTTCTCCTTCAAAAGTTCTGCAGAGTTTGATATTACATCAAAAACATTATATGCCTTTCTTTCTGAATTTTTAGCTAACATCTTAATACCTCCCTGTCTATTGTTATTCTATCAGCATAAAGCGGCTGCTCTGGAAATATCTTTATCTCAATTCTTAGAAGAACCCCAAATGATAAAGGAAGAAATGCCTACTTATGGAGCTCCGAAAATACTTCCTGTTATAAAATTGGAAAAATTCATTGCCTTGAAAAGACCCTTCAATTTAAAAGAAAAAGCAAACCTCCTCGAACCTTCCCTTTCTCATGATCAGGATGCCGTTTTCCTCGTAGCAACTGGTACGTTAATAAATAGTCCTCTTATAAACGAAGGCGCTCTACTCTTAATTGAGCCAAACTCTGAGGTTAATAATGGCGATATTGTCCTTTTCATCTCAAATGACCAGAATACCGTTGGTAGAATATTTTATCGTCCCCCGATATACATCCTGCAGCCCTTGATGAAGTCAGAGCCAATTATTTTTAACAAAAAAGATAGAAAAAGACTTGGTGTTAGAATTCTTAGAATTAGTGAGATAAGGAAAAGGCTATAAACCTCTTATCCCCTCGATACAAGCCGTGAGCTAAGAACTATGAGCTATTTCCATTAAAAGTAGCCTGTCCCTCCTTTTCCTCCAATTTAGTACAAACCTTCTTTTCCATCAAGGAAGCCATTATGTTTACAAAAGCCAATGTGTAGACCACAGATACTTTTCTTTTTTCTTCCACCTTACTTACACCTCGTAGGTGCAAGTTATGTAGTGAGAATCCATTTTGCACGCTTTTCCGAAAGTATTACAAGATGATCTTTAAATTGATTTTGAGTATGCATACATAAGAAAGGCAGGAGAAGATTTATAACTTTTTCTGGAGTTGTCGGATGAACTTTAATACGAATAACTCCTGGATGCCGGCTGAGAGGTAAAATTACCCAATCACCGAAATGTTCAGCAAGTGTTATAAGAATACGATTTCTATCTATTGCTTTCTGTAATATCTGCTGGTCATCTGCACGGACTGGCCGGTTTCTGAAGCACGTACAACATTATAGTCTTGTTCACTTAATGCCTGAGCTACCTCTACTCGGAACATTTAATCCAAGTAAAGTTTATATTTTTCAGACATTTACGGTTTTAAGCTCTATGTGATCAAGTGATGCCCTTGCGTAATGTAAAGCAGCATGGATATCTACCCGTGTTAATTCTGGATAGCCAGCAAGTATTTTATCCCAAGATTCTCCCTCTGCTAATTGATCGAGAATAACAGACACAGGAATCCTTGTTCCTTTAATCACAGGCTTTCCATTACATACTCTTGGATCAAGTTCTATTCTCTCTAATAAAGTCATTGCCTTTCAACCTCTAATAGTTAAAAATTTGTTTTAATTATAGCATAAGAAATATTTTTATTCTGCATCTCCTTATTAATGGATATGCTGATTAAGGAATTTCGATAAGACTATTCTCTAAATCAATTCGTGCTTTAATCTTTCTTAGAAGATCCATACCTAAAAGTCCGTCGATTGGTCCACTGAAAGGCAAGGTATGAGCGGCAACATTAAAATTGTCTATTTTTATGCCTAACGTGGTAATAAGTAAGGTCCCCGCATTAGCCAGTCTATACGTTCTCATTAAAACATTACAGCAAGATCTTCTGGTATATGACCGGTATATTCTACGGCTATGTTTTTGCCCTTTGTCTCCATGAGGGTTTTATAAATCTCTTCTTTTACCTTTGAATGGGCAATCACATGTCCTTTAATCACATTAAAACTCGGCGTCGATTTCCTCGTATTCAATAAGAACCCACTCATTAGGATACTTTTCCTTTATTTCTTCGATTGTTAAGCTCTTAATTTTTAACATTTCTGATACCCCTACAGAGATTATCTCCTGCTATTCCTGTGTTTTTTAAATCTTATATACATTGTATCACAAAAATCCAAATTCGTAATTTCGTAATTCCTTAATTATAAATTCACAATCCTCAACTCCTCAATTCCATAATCCCTTAGTGGTTAGTGCATAGTGCCTACTAAGCTCTTTCACGTCGTTTTCAGAAACTTGCACGTCGTAAGTACAAGTATTCTTAGGCCATATTAAATCTTCTTCTGGCGGGATTCCCATTTTCCTTTTAAGGTTATCCAGAAGGAGAGGAGGATAAGTTTAATATCAAGGAATAACGATTGTTTTTTTACATAGAGGAGGTCGTATCTGAACTTCTTTCTGCGGAGGGTATCACCGGGTAGATAAACCTGTGCAATGCCCGTTAACCCTGGCTTTACAGCCAGTCGTTCTCCATATCCGGGCACGTCTTCTATCCTCGTCTTATCAGGGTTACCATGGACTTCCTTTTCATTTGGCCTTAATGACCTTGGCCCCACGAAGCTCATATCCCCTTTTAAAATATTAATGAACTGGGGAAGTTCATACATAGCTGTAGCCCTTAATATCCTCCCAACCTTCGTAACCCTCGGGTCATTTTCGACAGCCTGAACAGCACCCGAATGTTTTTCAGCATCCGGGATCATTGAGCGGAATTTAAGAACCTTGAATATTCTGCCATCCTTTCCAACCCTTTCCTGTACATAAAAAATTGATCCTCTGTCTTCCAGTTTTATGGCTAAGGAAAAAAGAAGCCATAAGGGAGAAGAACCAATGAGACCAACAGAAGATAAGAAGATATCAAAAAGTCTTTTTAACACGGATATAGCAACCCTTCTGACACCTCCGAGGTGTAAGAGAAGTGGTAATTATTCCAAGCATAAGTCTTTTATCCTTGCCAGTTCCTGCTGATAGTCCTTCCTTGAATGGACAAACTCTCTATAATCGGCAGGGTCTATATTCATGTGGCCAGAATAATTACAAAAACTATCTTCGTCACTTGTCTCTTGAATATATTCGCTGTACGATGAAAACTTCCAATTTTCCGCCCTTTCCACCAGGTTTGCAGTAGAAGGATTTAAGTGTATATATCGGGTTAGGTGAAGCAGTTGCTCATCAGAACTGACCTCAACATTCTTGAACCGACTCTCCCATAACGGTCCCTTTCGTTTGTTCTTAATATTTAAGTACCGGCTATAGCTGTTTAAAATATTGCCCATAAAGGTCGAGATACCGTTCCTCTTTAACTGCTTTAATAGGAGATGAATATGAGTCGGCATTAGACAGTATGCAATTATCTCAACCAGTTTATCTTTTTCATCAAAATGCTTCTGATAATACTTTTTCTGTTCCTTTAACTCAATAAAAATCGAGAACTTTAGCGGTGGGTTTCCTATCTGATAGTATTTTAAGAGGCCTTTCATTCTCTCATAATCTGCATTGCTTCTGAATACTTCAAACCCTGCAATGCTCTTTGTAAATACATGGTAGACCCCTCCTTCTGCTAAAAGATATTTCCTCATGCTATAGTTTACACCTCCGAGGTGTAAGAAGAAGGTTCATTACTGAAACCTCCGAGGTGTAGGTTTTTGGTTGCCTGCCAATTCTAAGAACAGATTATAAAAGGAATTCAGAGCCACTTTTTTATCGTAATTTTTTGCTGCTTCCCTTGCATTCTCACCCATTCTTTTTAAACTTACTTACACCTCGTAGGTTTTTAGAGTTCTTCCACGCCCTATAGTCTTCCGTTGTTTTTGTAATTAAATTTTTCAAACTCCTGTTGCTCGCGCCGCCTAATCTCATCTTTATAAGAACTTTCGGGATATAGCATGTAGAAATTTTGTATTT